>Ga0208904_1000278_pt1 | contig 44769 bp, 60 predicted proteins | sample AntAceMetag02UKB_FD_184774 | JGI IMG/M metagenome (GOLD analysis project Ga0208904, IMG submission 184774) | Saline lake microbial communities from Ace Lake, Antarctica - Antarctic Ace Lake Metagenome 02UKB (SPAdes) (version 2) | ecosystem: Environmental > Aquatic > Non-marine Saline and...
CAAGCGAAGGCCGATATTAAACACATTGCAGTCTCGCAAACATCACAAACTAAAGGACGCATTGAAATAGCAGATAAATCGCAGACAGCCCAAGCTAAAGCTAGAATCGAGGCATTAAACTTAAAAACCACTCAAGCAAAAGGAGATATTAAAAAGTTTGGACAATCGGCCACAGCTCAAGCTAGAGCCAATATCGAGTCTTTTGACGTGAAGACGATTCAAGTGAAGGCCGATATTAAACAATTCGCAGTATCACAAACAACCCAAGCGAAGGCCGATATTAAACACATTGCAGTCTCGCAAACATCACAAACTAAAGGACGCATTGAAATAGCAGATAAATCGCAGACAGCCCAAGCTAAAGCTAGAATCGAGGCATTAAACTTAAAAACCACTCAAGCGAAAGGGCGCGTTAAAATAGTAGATCAATCGGTAGAAATTCAAGCAAAAGGAAGGATAGAACAATCAGGAGTTTCGGCCACAGCTCAAGCTAAGGCTAGAATCGAATCGTCAAACATTAAAACCACTCAAGCAAAAGGAGATATTAAAAAGTTTGGACAATCGGCCACAGCTCAAGCTAGAGCCAATATCGAGTCTTTTGACGTGAAGACGATCCAAGCTAAAGGACGCATTAGAACAGTAGATCAATCAGCAACAATTCAAGCAAAAGGAAGGATAGAACAATCAGGAGTTTCTGGAACAGTTCAGACGAAGGCTGACATTAAACAACTAGATCAATCCGCCACATCTCAAGCGAAGGCTAGAGTCGAGGCACTAAACATAAAAACGATTCAAGCTAAGGGGAGCGTAAAAGTAGAAGATCAATCAGCTACAGCTCAAGCTAAAGGACGCGTAAAAGTAGCAGATCAATCGGTAGAAATTCAGGCAAAGGCTAGAATAGAAAGTGTAAGTATATTAAAAACCATCCAAGCCAAGAGTCGCATATTAACTCTAGGCAACATATCAACCGCTATGTCTAGAGGGCGAATAGAGCAAGAAGGAGTAATAAGAACGATTACCGCTAAGGCAAGTATATGGGCTTTCAGACAAGGATATGTTACAATGAAAGGGGAAGATGATTTTGCAATGAGAAGTGATGAGGATTTTGCAATGGACGGAAACGATCAAAATGGAATAGTATCTTTAGATGATAATAGAATATTATAAATATGATAACATCTGCATTTATCTCCGTTTTAAGGAGAAGATACCACGACCTGCCTGTCAAGCATGAAGATATAAGGACCGGCGATGGTTCGTCAACAATTTATAAGACAAAATTCGCTCCAATTAAAGAGGGAAGCTTTAAGTTATATATTAATAATGCACTTCAGGCTGCGAGTGGATATTCGATAGATTTAGATACTGGTGATTTGGTATTACAGTCTGCAACGAGCGCTGTTATAAAACCACAATATCAAGAAGTCAAGTTTAGAGATCAGCATTGGCTCGAGACTATTCAAAGTTCTGTAGATTCATTAGGAGATCAATTCTATAAATCAGTAGTTGGTGATCCGACAGCAATGACCTTATCTGCGAATATACAAGCGTATAATTGCCCATCAACATGTATCAGACTTACTGAAGTTTTGCAGTCTGACAATCACACAACTTCTGGTTCATGGACAAAGTTATCAATAAATAAAAGATACGATCGTCGCTCTAATAAATTAATTATTGGCGGTAAACCAACAACTGCAAATTATCTTCTTATTTCATATTTAAGAAGAATCACTAGACCGACAGCAGTTACCGATGTACTAGATGTAGAAAATAACTGGCTAGAATTACTAGAGCTTAAATCTGGAGCTAACTTTCATAGATCGATGGCTAGTAAGATCGCTCTTCAAGGAAACGCAACAGTTGAAGAAGGACATCTTTCAATGGCTCATTTGCGCATATTGGCAAATGACAATGAATCAATGTACGAAAACCTAAAGAAGACACTAAAACCTGTTATGCCTGCTTCAGAGATACCATACTATATCAATGGAGGAGGTTATATTTTCTAACATGGCAGCTACTGGAGTTAGAGACAAATACCATATTGCTGTTAATAGCAAGGGTTATATGTTAAGAGGTGCACCAGATCGCCCCGCATATCAGAAAAGCATCGTCCCATCTCAAATAGATAGACTGGCAATTTCAGACCTTGCTTATTCGGATTTCTCCGGACAAGGTCTATTTTATTTAGCTCAAACAGATTGGAGCGCAGGAGTGAAAAGTGAAAAAACATGGAGAGATGATGCAAAGTATTGGTATTCAACAAATATTGATACTTATTCAGAGCAAGGATGCATTCAATTAGAAAAACAAGTGGTACTAGAAGATGGACTTTCTGAAGTTGCTATTTGTGGAACAGTAGCAGAAGTTGATGATGCTATAAGTGAATATATAGGATGTGAAGATGACGGATCTGGAAATGTAAAAATATATAAAGAATCTGCTGGATCATGGAGCGACATAGCTGGAACCGACTTTCATACAAATCAGAATTCTTGTACTCAGCTATTTGGACATAAGAATCTTTTATATGCCACAACTATTGGAATTGGAGATTTAGACGTCGTTGCATCTTACGATGGAACTTCCTGGACAGATCATTCCGCAGCTATTATTACAGCAAGCACACTCACGTCTATAAAAGGAGCAAGAGGATTTTGTGAATTATCTGGGACATTGTACGTTCTCGTTAATGACTACCTAAATGAGGAATCTGCAATAATGTCAACAGTAGATAATGGAACAACATGGGTAGAGGAATTACATATAGCCAGCACTAAAACTCCAAATTCAGCAGCAGTATATAATAGTAAAATATATTATATACTATCTACAACTAATTTAGCGGAACTAAGAGCGTTCGATCCATCAGATTCGTCTGATATTTTAATAAAAAAGTTTCTAGGATCAAGTATGACAAATACTGGTGTGGGAGATAAATACTTATCAGAGTATGGCGGAAAACTAATAATAACAATTCCAGACAAAAAGATTTATGAATATGACGGATCTGCGATAACTGAAATATGGTCACGAGACGATGATAAATATAGCATAACTGGAAATGTTGCAGAGGGTATTATACATTATGGAGCAACGGAATATGATGATAAATTGCATTGGGGGAATCTAATATATGATGGAACAGCGTTTTATAATTGGAAGCAGCCTCTTGGAGACGATAGTGACTACTATTTATTCTTACTATACGTCAACCAGAGTGGATCAAAAAGATTGCTTAATACATCAGATAAATCTTATGTCTTTGAAGATGCTACAACATACAAAACAACACTAGCTAAGAATTATTTAGTATTTAATGAAATGGCCCCGGTGGCGTCTCTTGATAAACTTCTTAATAGCGTAACTATTATTTTCGATAAAATGGCAACTGGCCAATCGATAAAATTAGAATACTCAATAGATGGAAGAAGCACATGGGTAGCTGCCGGAACTCGTTCATACTCAGCTTCTGATAGCGATACTAAGAAAGAATTTATAATTCCAGGAAGCGTAATTTTCAATAAGATCTGGTGGAGAATATCATTAGACGGAAGCGCGACAACTCCAAAAATTAGAGATGTTATTATGTCATATAAACCAATGCCTGACTTCAAAAATAGATGGTCATTGGGACTGAATTTCTCTGATAGCGTAAAACTTTTGAATACCCAACAAGATCAGAGAGAAGGAGATGAGATGAATTCAGAACTTTGGAACGAAAAGTTCACAAAGCAAAAAGTTGTTTTCGAAGATATTGATTATGCAGAATGTACAATAGTTTCCGGAATAACTTCTGCAAGCACATCAGCTTTGATAAGTAGTAGCGGAAGGTTCCCTAGGCAAGGAAGAGTAAGGGCAGTATCAGGAAGTGTAGCAGAGGAAATGTATTATACGTCGGCTACGACTAACAAGATCCTGGGACTTAATAGAGGACAAAGAGGAACTACCCCTCGCGCATATTCCGCAGCTCAACAATTAGACAATGGCTATGATGTTTATGTCGAAGACATCAGAACGAACATTAATTTCACAGACGAAAATAAAACAGAATCCATAGCTCAGGTTCTTTTATTGGAAGCATAAATATATGTCAATATCAACTGGTCCAAAAAACGTATTACCATTGAAGAAAATCGATAAGATTGGATCTTCAATGAAGGTGATGGCGAAAAAGGCAATTAAAGGAATTAATAACAATACCTTTAGTTCAATCCTTATTCTATTAATAATAATATCTGGAATAGGAGAATCAATGGGACGAGATTATAGTTGGAAATGGTATTTAATTGTATTTGTAATCCTTTCTTCTTATGTAGCAGATTGGATTTTGACTAAAACTAAAAAAGAAAATGGATAATCCAGATATGATTCAAATATTAGTCCAGGGCGGTGCAATTGGAATTGCATTAGCATTAATAGCGTACGCAGGGTGGAAAGACAAAATATATAATAAGACAATGAACAACCACCTTGAGCATTTTACAGCTGCACTAGATAGAAATTCGACTGTTCTAGGACAAAACAATGAGACAAACAAATTAGTTTGTAAGGTAATTGAGCGAATTGAAAATAAATTAGATAAATTATAAACATGCCGGATTCAGATAAGATAATTCCATATAGAATAGTAGGAATCAATGGATGTCATCCAGACAAAGAGGATGAACGTGACTTTTCGTACGATCAGCTAGTAATGGGTGCGCCTCCAGTGGCAATAGATTGGGATAAGGGTTTTGATATAAGAAATTTACTTAATGACGAAATTTACATAAAGAATCAATACATAACCATGAGTTGTGTTGGTCAAGGATGGTCGTATTATCTATGGGTTAAGCAAGTGATTGAGATGATGAAAAGACATAAGATGGATTTGTCAAAGCTAAGAATTTATCATAAAGCAGAAGTTGACGAAATATCGGCGAAAGCATTCTATTCACAAATTTTCATTGAACCTGACGGAGGTGCATATATTAGAGATGCAGCTAAGCTAGCAGTTAATTGGGGAGCATTATTTGAGAAAATTGTTCCGAGTACAAATAACGGACGAACAACGGAAGGATTTATGCGAGACAAGAGCTGGTTAAATGCGAAGACGATAGAGCTTGCTAAGGCCCTAAGAGGGCTAGAATATAGAGTTATAAATGCGGCAGATAATATGGACTTATTTGCTCAAGCGATTATACAAAATCATGGAGTTGTCGGTGGCTTGATCGGTCAAAGCGGACGAGGCTGGGGCACAGAGAACCCTCTTCCTCCGACTGAGGAAGGTTTTACATGGGGACATTGCGTATTTTATGGAGCCATTGGAACCGATGAAAAAGGTCGATTTATAGCCACGCCCAATAGCTGGAGTGACGCTTTCCAAAATCCAAAAAGAACTTGGAAGCCAGGATCAAAGCCAGGAGATGGGTGGCAAAAACTTCGTGCTGATTACTTTAATAATAAGTATCAATTTAATCCGTGGACATTTGTTGATAAAGATAACATGCCTGAAACAAACGCTAAAATAGTTAAGGACACTAACAGCTTAACAGCTGGTATATGGATTCCGGCAATAAGCCAGGAGGCGCTAGAATCGTATTGCAAAAACTTCGCTATCGATATCCCAAGAAACCCAGATAAAAGCATAAATTGGGATGAATTTATTCAAGGAGAATTAACATTAAAAAAATAACATGACAAAAAAAATGACAGACGAAACCAAGCAAACTATTAAAAGATGGGTGATCAGTTCGATCCTCTCATTCCTTACCGGATTTGCTCTAATAATTTTCAACGACATCGATAGTATATCTATCTCAAGTTTCAAGGATGGATCCTTGGTTGGATTAATATTCCTAGCTACTAGAGCTGGAATAAAGGCAATACTTGAGCTATTTCTCGCTCGCAAAACTATATTAGGAAAGTTCAAAAAATAGGAGGTGGTCCTAGTGGGCAAGAAGAGTAAGCGCCGTAAACACAAGCACCGAAAACCTCATAAAGATAAGCGGAGGTTGCGCGGTCGAAACAAACACCACTTGACGCCAAAGTCGCGGGGTGGGCGCGCTACACCAAACAACCTCCTTTTGATAGATATTGAGAAGCACGCTTGCTGGCACAAAATCTTTAAGAATAGGACGCTTCGAGAAGTTATCCAGCTCCTAGAACGGCTGGACAAGAAGAAAAAAGGGGTGAGCTGATGTTCGCCCCATCTCCCCTGATCGAAAGATTGGGAAACACCCACTCTCAACCCTTGTGGTTGGGGGAGATAAATAGTAAATCGCTAAAACAATATGAGCAAGTCAAAAGAGATAAGCCTAGCTATAAAAATAAAGATTAACATAACTGATGATGGTGTCTCCGCAGAGGCCACGTCTAACGGACAAAAACTTAATGCGAAGGTTGATGTACCTAAAGATTGTCGGGGAAAAATGACTAACGAGAAACTAACAGACCTTGTTTTAACTGCCATAATAGCAAGAATATCTAGAGCTATTTGGAAGAAATAACTAATTTGTTTAATAAAACTATGAACGACGAACAATTTAAGGTTGTTGAGAATATGCTAAAGTATGGGGGTAGCTTTGTTAAGGCACTAGCTGAATGTTTCCTTAGAGCTGATCCTGTTAATTTTGCAAAGCTGACTATCGCTTTTCCTGAGTATTGGAAGCAATATAAAGATATTGATAGGAAAGAGTAGGCTTTAGCCTGTGTAGCTCAACTGGTAGAGCAGGGGTTTTGTAAACCTCAGGTCGGGAGTTCGATCCTCTCATTCCTTACCGGATTTGCTCTAATAATTTTCAACGACATCGATAGTATATCTATCTCAAGTTTCAAGGATGGATCCTTGGTTGGATTAATATTCCTAGCTACTAGAGCTGGAATAAAGGCAATACTTGAGCTATTTCTCGCTCGCAAAACTATATTAGGAAAGTTCAAAAAATAGGAGGTGGTCCTAGTGGGCAAGAAGAGTAAGCGCCGTAAACACAAGCACCGAAAACCTCATAAAGATAAGCGGAGGTTGCGCGGTCGAAACAAACACCACTTGACGCCAAAGTCGCGGGGTGGGCGCGCTACACCAAACAACCTCCTTTTGATTGAGATAGAGAAGCATGCTTGTTGGCACAAAATCTTTGGGTTAAGAACCCTAAGAGAAGTTATTCAACTTCTAGAAAGGTTGGATAAAATAAAACAAGGGCGGAGATAGCTTCGCCCTTTATTCTATATATAAAAAAAGCCCGATATCTACAGGAACATCGGGCCTTTTTATTATTACATCTTCATCGGCTGGGGCTTGTTGGCTGAAGAAAGATTTATGATACTTACTCCTTCTTTTTTAGCTAATTCATTCCATCCGATATTTTTTGTAAAAATATCTTCATCTCCAATTTTCTCGATAGCTTGACGCATTGCGAACCAGAAGTTCTTTGCATAAACATCGAATTCTACATTTAGCTTATCAAATTCTCTTGCCTTTCCGATAAATGCTTCGCTTTTCTTCTGAAATTCGGTTGTTGCCACTTCCATCCCGGATGGAACAGCAATCATCGTGCCATTAGACTCTGCGCATCTTTGTCTCCACACAGATTCAGGAGTAGCAACGATTTTGTTTTTGTTCTTTTTTGACATAATTATTTTTTAAGTTTCTTTTTATCAAGCTTAATTCCTTTCTTTACTTTCTTTTCAAGTTTCTTTGGTTTTGTTATAGGGGCCTTATCGGAAACTTCTACAGAATTCTCTTCTTGTGGCATGTCTGGCATGCTACCGCGTGCGATGTGTTTGTCTTCTGGTAATGAGGCTGCATCTGGAGCCATACCAGGAATTCTTTTTCCATTCATGTTATTGTTTTTTCAATTAATTACTTATTTTTAGTCGACCTTTGATATTATTGATTATACTACTTTTTATCCGGATTAACCCATAAAACTTTATCAACATAAGTGATTGTTCTTTTTCCCATTTTTCTGGTGGTAAATCCAAACTTAAAGAATGAATCTCGTTCTCTACCGGTCATCTGTTCAATGAGAGATTTGTAAGAGGTATCTGTCATTGTAATTATTGCTTCTAGTGTTGAATCACTATACTGCTTTTTCTCTTCGCTATTCCATTCAGAGTAAGATACTTCTTCTGAGAACCTAACATGCACTCTATGATACAGAGCCATCTTAACCCAGTGGCCATTTATCCATGCAGCTTTTTCCTTCCACTGACTTATTGGGATAACTTGACTGGTTTCTTTATCAAAATATCCCCAACTTCCATCGTCGGTCTTGAACAAATAAACAGTTTTAGATATAGTGCTATCCCATCCTTGTAATATGCTTTCCGTTTTTTCAATACACTGAAAAGGATTTTCTCCAACTTCAGCTATTTTTTTAATCCTTGGTATTTCTGTTTTGTTTGTCATCTTTTTTGTTCTTACTTTTTTTGATGAATTTATCAATTTCTTCCCTAGAGATTCTATACACGGATCTCTGGCCGGTTCCTAAGTTAGATGCAACAAGCTTACCTGTATTAATAAAACGTAAGATAAGATATTTATTTACAGATAATAGCTCGGCTGCTTCTTGTGGCGTGTAATATTCTTTCATAATTATACTTGAAATTCTACTGGCGGTTGAGAGGCTGTATCACTTGGAGTCATAGGAGGAGTCATTGGAGGCAAAGCTGTGGCTGGCTGACTTAGAATTGGAGTCGGGGCCGGAGCTGGAGTCAGGTCTGGTAATTTTAATTTTGGTGTCTTCGGTTTAGTTTTTGCATTATTTATTGCCTCTGCTTTTGCTCGATAATATCCGATGCGTTCCGCAACTGCCGGATCGACAATTTTGTATGCTTCCTCAAAACTGTCAGCTTCAATAACGCCAAGATCTTCCGTTTCATACGGCCAAATCTTTTTATCGATATTTGTCAAGCAGATTTTTCTTGTGACGTTAAATTTCATACTTGTGTGCCCTTCAGTTACATTTATTATTGCTTACTTGAACTATCCTTCGTTTCTTTCGTATCCTTCTTCTCTGTGGCGTCTGGTGCTTCTGGTGAGGTCTTGGTGTCGCTTTTGTCTATTTTACCACAAACTACCCCTATTTCACTCACAAACTTGTCTAAATCCTCTAATAATGGTTCCGCGTCGACAAAATCGTAACCTTTTATTTGATCTAGTAAATTTCTTGGAAGAGAAACAACTTTGAAGATGAATAATTTAGTCCTAGTTTCGACTGCTGTATCACTCCATTTTATTAATTGTCTCTTATTGGTCTCATTTTTAATAATCTCATCTTTCTTTTTTTTGAGATCATCTGGATTTGATCTTGCGATTAGATGTGTTTGTTTCATGTTTTTTTAATTAATCTTTTTAATCTCGCCATCTTCCATAAATATTCCGACTTTACCGGAATTATCAACTCGTTCGATCCAAACTTGCCAATCCTTATCTTTAGCCATGCTTTCTATAACTTTCATATTATCGCTATCGAGGAGAGAGCCGTCTCTGATCAGAATGACTTTGAGCTTTGGATTACTAGCCATTGCGATGGCCATTGATACTCTTAGTTGTTCAGCTGCGGATATTTGACTATAAGGAATGTTATTGTACAAAACCCCGTCTTCTTCCCAACTAAGCCCACTTACAGGCATCTTTACTTTCGATAGCTTATCCTTTTTCTCTTTATCAATACCAGCAATAACCCTAGTAAGCTTATCGTATTCGCTCTTGGCCTTATCTATTTTATCAGCATCTTCAACGACCTGCCTAGAGCTTACTATCTGCTCGCTAAGAGATTGTATGTTACTAATCTCATCTTTCATGGCAGTTAAGTCATGTAAAGGTTTCTTTACTTTTTTAAGGTTTACTATCGCTGAACGAGCATCTTTAACATAAAGTTCTTGTTCCTTAATAGCTTTAAGTGCGCGCTCGTAATTACTTACTTCAGCACTGGCGTCATTAAATTTTGATACAAGCTCTTGCATGGACGGAATCTTGGGATTTTCCTTTAATATTTTTTGCGATTCCTGAATTGATTCAGGTAATCTTGTTGGCATGGCTTTTATTTGTCTACCAACTAATAATCTATCCTGGGTAAGTTCCTTCTTCTTTTCATCTAACGGTGAGAGATCAAGCCCAACGACTCTTGTAAGCTCGTCAACTTGTTTTTTATTGTCGAGCCTTGAAAACTCCAGAGGATCAAACGATAAGCTTCCAACCACATAATCAAGGAATTCCTGTGGATTGCTATATTTAGATCCTTCGCCATTCGTAACAGATAGATATGAACCGCTTTCAGTGAATGTTCTCTTTACGATATATCCATCTAGATCTATTTCGATCTCGGCCTTCTCTTCGCCATCACGGATTGGCTTTTGCTGTGCAGCTTTCTTGCCACCCAGCGCGTACCATATTGAGTCTAGAACCGAAGTCTTTCCTTGACCATTCTTTCCAGTGACTAATATGACATTTTTATTCTCGTCAAGCTTTAGCTCAACGGCCTTCAATTTTTTAATGTTATTTGATTTTAATTCTATAATTTTCATTTAAGTTGTTTTTAATATAATCATCAAGACCAATAGTGCAGATATGATGTTAGCGATACAAAACATGAAAGCAACTTCTATCCTTTTTCTGCTATAACTTAGAGAGATAAATGTAATTATCATTTCAGCTAAGATAATAAGCGGTATTAGGTAATATAGCTTCATGTTATTTTTTTGGTTTAGCTCCAAGTTTTTTGTTCTTATACTTACCCCTAACAATCCACTTCTGGACAAATCCACCGGGAGAATCAGACTTAAAGATACCTTCATAAATATAACGTGGAATTTCGTCATATCTATAAGTAGATCCATTACTAAATGTTATCTCAAGACTTCTGCTTGTCTCGTCATATCCAGCTGATTGAATGTTTGACGATACTACTGAATGATGTTTTATTTTCTCCATAAATTTTGTTTGTTTTTATTTTGCTTTTTTCTCATTTTTTTTCGGCGCTTTTTTATCTTACGCTCAACTTTTTCTTGGATAGCGGTTTTTCTTTCATTCCATGCTTTCGATTGAAACACCGGAACATTGTGCTTTGTTTCTTCACTACCCCTCAATCGCCTAGCAAGCTTTAGTTTTTGTTTATGGTTCATAGATTCCGTTATGTTTATTTAATCTTAGATTTAATAACTTCAAATCCTTCTATAATATCTATTTTATGTCCCAATCTTTGGAGTGTCATTGGTAAATGCGCTGGACATGTTGTAGACCAAGTCCATCTTCCACATTTAATACGCCTTTTTCTATTGATTGGTCTGTATTGTATTATCTTTTCTTTAGTCATGTTATTTTAATTCGCTCGGATCGAATCTTACTTGATTCTTTTTACGAGTAGAATATCCAGTGGTTACTTTTCTAATTATCTCTAGCTCTTTTTCTGAATATCCTAGGCACGTTCCTTGCTTCTTAACAATCATGTCTTTGAAGTCACTGTACTTGATTTGCCAATCTCCGTGAACAGATTTATCGTTTCGCGCCTTAGAGATTATAGAGGATGATACATTATCCCAATTAATCTTATCAACAGGATATTTATATAGGTATTCTATTTTTGGTTCTATTCCTGGCTTGACGTTCTCAATCCAGATCTTCTCGAATCTCTTAAAGACTCGTTCTAGATCTATCTCAACCGTATTGTCGGGACAGATAAAGTGATGAGGATTGTCTCCAGTTTGATACAAGTCGTACTCATATCGCTCGCCAGTACCTTGATTAATCATTAATAGAATTCCTCGCTTGATCTTTAAGTGATATAGATAGATAGCTAACTGAGACAGATAAGATGTCTTTACATCTCCTATCCGTACCCTGCTATGCTGAAATCCTCCGTAATACGTTTTTACTTCTACAATGATTTCTTCGCCGTTTATCTCTATTCCTGCATCAGGATATCCAGAGATCGGGACCTTGTGTTTGCCCCATTCGAAAAAACATCTCTCGTCATTGGAAAATCTTTCTATAAGTTTTCCGGACTTTCTTAGGAAGAGAATAACGGCTTCTTCCGTAAGCTTGCGCATCTTTAACATCATAAGCTTCTCTTCACTTATAGGATTGGTAGGCTTAGTTCCTATCCACCTATGGAAGATCTCAAAGGCCATGATCTCTGACTCAGAGGCCCAGAAGGTTGACTTCTTTTTGCCAAGATATTCTTCGTTTCTCGATAATTTAATTGACTCGTCTAGTAGTGGAATTATTAATGACATTTTGTTTGTTTGGCTTGTTATAAACACGAATACGGTTACGTCCTGAGTAAGGATCGCAATATACATGACCGAACTTGCTTAACGCCTTCAGAGATTTATCACTTAATAAATCCATGAGATTTGTCCCATTATTTCTAGTTATTATCTTTCGTGTCTTAGTTGCCATAAGTTGATTATAACACATCTTAGATACCCTTAAAAGCTCTTACTTATCCACAGCCATCTCCTTAAACATGATACTTGTAAAGTATCGACCGGGATTTCTTGGGTTCATTTCTTTAACAAGAGTTACTTTTTTTCGCACAAAGTAGTCAGGAAACACCTTGCAGATTTTCATATATATTCCTATATGATCCATATCGTCGAAGCCCTTAGCAACATCAATTGCGAGTTGTTGGTGTGCAGAATGAACTTTTTGTGTCTCTCCTTTCCTATCTTTAAGTTTATTTAGATAGTCTCCTATTGATTCCATTGTTATAGTTTTACCAATTAATCTCACCCATGCAGTTGTCTATTGTATCTGTAAAGATGCCTATTGATTCATCTGAGGCATCATCAGTATATAGCGATACAAAGAATTCAAATAGATTATCTTCTCCAACTCTTTTTAACATATAGTCGTATGTACACTGGCAATAGTCTTCTTGGCCTCCAATTTCTTCCGTGCAACCCCAAATATAGTCGTCTCTCATTGAATAGCTGCTAGTCAAATCATCATCTTTTAAGAACTCTCTTACAAGACTTTCAGTGGGTATGTTTTGTTCTTTTCGCTGATTACTAATGTAATAATTATTAGCAATCAGAGTTGAGATACCGATAGCTGCTATCAATATTGCGCCTCCTATGATCCAAGCTGTTTTATTTTTCATTGTTTTATTTTGAGTTATAAATTTTAATTAATTTTTCTTGAACGCCCCAGTTAATTGCATCAGTCGTAGTTTCCATCCAGATATCGAAGTTATAATTATCTCTATATCTTGGAGCCATACGATCCTCACAAGTATAAATTTTCCCGTCTATTCCTATTTTAGTTTCTAGATCCATAAAGGATGGGCACGCGATAGCACCATTGTATACAATTTTTCCGCTTGCCATTATAAATGGATCGCTATCAGTTTTAGATACTTCTGAATTATAGGCATAGACCTTAGCTACCACCTCTATATGGTTATTAACTACAGGAGTGATTGCTTCATCAGTGTATCTATCTAGGCCAAGAGTCTCGATGTAATACTCAATACTCTCACAGTAACAAACCACAATCAGGAGAGTAGCGATTAGACAAGCCCAGATAAGTTTAGAAAAGCTTCCCGGCCCTAGGTGACGGGATAAGATCTTTTTCATAGTCATATAATCCTTTTTCATCTAACAATTCAATCAGTTTAGGGAAATCCCTAACTGTCACATAATGAGACTCGACGATCTCATTTGTGATTTGATTAAGTGTTATTTGGATTGGAATGTCTCTTTTGCCAGCAAAGAATTCCTTAGCGCGTTTCATATTAAGGCCGAAGAGTGCTTTGCGACTCTTTCCATGCTCATCTTTTGGCTTATATACTACGCCTCCAAATCTGACTAAATCACCAAAGCGAGCGTAGTTATTTTTAGATAACAGATGCTTAATATCCTTAGTCTCGAACTCGTGGACTTCTTTTTCTCCACACCACTTATATATCTCGTACAGCGCGCTTATAAGCTCCTTATAGAGCGTAACCTTCCTGTCCTTTATGTTATGGCCACAGGTTGGGCAAAAGCCAAGTTTCTTCCTGAGTATACTGTCTCCTTCCAGAACGGCACGAAAATCCTTCGCCTTCCTAAATAACTTAAAGTTAGTGGTACTCATGTTTGATTTTGAATTTATTACTTCTATCTTGAGACTCAAATCCCTCCTTAGTCTTTTCTAATAAAGAGAGGAAGACACTATTAAATAGAGTGCGTTGACCTCTATTGGCAAACCTAATATCTATTGTAACAGTCATGTAGTTGCCAATGTGTTTCTTTCTTTTGAAGTATTTTTTGAACATATTAATCTTTTCTCTGGGCTAATTTTAGGAGAATATTCGTCCAGAAGTTAAGTTTTTTAATCGCTTTTATGTGATCATTTTTAGTTGAAATCATAGCTGTTTCTTTAATGTGTACAGCCGCATGAACTACCAGCGCGAGGACTTCGTCACTTGAAAGGTTAAGTTCTTTAATTTTTAATTTTGTGCTCATATTTTTTGATTAATGTTTTAGAACAGCAACAGTAAATATAAATGCTATAAATACCGCTACTACAAACGCAGTCACTCCATCAGAACCCTTTCCTATTGCTAATATAAGTAAGCCGACCATTACTATGACAAATATAAGGGTTACTAAGGCGACTACTATGACGCCACGACGATCTTCTTCGTGATAAAACTGTTCTATTTTTTTTGTTATCTTCATAGTTATATATTACTAAGTTAATTTGCTATTTGGTTTTTTTTGTTCAATTAAGTCTAATGCCTTTGCTATGTTAGATAAGCCTTTCTTGCGCAACCACGTACTTGTGTTCATGTTTTTACGAGCATCCATTTTAATGCCATATTCCTTTTCAATATCACGTATCTTCATTTTCATATTACTAAGTTAATTTACTATTTGGTGAGAGCGAGGATTTGCACCTCGCATGCAGACAGTTGGCACGTATGCGCCCTGTCCTACTCTATGCAAGTAGTATCCACTAAATTTTCTCAGCAATGATTATTTGCAACTAATCATCTCAAAAAGTTAGCTTCAACGCCACACTCTATTGCTCTCGTGTATCTTCGGGACTTGTATCTGCACCGAAGCCTTTGCGTCTACTATTCCGCCACCTCACCAAGCAATAAACTAATTTATTGAACATTAGTATCTCTTGTTTAGTCATGGTCTATTGCGTTAAATTCTTTATAGAAATATTCTTTCTGATGTTCTTCATTGAAATATTGTGCGGCTAGGTCAAAGAGCCTCTTACATACTTCTATATGGCTTCGCCACTTCCTTCCACCACAGATATGTATATATCCTTCTTCGCCAAAGTAAACATGAGAACATCCATCCCATTTTATTGTTCCGTCCATATAGGTTTCGGCATCCCCTAACTTTTTGGTAGTATCTACAGAGCTATCAACGCCTTTCTTTTCGTATATCGGAATATTAAATTTCCCAAAAAAGTTTTGTTCGTGCCCAACAATTTCATAGACCCAAAAATTCATAAATGTATCACCGTATTCAATTAGACAAATAAAGTCCATGTCTTCCCAAGTTATTTTCTTCATAGCTATATATTACTAAGTTAAATTACTATTTATTTCTCCACTTTTAATAAGGTCATACATTAACTTTAGTGGCACAATTCCCTGCACCAATTCTTTCTTATCAAACTTTTCACAATACTCATCTAGTATCTCTTGTGTAAGCCCATCTCCCTTTTCCGTGGGCAATCTGCCCTTAACTCGTAGAAAAATATCTACTTCTTCAAAGTTATAATTTTTCTTTGCTATAAAAATCGGTCTATTAAGTTCTTTCATTATGTGCTTTCTATTAAATTTTTAATACTTTGTGGATTGTTATAACCCATAATGCGAGCAATTTCTCGATAAGAATACTTTTCTGCTCTCAATGACTTTGCAATATACTTAGCGTCAACCTGTATATTGAAATATGGATTAAGTTTATTTGGAATATCTATTGTTCCTTTTCCTTTGCATATTGGACATTTTAATTCCTTCTTCTTCATAGTTATATATTACTAAGTTAAATTATTATTTGGCATTTCTATCTCAAGCCCTCTACCGTACCATTTTTCATTATTGTTGTGAATCTTTTCATAATTAGTCAAGCAACCAACCAAGTATTCTGCTAAAATAAAGTCTGGAGTATTTGATAGATTCTCTCGACAATGCTTATTTATTAGCTCACTCAGCTCTTTTTCAAATTGTTTTATTGTGCTATCTGGCATGTTTTTGTATACACATATTACTAAGTTAATTTACTATTTAAGCCCCAGGGAGGAATTGCACCTCCTACAGGCATATCTGCCAGCGCGCTCTTTACTGGGGCATATAATTCACTATTTATTAGAGACAAGGAAGGACTCGAACCCTCTGGGTGGCCATCTCCCTACACCGCGTCATGTCTCTAATAAGTAACGAACTATATATATTTAGAGGGGAATGACCCCCCTAGGCTTACGCCTAGAGGAGTCTTGCTAGATGATTACCTACATGGCGATAGGCATGACTGCACATCTAGTTTCCTTGCCGGTGAACCAGACAAGGAGATTGATAGAGGGTCGTTTCCTCTGCCAATCACCGTGACTGGGTCGTTTCCTCTGCGACTTATAATTTTTTTCTTTTTTTTAGGCGGTCGGGGTTTCCGCCTAAAAAATTTATTCCATGATCCTCGCTATTTCTTTTTCAATATAGCTCGTCATTTCTTTATAAGTCATTGGTAAGCCGTGAATATCCGCCAAGAGTTGCAATTTTAACTCTTCCATTTTATTTCTCTTGATCCTCCAGTTATCACCCATTTTTGCGATCTCCTTATGCTTTCCGGTGATACTAAATTCTTTGCCATATCTGGATCTAGTGAAGCCGGCTTCATCGATTTTCTTGTCCGCCCTACCGATCAATTCATCCGCATTTTTGATGTCATCCATCAATTTTTGAATTGCTCCGCCTTTACCGATAGCTTTTTCTTCCAGCTCATTGCTCAATACTTCCTCATCATGATTATGTTTTTGTTGTGCTTCTTTGATCTTTGTTATGATCTTAGCTTCAAAAAGTTTATATAAGACTTTTTTCTGCTCGCCGTTTAGAAGTTTTTTCATGCTCATCTCTCGAATTGTTTCCTGTTGTTTTTTTGCCATAATTTTTTCCTCTCGACTGGAGTATATTATTTATATACTTTCGAATATAAGTAATACACTCCGGCAATAATTAAAGCTAACCACTGGAATTTGTTCATCTTTTCAGGATTATTTTTCATGGTAAGCTGTATATATTAAGTTGTTAAAGTACCCCGACCATTTTTAGTTCTTAGCTCGCCGGCTATAAAGCCGGCAACCTAAAGACTAAAGATTTCCATTTAGTTTATTAAACTCTTCTAAAAATAACTTAGATAATTTTTCCGTCTTGTCTCCGTCTAGAGGTTCATTGATTTGTGATTGAATTATTTCATGTGCTTCTGCCGATATTATTTTTGCGATATTGTTTAAGTCATGCTTTTCCGGATCAATTAATTCTACATTACATACATACTCATCAGTGTTTACCTCCTCAACATTTCCCATTGCGATCATGTCTGTATATTTTTCTTCTGCCTCGTTTTCATCTTTCGCCTCGATAACCTTAGTTAAATAATAAGTTGTTTCGTGTGCATTTGCATTATATTTTGGCATAGTCTTAGAAGTTATCAACAAATAAATCAGGGAATTCGCATATTTCGTCATTAAATTCACAAAATGGGCATGTAAGTAGTTCATCTCCGGTTATGTGAAGAAAAGCCTCGCCACAGCTACCACAGGCTACAGCATTAAATCCCTTGTCTTGCATTTTAAGTAATATCTCATATTGCTTTTTAAGATATTTTTCTATATTTTCTTTTTTTGTTCTATTAAACAAAGCCCTAGCCTCAAACAATCCACAGACCTCACTTTCTTTAAGTCCTTCAGTGGCTTTGATAAGTTTTTTTAATATTTCGTATGTTTTTGTAGTCATATTTTTTAATAAGCACTTACCGGCATATTTTGATTTTTCTTATAGCTCATAGCCGACCACTCGTCCCAGTCTTCTGCTATTTCATTTGTATAGTAGAAAAAATACTTTTTAATTTCTTCTTTCAGTTCATCGAAAATAATTCTGTTGTCTTTCGATAGATCATCCGGATTAAACATAGAAGCCCCGACGACTGATCCAGCAAGCTCTCCGCCTAGATAGTTTTGATATGCTCCCATGATTGCTTCTCCTTCTAGATCAGGGAATAATTCTAATACATCAATTTTTATGCTTCCGCCTCGACTGGAGGCATCAAAACTTATTTGGTTTTCATCGATAAATTCTTTATAGTTTATTTTTTTTGCCATGTTTTTATTTTAATTAATTTATTCTCTTATAATGTTGTACTTGAAAGGGCTACCATTAAAGAATTTATCATCAAGTAGATTTTTGATTATTTGATGTTTTCTTTCATTATCCCCTAGTACTTCATGAATTTTTCCCCCGTCTTGTTTGTGATAAGATAGGGACGATGAAAAGATAACGCCTCTTTCTTTTTGATCTCCAGTGAGTTCTAAGTATATCTTTTTCATTATAATATACACTCAATAGCACCATTTAACCTTTTTTCCTTCTCGTCTTCTGTTAGATCGTCCCAGTCTTCCGGCATAGTCAATCCCTTCCCTTCTAATCCCGCTTTCATCATTCTAGCTTTCCAGTCATTTTTTTCTTTTTTTGTATTGCCGAATACATCCCCAAGAAGAGCGATCATCCCCGTAGTTTTTAGAATACTACTATTTTGTGAAGCCGGATCTTTTCTTTCGCCATCACCTCGCCCAGTCATTAAAGAGATAACTCTTTTAATTTCTAGGATATCATTTTTAATGCCTTGTTCTCTCTTTGTGTTTTTTCTAACAAGCCCGCCCAATTCTTCCAGCTTTTCATCAAGCTCATTCTTTAGAGCCGTTCTGATTGCCTCCGGAGATAGATCAACTTGACGGCTTGCGAGACTAACGCCACCATCCGCACAGCTCCACGCCAAATTTATGTGCTTTGCCGTAGAATTTGAATATCCTCTAGTATTGACCAACCAAACACCGGCAACATTAAACAGTAGCGGATAACGATAACCATAGCTATAAAAATTTCCGTCTGTACCTTGCATAACAGAAGAGCACCATTTATCCCGCACTGGTACATTCCCGATATTTGCTTGAATAAATTCTTGTGTAGTCATTTTTTTCCTCTCGATAGCTCCGAATAGATAACAAGTTATATATCCAGAGCCATCATTTTTTTACTATTTTTTCTCCTTAGCCGGCAAGCCGAAGCCCGCACAAGCCCGCTAAGTGTATCAATTGCGGGGGATTTAATAATTTATAATCCAGCCCAATTAATACCAATCCCCAACGCTAGAGCCGAAGCAAAAATTACATACCAGCTCCAGAGGATCAAAGATCGAAGAGTTGCGAAACTTCTTTTACTTTCATATTTTTTCGCCTCTTGTTCTATCTCCTGTAAGATTGTTTTTTCTTGTATTGTCATTTTATTTGTTTTGAAAAATAAGTCTATCTCCTACCATGTAAAAATATATATCTTTATCTTTATCAACCCAGAAGATTGGTGAATTATATATAAAGTCTTCTCCTTTTATTTGTTTAATCTCATTCTTAGAAAGTCTTTTTTTTAACAGCTCAACATTTTTCAATAAGTCTTTTTTAGTTATCATTGTTTTATTTAAGAGTTATAAGCTATACACTCATCGACTTGCTCAACGCTCAACAGCTCCGGCAAGCGGTAAACTGATATTTCGTGCTTTGCCTCTTGCTCATCATATCCCAGCACATCAACCAAGTAATTTAATAACATTTCTTTACTCAATTTTTTGTGTTTTATTTCTGCCATGTTTTTTTAATAAACTTATTAATCAATCCTAAGTCTATTTTAGCATACGCTATAATACATGTCAATAGTTTTCAATGCTTTTCAATGATTGACAATGCTTCCCAAACTCAACGCTAGCTTGCTATATAAAAGCACAAAAAATCCCCTTATTTAATGCCATGAGTTATCCACAGCCCCGCCGAACAAAAAAAAAGAATAAGATCATCCGAAGCTTCGCCGCTAGGCGTAAGTCTTTTTGCCTTATAGTCAATATCTCATCATTAATCCGATCCGTCCCGTTCTCGCCGGCTCGCCCATTGTTTTCAACATATATAGTAAAGACCAACCCAGAAGAGTATCACCAACGAAACGCCTTATAGTAATCTTCTCCACTTAATAGATATAGTTTCGTCGAACAAAAAAAAAGAGACGAATATGTTTCGCCTCAATTGTTCCCCTTCCTATTAGTTGTCTTCATCGTGTGTCTCGCTTACATTTGTTTTTACCTACAATGCAAGCAGTTGCACCCTTGTGTCCCTTATAGTGTTCTTCAACACCTTTGTCTCCATTGTGTTGCACACTACACATTTGCCCACTGTGCCAGCACTTGTACACATTGTACACGGGGGGGTACACTGTGTTTGTACACATTGTGATACATTGTGTTGCAATAGGTGTGATATTGTGTACAGGTTGTCTACACCTCTGCAAACAAATGTACAACAGTAGAAAACCATCTACTGGAAAAGGTAGTGAGGGGTCATACAAGAGCGATCTTAGCATTCTAGGATTCTACCTCTATAACACAGGGTTTTCTCAAAGTGTATCTACAATGCTATCACTATGTATCAGTTTGTAACCATTTGTAGCACCTGTCATCCCAGTGTGACAATAAAAAAACACTATAGGAAGAGTGTTTTACACTATAGCAATAGCTTGTAACAACAGGAGGCGAGGAGTTGCAACGGGAGAGATTTGAATCTCTTCTTTGTCTTATAGGATATCCTCAATTATTTTCGACGAAATGTCATTTCCCCCAACTATAAGCGTATAGTTCGAGGCTGTGATCAGAACCCGATTACGATCGGGGGAGAGGACACTCCGCTTAATGGATATTCCCTATATAGCAATTCCTATATATATTTTTTTTCAATCGGCGCTTATTGACACGATAATATTCCTCATGCTAGGATCTTATAGAGTTCGGATTTTCTCAACCTGTAGAGCTATCCTGGGTTAATACTTACGAACATTTTATAGGTACATACAGCTTATAATCTACTAGAAAAAACTCAGAGCTTCGATGGGTATAAAACTTGCAATCAATCTCCTTTATTATAAGGGGATTTTTTGCTTGGGCCAGGCGAGCAAGGGGATTGGCTAAAGTTATGTATTTAATATATGTATATTATTACATGAGCTATCTCCAAACTTGCCTGGTCCTACATCCCTTGTGTGTCGAAGGTAAGAAATAACACTCAATTATATGCTATTCGCCCGTTCTCGTACCCGTCCTGGCATTTCAACCAGGAAGGTCCCACAGACTTGACGTTGGATCAGCTTGGCCTTCTGTGGTCGTTATTACTTCCGGGCCTTCTGAACGCGCCGCTTTATTAATGGTGGAGATTTAGGCCACACGCACGGCGATTTACCATCAGTGATGGTTTAGATTATTAATCTAATTCGTGTTATATATTTTTTATTGTGTACTTTTAGGGGTGGGCAGATTTTGTCTGTGTGTCCACAGGTTTGTCTGAAATAAGAATCTACTCAGTTTAGATAAGAAACTTCAGACTAATTCTTAATGTGAGCCAAAATTGGGTTTTTTGTATATTCGTTTTCTATGTCTAAATATTATGAGATTTTTTTTGAAGGTACTGCCCTGACCCACCCTTAGAAGGTCGCAATATATTAGAGAGGAATGGATGACTTCACCCGAGTTAAGAATCTATGCAATAGATTTTTTTCGAAGAACAGTTGAAGCCCTACTTACACGCAGTATCGAAGCCATAACTCTTTTATATTATATAAAAAAACCAACCTTGTTATCGGCTGGTATGGTCTGCTAGGTTGTTTGCTATGTATTGCATTTAGTTTTTTAGATATTCTCAACTAATAATAGTTTACTCTTTATTTTTAATTATACAATTATGCTAACCTGTGGATAAGTTGCAGAAAGACATTCAAAGTATTATAATAATAGCAAGTAATCAACACTAATGACACAACGAAAAAAGTTAAAAAAAATAAGAATAACAGCGATACAGAAATCTGAATATTTCTCCAAAATAATGGAGAAGTATGAGCTAGTGGGAAGACACATGACCAGTGCTGATTTTCATAAGAAATATGTTGAGACTCTAGATCCTACAATATCTTATAGGCAATGGAACTTTCACGTTTCGAAGATCGATAAAAAGATTGCTATAAAAACTAATAAGATTATGAACCGAGTTAGTGACAGCGCAATCACTGACATGAAGATGGAACAAAATTCTCTTAGAAAGATTCTTACTATCGCAGACATTACGCTAGAAGAAGTAATAGACAAGCCAGAGTTATTGGAACAAATACCAATAGCGAAAAGAATGGCGTGGTTTTTTAGTACCATGAATGCAAGAGACTCAAGAATGACTGCGGTAGCTAAGATAAATGCCGAGAAACGAAAAACAAGTATGTTTGAAGACATGCTTCAGAGCGCGCAATACGGAGGAGAAGGATCTGTAGACCAGCTTGAAGGTGCTATAGTTCAAGAAAATGCAGAATAACAAAAATCACTCAAAAACTATAAAAGAAATGTCTGACCAAGAAAGGGAAACAGTTCTTCCTTTGGTAGAAGCAATTGCAAAAGGGAGAAAAGATCCTGTTTTTTTTGGAGAGCACTTTCTAGGACTGAAATTTCATCCTAGTCAAAAGATTTGGCTCTGGCTGACAACAAAGACTCAAATAAAAAGAGCACATGAGCTGGCTGTTGCAGTAGGTATAGAATTGCCAGAGTTAGAAGAGTTACTGATCCACCCATTTTTGAAGAACATTTTGTGCCCAGCAAATAGATTTGGCAAGACCTTTGTTACATCTGTCAAACATATATGGTATAATTTTTATAAGATCGGATGTAAGGGTCCACCGGAATACATTCATGACGTCCGATATAGTACCTTAAATATCTCACCTCACTCATTACAGGTTGATGCAGCCTATAGATATATCATTGATATATTCGATAATAAGTTTATTTACGAATGGGATGGAGCGAAAGTCAGGAATAATTGTATTTTGCAAGGATTTCTAGTCGATCACAAACAAACCAGGCGCGAAATAATCTTTAATAATAACGCAACGATCAAAGGCGTTCCAACAGGAGAAGATCAGGCTTCATCATTAGCCGGAACACAATTCTTCTATATTTCATACGATGAAGCACCTCAATCTCTGCATCTTCGCAAGGAGTTGCCTGCAAAGATTCAATCTAGGTTGATTGATTCTGGTGGTCCATTAGACATTATTGGCACTCCAGAGGTTGATAAACCATCTCATACTTACTATCAACGCATAGTAAAGCAAGGAATTGGTCTTAAAAAGGGCTTCTTTACTCTTCTTGGTAAGCTATCAGAGAATATATTTATTGGCGAAGAAGAAAAAAGTATCACTTTAGAAGCAATTAGACAGACAGATCCTGAAAAATATAGGCAAGTTGCCTTCGGAGAGTTTGTCACTTCAGGAGCAAAGCTTCTTCCAAACATCGCAGTATCAAGATTATGGGAAGGAGAGACTCCATTGCAGATGGGTGAACCAAATAAGCACTACATTATCGGTGCTGACTGGGGATTTTCCGACACAGGTGATCCAACAGTCTTCTATATCTTTGACTATACAGAGCTGTTAGACGTTCTCAATAGCCAAGCGAAGCCGAAAAATGACAAAGTATTATACAAAGTAGTCTTCCGGGAATCAATAAAAGGAGGATCTCCGTATGCAGTTCTAGCAAAACTTAAAATATTACAACAAGATTTCAATGATGCAAGGATTATTCATGATTCATCTTCTATGGGAGGAACTATGATAAAGAAAATGCTCAGAGAGATGCACGTCCGTCATATATACGATTTCAGCTTCACGAGTGGAGGAAATCCGAAAGATGAAATGCTTTTCCTCATGGCAAGAGCACTAACAAGCGGTCGTGCAGTCAAAACAACAGAAGATGGAAGAATTGAAGAATTAAATCCAGACTTTGGCAAGGTAAGATCGTACTATATTGCTGATCTAGAAGAGCAACTCGGTAATTATCGCATTGACGATAGCAAGCTCGAGCAAGATGAAGTAATGGCATTCGGACTACCAATATGGTTCTGCGAAAAGAAGCTCTCTGGTCATAGAAATAAAGTATTTAATCTAAATATACTTGCCGATAAGCCAGAGCAAATTATAAATATTCCAGACAATAAAAATAAAGAAATAAAAACAAAATCATTTAACATCAGCGAAAGAATTATCGGATAAAAACTATGTTAGAATACAAAACAGACATGACTTCAAAGGAGCATACAAGCTTCGAAGAGTCATTAAAACAAGAATACCTAGACCATGATGGTGAAACACAAAAAGACCTAGAATTTAGGTTGAATGGTATTTCTGCAACCCGTGGATCAAGTGGCAAGCAATTCGTTGGCTATGAGACATTGGGTCAGTTCTATCGTGGAGATCAATGGGATCATGACGAGCCGCCTGGAGCAAGTCAGAGAACAGATAATTACTGCGCACCAATAGTAGATAATTTCTCATCTCTTCTTTTTGATGCTCCGGTAGAGGTAAATTGCCCTTCTCAGGACGAAACTGACGAACTTCTAGAAATGAAAGCAGAGTTCAAAGAAAAAATGTTGAAAAAGATTTACGACGATAATGATGCTGATGATATTATATTTCCAGAGCTTTCAAAGTGCGGATCTCTTTATGGTGATAGTTACCTAAAGGGACCGATGCTAGAAAAAAACAATAGTAAGAATAAAGATGATTGGAAAATGGTCTTTTTTAATGTTGAGAATCCTGCAAATATTCGACCAATCTTTGAAGACGAAAACTATAAAAAACTTTATGGCTTCATCGATACGACATCTATCTCTCCAATGAAGGCAGCGCGACTATACGAAAAAAATCTCAGCGAGAGAGGAATAGCAATGAAAGATCTTTTGAAGAAATATAAAGCTAAGTCACGAATTGGATTTAGATCAAACCCAAATATTAATTCTCAGCAAACCTATCAATCTTTAATTAGCAGAAATGAATATTGGACGAAAGATGTAATGGCAATCTTCCTAGAAGACGAGCTTGTAGATTGGTATTGGCATGGATGGGGATTTGTACCACTCGAGTTTATAAAAAATATCTATGTACCTAACCATCCGTACGGAAGATCCGACATAGAAGATGTTATCGATCCACAGTTATTCTATACAAGAGTCAATAATGATTTAGCGAATGCTCTTAAATTCTTATCAACGATAAACTTAAAAGGTAAAAATCTTGACGGAATGGAAGTCTTGGTTCATGGGCTATCGAAGATATTTAACATGCCAGACGAAGGAGAGCTAGACCCAATACAGCGTAGCGGTGATCCTTATGCTACTAGCAATTTTGTTGGCGGCAGGAGAACTGCAATACTTGATGTCTCTGGAATCTCAGAGGCACTCATGTCAACTATACAAAATCAGAATCCATCAGGACGGGCCATGGGAATGGCTCTTCAGTCAGTTGTCAGGAAATTGAATCCAAAGATTAAAAGGTATCAAAAAAGTTTGAGAAGTTTGAATGTGAATATATTCAAATTATTAGAAAAATATTGGCCAGAAACAAAAGAAATTATAATGGGCGATTATACAAACGAAGTCAGTATTATCTCAACCTTACTAAGAAACATCATCGACGAATTAAACAAACTACAATCAGGAGTACAATCACTCACTACGACCCAGAAGAACCTCGGAATTCCTCAGCCAAAGATAGAACAAAAGAGGATGAAGAGAGATCTCAAAGATCCGCTTCTTGGTCCACAGATTGCTCGCCAACCTGGAATATTATTGCAACCACCACCGGAGGAACAGCAAGGTACGCCAGGATCTAATGATCAGGGATTGGGACCAGCACCAGGGAATCAGACTTCTGCTGGACAAGAAGGCGCAGTTAATATGGCGAATCAGCACGCCACTGGTGGCGCAGCTGTTCCAGTAAATCCAATAACCCCATAATCATGGCCTATGAAAGATTAAGTGACAAAAAAGTCATAGCAACAAACCTAGGAACCTATATAAGTTCTCAGATTTTGCTTATATCAAAAGCTAGAACTAGAAGGAACTTAGAGGACGAAGCAATCTTCACTAGGTCAGTATTAGAAGATAACCTTACGTTGGATCAACAACTCAAATATAGGAATGATCAACTAGGAAGAGTAGTCTCTGGAGATAAAGATGAAAAAAGGAGAATTAAGAACGAAATCTCAACAGTTAAAGATTTAATCGAACAGAAGAAATTTTCTGACGCCTATTTGAAACAAGTAATGTTCTTGAACTCTGGAATGCAATCAATCGATACAACTATCAATTGGTTAAATAAAAAACTAGAACAAACAACAGACATAAAAATCAAGCAAGATGTTAAAGAAAACATAAGCAAGTTAAAAGGGATGCGATACCAAAAAAGACAGAATGCCTTGTCAAGTCAGACAGATTATGCAAATAAAGATAAGACACCAAAAATAGTCCAAGACCAAATTGAGAGAATTAATAATGAGCGCACGAGCGCATCATTGGCAGGGAACGAAGACTATGTTACGCTATTGGACTTACAGTTACAGTCACTAAATAAAACTAACGAAGAGGCTATGGTAAGTAGAGCCATCTTAGACTTTTCTGTTGCCACAATGACTGGTCAATCGGCACTTGGAACACTCAACGAACTTAATACAAAAGTCTCTGGAGCAAATGAACTATCTCCAATTAATATCGGTGGAGTTCAATATGATTCTGCGAAACAATTCTGGGAAATGAAGAGAGGAGACTATTTGAATGACAGAACCGATAATGGATTCTTCGCAAGATATCAAGGAGAGCTTAGTGATCAAGTTACCTATAAACAAAGTCGTGGAATATTATCAACTGAATCATTGTCAGAAGTTAAAGCATTCTACGAAACTATAAAAAATAGACCAGAGCTTACAGATTACCAAGATAGGATAGCGCAAGAACAGCAAGTAGCACTTCAGAGCACTGCTGACTTGAGAGCACAAAGCATATTAAATGAATTTGCCGTAAAATTAGATGCTAAAAAAGCCATAAGCGACATATCAGCTATTCAGGACACTTACGGAGTTGACCAAACTCTAAACTATCAAAAGATTATATCGTCAGCGGCTAAGGAAAAAGAATCTCAAGTACGAGAGATCCTTAGTACGATGCAGCAAGATATGGCAAACACTCCAGGATTATCACAACAACAATATCTCGATCGAGCCGTAAAGTCTGGAGCTGGAGTATTGTTCTCTCCAGAAGAACTAGCGACGGCCAAAGCAACTGATGTTATTACGGGAGTTGGAGCAAAAGCCGAAGGACAGCAATTCGGAGAAACCGATAAAATTACTATTGATCCAAAGGCAGAAGGAAGTTCGTTCGCACAACAACCACAAATAGAAGAAGGTGGATTATACAGAAAGCCTGGCGAGATAACAGTTTATAAAATGGAAGGTGGATCTCTACGGCCATTAACTGGAGACTGGAACGAAGATACCCTAAAACAATCAACTGGTAAGGGATATTCGGCAGTTCAAGAAATAACCAATTTTGGTCAATCACCAATCGGATCTGAGATTAAAGCAACCTCCACTCCGACGATAGTCAAACCAGAACCAATTAAACCAACTCAAACGTCACAAGGATTCGCGTCTATAGTTGATTATCTAAAATCAACAGGTCAAGACGCATCCTTTGAGTCAAGGAAAAAACTATACAAACAGCAAGGTCTTGGAGAAGAACTTGATTTTTCTGGAACCTCAGAACAAAACGTAAGCCTATTAAAATCTTTCGAAATATAACATGGCAGTATTTAACGTATCATTCTTAAACCCAGCGATGAGAAGTTCTGGTGGATCAAACTCCGGACTTCTTGCAGACCAACTTTCCATTTTACAAAACGAGCTAGGAAAAGATGGTTTCTTGTCGCCTGGAGATTACGATCTCTTAATCGAAAAGGCTAGAACAATACAATCTATGCCCGGATTAAGTGCAAGTCAGAAGTCCGAATATAATGTGAAAATCTCAGCCTTTGAAAAACAAAAGTCAGTAGGAGTTCTATCGAAAGAGGGAGATATAGGCTTTATGAACCGATCTGTTGAATCAGAAAGAGCTGAAGATGTTATGGCAGTTGGAAATAGTCCAGTAGATTTTCTATTTTATAGAAAGCTAAGTACCGAAGCGAAGATAAATGATTTGAATGAAATGATATCTATAAAACAGCAAGCCGGAGATGATGTTTCAGAGTATATGAATGAATATAATGCAACGATGAATCAATACAGGAACCAACTAGAGGCTGTATCAGCAATGGCAAACTTTGACGGAACTAATCCAATACAAGGACACGTTGCATATGTTACTACCAATAACAACGGAGAAATTGTCGATGTTGATTATGCAAAATATGGATCTAAGTCTGGATATGCGGAAACTAACGGAACTATAGATGGCTTCCAGGTTTATGGTAAAACAAATTACAAGAGGGATGGAAATAATTATTTTATATTAGGTGACACTGAATTCTCGGCAGTTGATATGATAATGCCAGATCCAGAGAATCCTAGCTCTATGAAGCCAAATAAACTTGTCGCAAACTCAAAGTCTGCTGGAGGAAGGCTAATAGGAGAAAGTGGATATGTGAATTTGCAAGGACAATCACTGCAAGTTCAGGGATATATTCCAACAAACTCATGGGCTAAGGGCGTTGATGGTAGTGTTTATAAAAGAAGAGAAGACGGAGGATATTCAAAATATATAAACATAAATAGATCGATGCCAAACATGCCAGATCAAGATCGAATGATAACATTGCCAGATTATTATGAGAAAGCAATCATGAGTAAGTCTGATGACACTATTGATATGTCGGCTCCGATAGCTCCAGATGAAGGATTAAACCAAGCTCCATTGGGACCACAACTCCAAGAAGGAGTTCCAGAGGCCGCACCACAAGCGTTACCTCAAACACAATCACTCGGAGACATGTCAGTTATACAGAGGAATGTTCCAACGACCCCAGAACCAGGAGTTCCAACACTTAAAAAAACTCCAAAAAAACCAGATGAAGAATCTCCAGTCGCAGCAGGTAACGTAATTCAAAAGACAGTAAGATCTGGAGTAGATTACTTAAAGAGGATATTCTCTTAAAAGTTTTTGTAGCTAACTAATATGCCAAGAGAAGATATATATTCACCAGAGTATTCTGTTCAACCGCAACAGAGTCAACCAATAGATAAAGCACAGACAGATCAAGGAAACCAATCTGATCTTTTTCAGCAAGTAAGAGACAATCAAGTAAATATAGCACAGCAAGCTCCAGTTCAGGAAGACAAAGGAACGCACTGGTATGATTATATTGGAGAAGAACTTGTTTCTAACATAGAAGGAGAAACTCCAGAAAACTGGGATCAGATGGGTCAATTCGAAAAAATGGAATGGAAGAACGAACAGCTTAAAGATAAAGGACCAATGATTGGAAAATCTTTACTAAAAGTTCCATTCAAGGTAGCACAAACCTTATATGATATATCGGTTGGAGGAAGAGCTTCGTTAGATAAAAATCGTACAGCAAAAGATATATATCGAGAAGAAGGAATCGGTATGAGCTATAATTTACCATGGCTTGGTGAGGTTAGAGGATTTGGAGGATCATATGCAGAAGGACGGGAAATGGGCCTTGGAAAAGTATCATCAGCAATTAAAGCAACAGGGGAAACATCCGGTGATTTGGCAATCCTTTATTCGATGTTTCAATTAGGGTCATCTGCATTTCAGGAAAGATTAGTTAAGTCTCCTGGGACAAAAACCATAACACAAAAAAATACAGATCGTTTTGTTTCAAAACAAACTCTCAAGTCTAAAATAGAAACTAAGATTGATCCAACCGCAACACAAAAATTTGGAACTGGAGTACAGAATCAACAATCAACATATGTTAAAGTTGCTAAAAATACTGCGATAAAAAGAACTCCAGTAGGACAAGGACAAGTAGAATATACTCTCGTTGATATAAAAGGATCTGTTGCAAAAACAGCAAAAGATTTTTTCGTGAAGAAATTCGGTAAATCAAACGTAACCACAGGACAGTACGGAACTGAAATAAGACTGGAAACTATTGTTAAGAATACTTCGCAATCAACTGGGGCAATTACAACAGCAAACCCAATCAGCCCAGCAGCAGTCACTCCGGCCCAAGCAACCGGAGGAATAGCAGCTGGAGCAGTGACAAAAGTCGCAGCTGAAAGAGTCGCAACTTCTGGAATTGTGCCACCCAGCGCAATACCTGGAGCAGTGACTAGCCCAGCAGTACCGGAGCAAGGAGTAAATACATTTCCTCAAGATGCACCGGTAGAAGTAAATGCCTATAACGAATTGAATCGTATTTATAGAGGAGAACAAGAATCTCTTGGAATTGAAGCTGTAGAAAATTTACCAGAAGGAATTACTGGCAAATCTGCAATCGATTCGATAATGCAAGTTGCTGGACCAGACGGAAGCATTGGAGCAACTCAAGATATCGCCAGATCATTAACGAGTCTTGGATATACAGAACCACAAGTCTCAGAAGTATCACCAATTATCGACAATACTCAATTAGCAACAGGATTAACTCAAGGAGCTGGACTTGCTCCAGAATATCAAGGCGTTAGAGATTTAGCATATAAAAGTACAGTTGAAAATAAAGGAGTCACTATCAATCTATCTGGAGACGTCCCAGTAAAAGGATATGCTTATTCTCCATACAAAGGACTCGAAACAAAGGTTCCAGTGGAAACATTTACCAAAGGAGCCGTGACATCTTTCATACAAACCAACCTTCCGAAACTCCTAGAGCCAGGGAATCATATAGGGACATGGGAAGAAGATGGAGAAATATATTTAGACATATCAAAAGTTGGTCCAGCTACGCCAGAAACTATAACTGAAGCTGAAAGTGCTGGGCAACTTGGAGTATTTGACTTAGAAAAATTTGAAACTGTTTTTACAAAATTACATGCCAAAGAGACTAATATCGCTAATATCGACGGAGGGGAAATCTCCTCAACAGATCCAACAGGAGGTGGAACAGGCCTTCAACAATTACCAGGACAAGAAACAACCGGAACAGCAACAATCGCAGGATCAAAACCAGTAACGCCACATAGCGAAAGAATTATTCCATCAGTAATGTCAAAGCCACTGAAAGGCTTTAATAATAAAGTTGTTACTAAGAAGCAGATTGGACAAATACAGGCTTTAGCAGTTGATCGAAGTTTGCCAGACGTAATAATTCGCGCAACAGTCAAGGTAATGACTGGGAAAGATAGCTTGCACGAACTAGATCAAGATGAAGCCTATAAAGTTTCTGAAGCTATTCTTGCATTCAACGATACTACCCCAACGTCTCCAGACCTTGAGAAAGCTTTCATGGTTCGTCCATGGGTAAGCAGGACAAGAGATTGGATGGCTGCGGCGGAACAAGAACTTGGAGTACCAGTATATTCTGAAGTTTTTATGCCGATAGAACTTGCAACAAGACAAGTTAAAGTTTTTACAGATAGATGGAAAGCCGCGGCACGAGAAGTCACCGGGAAGCATGGAAATAATACAGAAGAAATGAGACTTGTCGATGATTATGTGAGGGGAAACAAAGATACTGTATTACAAAACGATAGGCTTACGGATATACAAAAAGCAGAATTATCAGAGATCGGAGACTGGTTTATAAAGCAATACAAAGAGCAATATTTAATAATGAAAAAACTCTATGGAAAAGAGTTAGATCTTGGAGAGTTTTTTGGCGAATATGGACCATCTCTGGCCAGAACTGGAGGAACCTATAGTAGATATAAATCAAATGAACTTCCAGCAGAGCTTAGACCATTTTTCTCTTTCGAAAGAACTGGAATGCTTAGTCATGTAGAAGATAATGCACTAGCATTATTCGATGTATACATGGGCGCCACTGCAAAGAAAATCTTTCTTGCAGAGCCAGTTGAAAACGCGAAGAATGTTATAGACGAAGCACCTAACTATATTAGAAAAAACGCGCTTAGTTATTTACAAGAAAAACTTGGATATAAAGATAACTTAACATTTTTATTAGACAAACTTAGTCAAAAAGTTAGCAAGCTAACGAATGGACATATTCCAGAAAATGTAGGAAAACAATCAATCGATGCAGCAATGTCACTTTCTTATGCTGGGGCACTTGGTGGAAGACCAATGCCAGTAGTTAGGAATTCAATGCAAAGTCCATTAATGAACTATCCTGAGTTTGGACCAAAATGGTATGCTTATGGTGTTAAAAAAGCACTTGAACCTGGAGGAAAACAAGAAGTAAGAGAAGCCGGATTTTTGGTTCAAAGTGGTGTACCATACGGATCAGAAGTATTTGCAGCAGAAGGAAAAGGTGTTGTCGGTAAATCTGTCGATGCAGTAAAAAAGATAAATGCAGCCACGTTAATACCTTACGCATCAAGAGATACAACGAATAGAACCCAAGCATACTTTTCTACAAAAGGAAGATTTGACGAAAACTGGGAATTAGTGAGGAGTGGCAAAATAAGTTACGAAGATTTTGAGAAAAATATCAATCTAGATGGTTTCAATCCAGTATTACAAGATATGGTAAGAAAAAGACTTCTTGAAGGAATAGACGGAGATAAAACTGCGGTTAAAGAAGCCTTGAACATGATGATTCAGGATAAGATAGATGATACACAATTTCCATACAGGAAAGGATCAGAGTCAAGATTCCATTATGGGCTAGGCGGTAAAGTGGCATTGCAATTTACACAATGGGGATTTGAATATGCCAATACATTAAAAAAATGGATATCTCGTCGTCAATGGGACAAATTAATAAGATGGTATGCGGCAGGAACCGCAGTCAAAAGAACAGCTGAAGAGACGTTAGGAATTGATGCTTCTAAGTGGGCAGTCATTGGACCGATGGGAGGATTTGGATTCGGTCCTTTAGGAAAGATGATGGCTACTGGAGTCGGAGCAATGAGTTCTGCATTAAATAATATTGATGATGATGTTAATAAAGCATGGAAAGATATAACAAGTACGATGAAAATCTATGGAGGAATAGCATTTGGAGTCCAGTCTCAAAAACTCCAAAACTTTTATAGATCAGTAAAGAGATTTGAAGCCGGGACTAATCCATCAACAGACCCAGATAGACCATTCATGCTATATGCTCAGACATCTGGAAAGGCTATAAGATTTGTTGACTTTGCAGAACTTCTTAAAGTAACTGCCGGATTTAGCCCAGAAGAAGCAGCAAAACAATCAGAAAAAATTGATATAATCAAGAAGGGCACAGAAGAAAGAGCCAACAGAATGAACGAAGCGATGAATGCCTATATGGATGGAGACTACGATAAGTTCAATAAAATAATAATAGATAACAATCTATATATTCCAGACGTTCAGCAATCATTGAGATCATATAGAGAAGAACTCGACTCTAGAATCTTCGATCGATTGCCAGCAGATCTAAAAATAAAATACTTTAATTTAATGTACCCAATGAATCAATAGCATGGAAAAATTACACAACCAAGCACATTTTGAATTCGATGGAACTATAAACGGGGGAACAGACAAAGTTTCTATTGGTCAGGAAGACGTAGGATTAATTCACGCAATTTCAGATAATCCAGAAGCAGAATTCGACGTTATTATAGAAGACATGGCTGGTAACGAGCAGTTAGTTAAAAGAGGATGTAAGAATCCAACAGGTCGTTGGGGAGAAAGAATCGACCTTCCTCTAAGAGACAGCTTTTATAATGTTAGATTAGAAAATGTTAAGAATGTTAAATCTATTGATGTCTTTCTAGAATGATGTTATAATCTTCTTGTATGATAGAATCAACTCCAAATCCAGTACCTACTCCCGTTCAGGGACAAACTCCTGGTAATCAGCCTCCCGCTGGTTCAATACCTCCCGCCGCTGTGGATAACTCCAAGCCATCGGGCGGAGACACTAATCAGGCTGCGCCTACGGTTCAGCACACTCCTGAAGAAATCAATACTTTCAAGAGGAATGCTGGTCGCTGGGAAGCGCATCTGAAACGTAGCAGAGAAGGACGTCGCACTAACCGTTCGACTTCAAGATCTAGCTCCGACACAGACAATGCTGATCCAGGCGCTTTAGAAGCAATTAAAGAGCGCGACAACAAGATTGGCGAATTAGCCTCTGTGAATATCAAGTTGCAGGTAAAGGACAAAGTTCGCGACATGATAGAATCGGATGAATACAAAGATCTTCCGACAGGAATAAAACGTGCAATTGTTCGCAATCCGCTAGGATTCGCAACAAACGATGCACATACTGTCGAAGATGCAGTTGCAGACATCCAAGACTATTTAGATGCCGAACTTAGCCTTCCTCCAGTAACTACGCCCCCAGCAATCCCAGGTGTCGACCCACAAACTGGAATTCCTCCAGTTGGTGCACCACCAGTAGCAGGTACGGCAATTCAAACGCCACCAGCTTATGGATCTGGACCATCAAACCCAGTAGTTTCTCCTAACGAAGGAACGGAAGGTAAGACCGGTTCAGCTAGGTCAACAGCGGTCTTAAATAATTTATTAAAGGCCCGGAAAAAGTAAAATTTAATTTATATTACCTACATGGCCCTACAAGCACCAGGACAAACAACATCTTACGATCAAAGTGCAACTCTTATGCTTAGTTTGGAACCAATGGTTGATGCTATTTTACTTGACGATGCTAATATGCTTTCGGTATTAGGATTTTCTAGTGATGGCAAGCCAGTGTCACAAACTAAACATCAGTGGGACGAAGACGAACTCAACCCCGTCACTGTTACAGCAGGAAGGATTTTGGAATCCGCTGTATCAGCTACTGGCTCTGCATTGTGTCTAACAAGCACAACTCATGCCGGTCGCGTCACCGCCGGAACGTTGCTCAGAGATCAGCTCTCAGGAAAACAAGAAGTATTGCAGGTAACTGCAATTAGTGGAGTATCTGCCACAGTCACTCGTGGATATGGTGGAACTTCAGCCGATACGCATGCCGCATCTGCAATATACGATATTGTGTCTAACCCTCGCCCAGAGGGAATGACTGGACCAAAAGATGAGTCAGTCGCTAGAACAAGATCTTACAACTATACTCAGATCTTCTCAAAAGGCGTCAACCTAACCGGCACAGCTCTTGCCATTGAACATAATGGTATTGCAGCCGAAGATTCTTATCAAATTGATAAGAGATTACGCGAACTTATTAGAGAATTAGATAGAACCGTTATCATGGGTATTCGTGCCGCATCTGATCACTCAGATACAGTTTACGGAACCATGGGTGGCATTATTGACTACGTCAAACATGCCTCAAGTGGAAACACCACATCAACTTCAGAAACACTTACTCCAAGCGTTTTGAACGCAATGATTAAGCAAGTATGGGACGATGGTGGCGAACCAAACCTCATATTAGTCGGTGGGGCACAGAAACAAAAGATATCAGCCTTCGATAAGGAATATCGCAGATCAACTCTTGATAGCCGAAGGGCTGGATTCACAGTTGAAGAATTTGTTTCAGATCTAGGAGTAAATCTTAGAGTCGTAGTCGACCGATGGATTCCAAGCGATATCGCTATCGTTGTTGATTCAAGTAGAATCAGGATTAAACCATTACAAGGTCGCCCATTCTTCCTAGAGAAACTTGCAAAAACTGGCGATGCCGAAAAATGGCAAGTCGTAGGAGAATACACGATGGAGGTTCTACAAGCAGCAAAGGCTCACGCCATCCATTGGAATTTGAAAGGCTAGGCTTAATTCATTAACTAACTAGATACTAAATATATGGCCCTATCACGAGGAGATTCAGTATCAGGTTATCTTCCCGGTTTCGACGGGACAAGTGGAATTAAGTTACGTCTCAATGAGTTGAAAGGCCAGGCTATTTCAGGGACCTGTATATCAGGCGAAGTGACTTATGCCGTAGCCCATCAACTCGGAGCTATTCCATCAATGGTAATCGTTGCGCCATTGCTAACAGCAGCAGAAACAGTATGTACTATCTCAGCCGGAGTAGTTGCACAAGCCGCCGCGTCGGCCGCAACATCAGCCGCCTTCTACGTCGTTGGCAACCTAGATGGCATCAAGTACAAAGCGTTTCTTTTGCTCTAGATAACCTAAACTACAACCAAGCAGGGGAGCGAACACTTATGGTGAACGCTCCCCTTGTTATATTAAAATTATGAAAATACTATTAGGAAATAATACATTTAACTGGCTGGCAGGATCAGAAATGTGGATGCTCACCCTAGCCACAGAATTAGTTAAATTAGGGCATGAAGTAACTGCTTATAGTCAAGATCTTGGACTCGTAGCCACAAAGCTAGAAGGATTAGGAGTCAAGTGCGTTAAGGATATGACTGGAGACAATAATGGAATAAAACCATTCTCTCCTATTTTTGAAGAAAAAGAAGGAACATTCGACGTTGTAATTTGTGCTCATCACGAGATAACGAAGTTTCTTCATAGCAAGTTTCCAGACGTTCCTATGATCGCAGTAGTTCATGGAATAATGCACAAGCATCCAGAGACTGGCGAAATGTTTCCAGAACATCCAGTAACAGAATTTAAGGTAGATCAATATATTGCTGTATCAGAAGAAGTCCAGGATCTCTTATTGGAAGTGTACGGAATTCAATCTAAGTTACTTAGGAATTTCTTCGACCTGGATAGGTTTAAGAAGGTTGGCAAGTTGCCAAAAAAACCAAAAACAATTCTCGTTAATTCTAATTATTGGGGAGCCGATGATGATATAAATAAAATCATTAAGGAAGTTGCAGATCACTACGATGCAAAGTTCATGGGCATTGGCGCTAACTTCGCTCCAACATTTGAAGTAGATCAGGTAATAAAAGATGCAGACATAGTTTTTGGCATGGGTAGATCAGTTTTAGAAGGCGTCTGCATGGGCAAGATTGGGGTCATTCATGGACGTTGGGGTACTGGAGGAGCAATTACGCCAGAGAACTATAAAAACCTCGTTAGAACCAATTGTAGTGGCAGAGGATGGAAATCAAACAATAACCTTGCTTCTTCACAAGAAATAATTGCTCAGATAGATGCAGCGTGGAACCAGAAGACGGTGGATGCTATGCACAAAATTATGAAAGAAAATCATAACGTCAAGGTAGCCGCAGCTGAACTTATTAAAATTGCTGAAGGATTAATATCATGAAAATTTTTGGCATTTGCAAGGTGAGGAATGAACAACAAATAATCAAGGAGACTCTTGATCATTGGGCTTCTTATTGTTCAGGAGGAATTTATATAGTCGATGATGCTTCTGACGATAGGACAGTTGAAATATGCAAGGCTCATCCGGCAGTAAAAGACGTTCTTATAACTAAGTTCTGGGATCCAGACAGAGAAAAGATGGAATGGGTTAATCGCCAAAGAGCACTAGAACGAGCACAGCAAGACGCAGAGGAAGGCGATTGGTTTGTTTATTTCGACGCAGATGAAAGGTTATTTTTCTGGGACTGGAATTATTTCTTCGAGGAAGGAATAGATGCGATAGCATGCAAGTTATATGATATATATATAACGCCCGAGGATGTAAAAGAAAATCATAATAAAAGAAATTGGGTTGGTCCAGAATTTAGAACGATTCCTTTTTTCTTCAAAAACTCAGCCTATCTTAAATACGATAAGCCAGATCAGAGAGTTGTTGACCTTCCTCCAGCACCAATGATTATCGTATCTGGAATTGTCAAACATTTTGGAAAAGGATTATCTGTAAAGCATTGGCAAGAAACATGTGATTATTATATAGACTTCTGGCCAAAATATGCAGCGAAATGGAAGGAAAGGAGAGATAAGGCAATCAAGAAAGATTTCAAATCTGATTTCGGAAATAAACTTATAAAATTTAACGATGTTTTATCAGGTCGTGAAGAAGGTTTTTCTTTAGAGAACCAAACTTACGGCAAAAATTAATATGAAAATATTAAACAAAAGATTGAACCAAGAACAGTTCAGGGATTATATCAATACCTTAAAGGTGAAGCGCAGAATCGACAAGGTTGTTTATCATCACACCTCGTCCCCGATAAAGATCTGGGATGGTTCGGCATCAATGCTTCATTATTATAATTTATACGAGTCGAAGGGTTGGAAGTCAGGACCACACATCTTTATTGCACCAGATGGAATATGGCTCTTCACGCCGATCGGTAAGCAAGGAACTCACGCTGGTCCAAAGGGAAATAAGAATAGTATCGGAGTAGAAATCGTCGGGAGATATTTCGACAAACCACCAACCGATCAAGCCATCAAAGACAACACTGCTATGGTGTACAACGCCCTAATGGAAAGGTTTAATCTAAGACAAGAAGACAATTATAATCATAAGTTTTTTGACAAAAATAATTTCTGTAGCAACGTAATTACGCCAGTATGGCTATACAAAAATTACGTTAATAATATAGGAAACCAATCATAAATATGAAAATACAAATAACACCAGTAAAAAAAGTAGAAGAAGCAATATCTGTGTGGTTCGAACCTGGATCAGAAGTAGACCTAGTTATGGATCCACGCAAGAAATTAGATATGAGAGCTTCTTCGGTTAAGACAATCTATGCTTTTAACATCCTAGGTCTTGCAGAACCACACGAAGTTGTACCGATGATAAAAAACTTCTTCGATATCCTAGAACCAGAAGGAGAATTATATATAATCGAGCATGATTTCGATTATATAAATAGAGCGTATCTTGGAGGAGATTTATCGCTCGAAGAGTTTAATAGAGACTTCAGAAGAAAGACATATTTTAATTCGATAGATATAGTTACATTGCTAGGAAGCGCTGGATTCCCCGAGAAAGATCAACGATCGTGGTTTGATGGGATTCAATTCAAAAAAGAGCATTACGAAGTAATAGTATCTGCTAAAAAATCTAAAAAATAACTATGCCAGAAATAAAACCAATGAAAACAATAAAATTCGCTGGGGCAGATGGACCAACAGAACAAGTTCAAACACAGAAAAAAGATGTCACAGAAGTAGATCCAACAAAGATAGAATTCAATAAGGAGTTAAAAACAGTATTATTTGTAATTAGAGATAAAGGAGGTTGCGGTTTTTATAGATGCGTACAGCCAGCCTCATTTCTAAGAACAATGGGACTAATGAACACGATCACGGATTTCAAGACAACAACTAGAGAACACATAATTCAAGCTGATTTAGTTGTATTTCAAGAAACTGGATCTAGTGCATCGATTGAGGCAATGAATTTTGCAATAGAGAATAAGAAACCAGTAGTAGTAGAGTGTGATGATTTTCTTTATAAAGTATCACCAAACAATGAAGGCGGTTATGGTGCATGGAACCCAGGAACATTATTTATACATAGATTTACAAAACAGGTTTTAGCTGCGTCAGCCGTAACTGTTTCTACTCCACAATTAGCCAGAGAACTATTCACGCGTAATAAAAACATATACGTTCTTCCTAATTTCTTAAATGAAAGTAACTGGGAGCAACAACTAACCAAAAAAAGCGATGGATATATTAGGATCGGATGGGCAGGAGGAAACGCTCACATTGATGACCTTAAAATGATTTCAAAAGTAATTGAGAAAATTGTTAGAGAATATAAAGGCAAAATAAAGTTTGAGACGATGGGAATGGTTAAGCACGAACTAAAAGGAGTATTTGACGGATTAGAAGAATTTCATGATAATTGCCCACAGTGTGGATATCAGGGAGATTCTGTGACATGGATGGGAGAGTCTATTGACAATTATCCAGTTGTATTAGCAAGTCATGGATGGGATATTGCCTTAGCTCCAGTAGTAAATGAATCATTCGGTAACTGTAAGTCAGACCTGAAGTTGAGAGAATATTCAGCCATTGGATATCCTATAGTTGCATCAGACGTTGTTCCTTACTCAGAGGCCAAAGATGACGGGTGCGATGTATTGTTAGCAAAAAGCTTTGATGAGTGGTATAATCATATCAAGGATCTGGTCGAAAATCCTAAAAAAAGGCAAGACATCGTAAGGAGAAATAAGAATTGGATCTCCAGTAAATGGATTGCCGATAACATTAATTTATATCATGACGCATATATGCAAATTATACAGCGCTATGAAAGATTAAATAATATAAAAAAATGAGTGTATTAAAAGAAGTCACAGTAAGTGCAGCGGTAGGCAAACAGGTTTTCACATCAGCTCAACCACAGGTGGTCGAGAGCGTGAGTTTGAAAGCAGTTTCAGCGTGTACCGTTACCATTAGGGATGGCTATGCCTCGGGTGATGTAGTCATAGAAATGATTGGAGCGTCTGGAACGTCAATCCAGCACCAATTTGAAGGGATAAGATTTGATAAAGGAATGCACGTCAAGGTGATAGGAACGAATGGCAAGTGCTATCTAGAGTTAAACTAATAAAGGTCGATTAAAAACATATTTGTAACGAAGGGGAAAAAACATGGCCGCAACATTTACATGGGCGCAAAGATATGGTTCTGGCGCAGGTACAAATTCCGACTTAGGAATTTCAGGTAATCTGTTCAACTTCAAAAGAGCAGATGATGCCACCGCCGCAAACTATTCTGCAAACCCAATCACTGCCGGTGACAAGAGTTATGAAGTTTGGTTGAGAGCAAAATTTACTGGAACATTTAATCAGATTGACAATGTTCAGTTCTGGCGTTCTACCAACTTCTCTCCAGCAACAGGTTTAGATATCCAGTGGGCGCCAGCGACACCAAGCGCGTACACAGCACCAGTAACTGGCGCAGGAGTATGTGTGTCAGCAATCCCAACGTCTGATCCAGGAACAGCTAATATCAGATGTCGTGGTGGGCTTGCAAGTGGTTTAGTTGCATCAGGATATTCCGATTATATTCCTTTGCAATTAGTAACTACCTCGGCCGCAGCCGCAGGCGATACCAGCTTAGCAGTGTTCACAATGAACTACGACGAAAGCTAACATAAATTAGAATGGTAAAAAAAATGGTTAGGTTTCAATACAATGTAGCCAGAGAGATACCACTCTCAACCATCTAATTATTTCAATTATATGGATATACAAAATACAAGCATAGACAAACTATTACAAACTCGTCAAAACGGGATGTATGATTATTCAAATTCGACAAAACAGCTCATAGATCTTGGAGTTAAAATAGGAAAACAAAGTACCGGAGAGATAATGATCCCGGAATCATTTAATAAATACCTAAAAGAATTCAACTTATCTAATCTAGAATTTGAATGGATAGTAGAATACAAGGATGGTAAGTCCTTGAAACAATTCGACGACGGAGCAATTCATAATTTCTCTCACATAGATTTAGAAAACGTAAAGTCAGTTTCATATATATCAAATTTCGTATGGCCCACAGATAATGAAGAAAAAAGGGTTATAGTAAAACTTGATATGAATACTGGCTTATTTAGTTTTCTTAATGGATATGCTTCACAAGAAGTAAAAGCCGAGTGTTGCATCAATGAAATAAATAGCGATAAAAAGCTAATATTATTTACAAGAAAAAGAATTGGGTCAACACATGGTAGCGCAAACAACGAGATCAAGGAATTTGTAGACATGCTAGATGAATTTACATTTTATAATAGGTTTGTGCTTGGATATGAAACTCAAGACAAAAAGAAGATAGCAGTTATCATAGAGCCAAATGGTAATATAAAATTATTCGATAAATAAATATGATTCACTGGAAAGAGGGACTACATAAAGAATTAATCCCATTTGGTATATGGGGATTGGCAGTGATAATTTTATTAGTATTGATTTACTTAAAATAACATGGCATGGCTTGGCACATACGCACATAGAGTTAAAGTAACAGCGTCTAATACAAACATAGATGCTGACCAAACGCACTTTCCTTTATTACTTACCCTAGGAACTTCAGTAGGAACTGGCAATAATGATGTGAGTTTTGTTTTTGACGAGCTTACAAGTGATGCGAATAGGTTAAAGATAGCAGTAACGAAAACTGATGGGACAACAGAGCTTTATGTAGAAATAGAGAAGTGGGATGATGCTAACGAAACTGCTGTACTTTGGGTATCTAAAAGTGATTGGGTATTAGACGCAGACGCAAACACAGAAGTATACTTATATTACGATTCTGCTCATGCAGACAATACTGATAGGGTAGGAGATACAAATAGTGTAGTTGCAGAGAGTGTTTGGGATAGTAGTTTCAAGATGGTTCAGCACATGGCAGACGGTGCATCAACTTCGGCTACCTATGATTCTACTAGCAATGATAACGACGGAACGAAGAAAGGGGCAGCAGAGCCAGCCGTTACTACTGGTGAGATTGGAAATGCACAAGACTTTGATGGAAGTGATGACCGTATAAATATTACAGATTCTACTGACTTTGACTTTACTACTTCTGAAGACATGACCCTTGAGCTTTGGTTCAATGGGAACATCAATGATAATGTTGTTCTTTTGAGGCAGGGTGGTGGAGGGGCAGATAATTATTTTCCATTATTCTTTCTTCAAATAGCGACAGGTGGTTATGTTGAATTTGGACTTAGTGGAGAGACTGATGGAGCTGACTTCACAAAAATTACTGGTTCTACTGATAGAACTGACAATTCTTGGCACTATCTTGCTGGCGTGAGGAATACAACAGACGATAAAATATATCTCTACCTTGATGGAGCTTCTGAGGCAACGGCGGTAACAGATGGAACGACTGCAACCATAAACTCAACTAACTATCTAACCATTGGTTGCTATAATTTTGGTGCTGGAAACTATGCAGGATTTTTTACTGGTTCTATAGATGAAACAAGAATTTCAAAGGCTGCTCGTTCAGCTGCCCATATTAAAGCTAATTACTACACACAAACAGATGCTCTAGTAGCTTGGGGTAGTGAAGAGACATCTAAAACAACTTACACTAAAACATCCCAAGTCAAGGCAAGGGTTACTCAAGCCGATCAATCAGCTACAGCTCAAGCAAAAGGACGGATAGAGCAATTAGGAATTTCGAAAATATCTCAAGCAAAAGCGAGGGTGAGTCAAAATGACAACATACAAACTAATCAAACTCAAGGAAGAATAAAGAAAACAATAACAGTTTACCTATAATAATATGGCCGATACTGGCTGGAAATCTCCGACAGCAACAGGAGGAACACATAACGACTATACAAATCCGACCAATGCTTATAGTAGTAATAATAATTACGCTACGAGACTAATGGCTGACGGATCTACTTATAGACAAAGTTATAGTGATTTTGCATTTGGCATTCCGGCTGGAGCAACAATTAATGGTATTGAAATGTCAATTGAGGGTTACGGAAGTGTTCAAATCTCATTACCACATTATATATATTCAACAAGCGCATCCGGAACAGGTACAAAATATAAAACATATCTAGTCTCTCCAGGAGACACGGAGGTAGAGGGAGGTCCAACTGATTTGTGGAGCAAGACATGGATAGCAACAGATTTTTCGGACGGAAACTTTTATATGTATCTTCAGACTAGCGCTAGTGGTACGGACGGGATTACAGTGTACGATGACCATATTCAAGTAAAGGTTTATTATACAGAAGAACTTACGAAAACGGTTACAGCAAAAGCAAGAATGGGCCAGGCGGGAATTTCTATGTCTATGGGCGCGAAGGCGTTGATAGTGTCAGCAGGGGACAGAGGCGCAAGAGCTAGAGTTAAGCAGGCCGATATAATAGGAATATCATCTGCGAAAGCAAGAGTTAAAACAGAAGATATTAGTCAAACTATTCAGGTTAAGTCTAATATTCTTAATGAGAGTGGACCAAAAACGATTCAAGCGAAAGGGCGCGTTAAAACCATCGAAACCGAAACAGCCCAAACTAAGGCCAGAATAGAACTCCAGTCTCAACTAGAAACGATCCAGTCAAAAGGACGAGTTAAGACGATCGAAACAAAAACGATTCAATCTAAAGCACGAATAGGATCTTCAAGTATTAAGGGCATCCAGGCAAAGGGAGATATTAAAAAGTTCGGACAGTCGGCAACAGTTCAGACTATGGCCGATATCAAACACATTGCAGTCTCGCAAACAGCTCAGGCCAAGGCTAGAATTGAATTATCAAACCTAAAGACCTTACAAGCTAAAGGACGCGTAAAAGTAGCAGATCAATCGCAAACAGCTCAGGCCAAGGCTAGAATTGAATTATCAAACCTAAAGACCTTACAAGCGAAGGCTAGAATTGAGTCTCTGAACCTAAAGACCTTACAAGCGAAGGCCGATATTAAACACATTGCAGTCTCGCAAACATCACAAACTAAAGGACGCATTGAAATAGCAGATAAATCGCAGACAGCCCAAGCTAAAGCTAGAATCGAGGCATTAAACTTAAAAACCACTCAAGCAAAAGGAGATATTAAAAAGTTTGGACAATCGGCCACAGCTCAAGCTAGAGCCAATATCGAGTCTTTTGACGTGAAGACGATTCAAGTGAAGGCCGATATTAAACAATTCGCAGTATCACAAACAACCCAAGCGAAGGCCGATATTAAACACATTGCAGTCTCGCAAACATCACAAACTAAAGGACGCATTGAAATAGCAGATAAATCGCAGACAGCCCAAGCTAAAGCTAGAATCGAGGCATTAAACTTAAAAACCACTCAAGC
>Ga0208904_1000282_pt1 | contig 44494 bp, 53 predicted proteins | sample AntAceMetag02UKB_FD_184774 | JGI IMG/M metagenome (GOLD analysis project Ga0208904, IMG submission 184774) | Saline lake microbial communities from Ace Lake, Antarctica - Antarctic Ace Lake Metagenome 02UKB (SPAdes) (version 2) | ecosystem: Environmental > Aquatic > Non-marine Saline and...
CAAGAATTTACTAAAGAAAAATTAATAAATGAAACATTATTTATTTCTCCAACAGAAGATTGAAACTCTAATCTTTCATTTCCATCAAAATCAAGGTCTTCACTATTAATTTTATAATCTTTATAGTAACTTATCCCATATTCTAAATTTGGGTTTATCATAACATTCCAAGAACCATTTGCTATTGCATCACTAAAATTTTGTTCAAAAATTAAATTTCCTCCTGTGAGATTATCATAAATACTAATTGTTAAATTAGCTGATGTTGTTAAATTTCCTGTTGCAACTTCTATTACATTTGTACCTTGATCTGAGATTAGAAAAGCCGATACAAAATTTGGAATTAATATTAATGAAAAAAAGAAAACTAAAGTTATGAATAATGACTTACTAACTCTTTTCTGCTTCGCCCCCCCCCCGATTTGGGACGAAGGATTGTTTTTGTTAGGTCTGTTTATCATTTCTTCACCTTGTGTTTATTATAAAACTCTATTAATTTTAGTAGGATTTGATTATACGTATCTTTCCGAACAAAATCAAGATTCTCAATTTTTTCTTTTGTTTCTTGTTCTATTCTAATTGTAGTAGACTTTGTAGATTTAGTATTATTAGTAACCATATAATACTTTGTAGATTTTGTAGTATTTAAAGGTTTTGAAAAAATTTGGGTGCAATGAAAGCTCCCTTTAACTTAACAATGCATTGAGGGCATAAGCTTTAAATACCTCAATTTCTCTCTATTTTTAGGTTCCATCCAAAACTTAAATGTTTGGATGAAGAGAATTTTGTGATTGGTTGGTCACGATAAAGCGCTCAAGTGCTATTGAGTTAATTATCCGGTAGAGAAAACTATTTTGGAGAATAACAAGAATGACAGATGAAAATGGAATACGAAGTGGAAGTTTGCAGTTCTACCCGAGGGTTCGGGCAAAGAAGGTTGTGCCGAGTGTGAATTGGAAGCCGGTTTCTAAGGAGGGGGTTAATTTAATGGGTTTTGTAGGATATAAGGTTGGGATGGTTTCTGCTTGGGTTAAAGATGATACTGAGCATTCGTTGACGAAGAACAAGAAGATTGTGGTTCCGGCAACTGTTGTTGAGTGTCCTGTTATGAAGATTTATTCTGTTCGGTTTTATAAAAATGGGAAAGTGATGAAAGATGTTGTGGTTTCGAATGATAAGGATTTGAAGAAAAAGATTAAGCTTTCTAAAAAGGTTGAGGAGTTCAAAGAGGTTGAGAGTTTTGATGATGTGAGGGTGATTTTGTATTCGGGTGTGAAGAATACTTGTGTTGATAAGAATCGGCCGGATTTGATTGAGGTTGGTGTTTCGGGTTCTGGCGAGGAGAAGTTGAATTTTATTAAGGAAAGGATTGGGAAAGAAATTTCTGTTGGTGAGGTTTTTGTAGAAGGTTTGGTTGATGTTCGTGGTGTTACTAAGGGTTATGGGACGGGTGGTCCTGTTAGGCGGTTTGGGATTGCATTGAAGGATCATAAGTCGGAGAAGGGGCGGAGGCGACCTGGTTCTTTGGCACCATGGCATCCTGCGAGGGTTACTTTTAGGGCACCGCAAGCTGGACAGACTGGGTATCAGAATAGGATGACTTATAATAATGTGATTTTATCTGTGGGGAAGATTTCTGAAAAGGATATTAATAAGAAGGGTGGGTTTGAGCATTATGGGGTTGTTAAAAATGATTATTTGATTTTGAAGGGTTCGATTCCTGGACCGAAGAAGAGAGGGCTTGTGATTACGCCTGCGATTAAGCCGAGTAAATTTATGGCTAAGAAGAAATTGGAGGTTCTTGAGTTGCGATGAATGAAAATTTGAAAATTATTGCTTGTGAAAATTATGAACAATGTTCTGCTGGAAAGAGCAAGAAGGATTTGCCTCGTTGTACTGGCACTATCGCTCATGATGTGAAAGCTAATACATATTATGCTGTGCTTGAAGGTTCTACAGCACCTGGTCGTTGTTCTCATATAAATATATTAGAGTCAATAGGACATCAATTTGAAGGGGCAGAGGACATTTCAGTTAAATTAGGTAGAGGTGATTTGTAATGAAAGCAAAAATGTTTGATAAGGTTGGGAAGGAAAAGGGTTCTGTAGATTTGCCTAAGAATTTTTCTGTTAAGATTCGTGAGGATATTTTGTCGAAGGTGTTTGAGGCTCAGAAGGGTGTTTATGCTCAGGCTTATGGTTCGATGGAAGGCGCTGGTGCTCAGTATTCGGCTTCGGGTATTTCTAAGAAGAAGCGGCACGATTGGAAGGCGACTTATGGTAAGGGGATTTCTAGAGTTCCGAGGAAAATTATGTCTCGACATGGTTCTTCGTTTAATTGGATTGGTGCGACTGTTGCGAGTACGCGGGGTGGACGAAGACCTCATGCTCCGAGGAGTGCGAAGAATCCTTTTTTGAAGATTAATAAGAAGGAGCTTTTGATTGCTTTTAATTCTGCTTTGGCTGGGACTCTTGATGCTAAGTCTTTGGAGAAGAAGTATGGTAAGAAGGTTGAATCGGGATTTGTTTTTGAAGATAAGATTTTGGATGTTAAGACTAAGGATTTCATTGTTGTGATGAAGAAAGTTTTCGGTGATGCTTTTAGTACTGTTTTGAAGCACAAGTCGATTCGAGCCGGTATTGGGAAGATGAGGGGTCGGAAATATAAGAGTAATGCTGGGCTTTTGTTTGTTCTTGGTAGCGAGGAGAAAATGAAGCGGAAGGGAATTGAAGTCGTTAATGTTAGGGATTTGACGGTTAAGGATTTGTCGCCGAATGGTGAGCCTGGTCGTTTGGTTTGTTATAGTGAAAATGCAATTAAAGAAATTGGGGGACGGTTCAAATAAAATGGAAGATAATGATGAGGGGGCAAATGCAGATAGAAGGGCTGGGTGGAGAGACAAGGGATTATATGATAGATATGTTAAATATTTGGACGAAGAGACCAGAGATATGGTTACTCTTAACTGTGTGAATGATTCGGTTTTACACAGTAATCAATGCACAGCGACACCGGATACAATTCGTGCTACGGGCGAGAAATTCAATAAGCTTTATCAAACTGTTAAAAAATTTGAAATAGAATATGGCGTTCCTAAAGTTGCAGATATTCATAAAAGGCGTTTTGATGAAGCAAATAAAAGTTTAATTAAGAGGCTAGAAAATGAGTAAGACAATAATTTTGGAGAAGGTTAAGTCTACTGAGAAGATTGTTCGGCAGATTGAGGCGGATAACGTTTTGGTTTTTGTTGTTGATAGGGCGGTGAGTAAGCCTGAGATTAAGAAGGAAGTTGAGGAATTATTTGATGTTAAGGTTGCAAAGGTGCGGACTCATACTATGAAGAATAAGAAGTTTGCTTATGTTAAATTGAACGCGGAGTTTCCTGCAGTGGATCTCGCGACTAAGTTGGGGTTAATGTAATGGGAAAGAGAATTATTTCACAGCGAAGAGGGAAGGGAAGTCATACTTACAAGACTAGAGAAAAGGCAGGAAAGTTTAGACCAGGTTATAGTTCTGATGCTAAGGGAGAATATGAATGTGTTAAATTAACTGCTTCTCCAGGGCATTCTGTTCCGATTGCAAAGTTTAAAAATAAAGAGGGAAAGGTCTTTGAGACTTTTGCGGTTAATTTGATTTATGTTGGTCAGATGATTAATGTTGGTGGGAATAAGGTTGGGGATATTGCGAAGGTTGGAGATTTGAAGAATGGTACTGAGGTTTTTAATATTGAGCATAATCCGAAGGATGGGGGAAAGTTTGTTCGAACTGGTGGAAATGCTGCGACAGTTATGGCGAAAGAAGGAGAAATTGTTCGAATAATGATGCCATCTAAGAGGGAAAAGAAATTTAATGTTAATTGTAGGGTGACTATTGGTCGGGCTGCTGGGGATGGTAGAATGGATAAACCTATTTTAAAGGCAGGTAAGAAGTTTTATATGATGAAGACTAAGTCTAAGTTGTGGCCGAGGGTTTCTGCGGTTAAGATGAATGCTATTGATCATCCTTTTGGAAGTGGACGAGGGAAGAGGATTAAGAGTAAGATTGCTAAACGAAATGCGTCGCCTGGTAAGAAGGTTGGTTTGATTAGGCCGAGAAGGACAGGGAGGAAGAAAAGATAAAATGGAAGAAAAATTAGTACAGAAAAGTAAAGATAAGTTTTATCGAGGAAAGAATGTCGAGGATTTGAAGTCGTTAGATATTCGAGAGTTCGCTAAGTTGGTTAAGGCTCGAGCACGAAGGACTCTTTTGAGAAACTATGATGTTGTTGCGGCGTTTGTTAAGAAGTGCGAAAGTAGGGATGCGAAGAATAAGCCGATTAAAACGCATGACAGGGCTTTGGTTATTGTTCCTCAGATGGTTGGGAAAACTATTGGGGTTCATAATGGGAAGGAGTTTGTTAGGGTTGTAGTTACTGAAGAAATGTTGGGACACCGATTGGGTGAATTCTCTATGACAAGAAAAATAGCTAAACATACAAAGATGGGTATTGGGGCAAGCAAGTCTACCACATCTATAGCAAAGTAAAATGGCAGACGAAAAGAAACAAGTTGAAATAAAGAAAGAGGAAATAAAGAAAGTGGAGACTAAGCCCGAGGAAACTAAGATGGAAAATAAAACTGAAACTAAGGTTGAAGAAAAGAAGGAAACTAAGAAGCCAGAGAAAAAAGTTAAAGAAGTTCCTAAGAAAGAAGTAGCAATTGCTAATGGATATTCTTTGAAGATTTCTCCTAAGCAGTCGGTTTATGTTTGTAAGATTATTAGAGGTAAAAGTCCTGAGGCAGCTATTGAAAGACTACAAGCAGTTATTGATGAGCGAAGACCAGTTCCTATGGCGGCATTAGAAGTTGGACATAAGAAAGGCAAGGGGCTTGCAGGGGGGAGGTTTCCGAAGAATGCATGTAAGGGGATTATGGAAATCGTGAAACAGGCTGGAGCGAATGCAGTTGTGGCAGGAATTGAAAATCCAGTTATTACAATTGCGAAATCCGACAGAGCATCGGCGCCATTTCGAAGGGCAGGTCGAAAAGCAAAGAGGACACATATGCATATTGAAGTTAAAGATAAAGTAAAATTGGCGGAGGCTAAAAATAAATAATGGAAGCAAGAAAATTTGTTGGCGTGAGAAAGGACGAGTATAATATTAAGCAGTTTGTAAAGCGAATGTTCGGAAAGGGTAAGGTTTCAAAAGTGCGAATTGAATATACCCCTGTGGGTGAGAAGATTATTGTATCTACCCACAAGCCTGGTTGGATTATTGGAAGAAAGGGAGAGAAGATTAATGAGCTGACCGAGGTTTTAAAGAAAAGATTTAAGATGGAGAATCCGCATGTTGATATTGATGAGATTTTGCATCCAGAATTTGATGCTCAGTTGGTTGCTGATGATATTGCTTTGACTCTTGAGAGATTTGGAGCTATAAAATATAAGGCTTCGGCGTACCGGGCGTTAGGTAGAATTAAGAATGGAGGAGCTCTTGGTGCAGAATTGAGACTTTCTGGAAAACTCCCAAGTGATAGAGCTAGAAGTTGGAGATTCCATTTTGGTTATTTAAAGAAAACTGGAGATGCTGCTAATGTCGTTGATAGGGCAGAATCTGTTGCTGAAACAAAACAAGGAATTGTTGGGATTAAGGTTGCGATTTTGGCTCCAGGGGTTAAGATGTGTGATCAGATTACGGTTGATGAAGATTTCATGAATGAAGTTAAAAAAAATGCGACTTTTGAAGAAGTTGAAGAGACGGTTAAGAAAGTTAAAAAGAAAAGGGCTAAGGCTAAGGAGGGGAAGAAATGATGGTAGATAAAAAAACAATAACTGAAAAAGAATCGAGTAAGAAAATAAAGGATTTGAAGATTGAACTATTGAAAAATCCGACGAAAAAGGCAAGCATTAAAAAGGAAATTGCGCGGTTGTTAACTATGAGAATTGAAACTAAACTCGATGGAGGAAAGAAATAAAGTGGATATTTGTCCGAAATGTGGATTGCCTGTTCCGGCTTGTGTCTGTGGCGAGATTGCTAAGACCCAGCAAAATATTGAAGTTAAGACGGAAAAAAGGCGTTTCGGAAAAGTAAACACAATGATTAGTGGATTTGACGACGGTGTTGATATTAAAGATATTGCAAAGCAGCTTAAAATGAAAAGGGCTTGTGGCGGTACAGTCAAAAACAAGGTTGTTGAATTGCAAGGAAATCACAAGGGACACATAAAGCCGATTTTGGTTTCAATGGGTTTCAGTGAAGATCAAATTAACGATTAAATAAAAATGGTAGAAAAGAAAATAACAACAAAAACAGTCAAGAAGGCTGAAGTGAAAGTAGAATGTAAGGATAGGCTTTGTCCTAAACATGGAGATAGAAAGTTGAAGATGAGGGGAAGAATATTTGATGGAAAAGTTATCAAGAAACTTCCGGGGAGAGTTACTATTCAATTTGAAAGAATGCTTAAGTTACCTAAATATGAAAGATATGAAAAGCGTAAGACAAAGATTCATGCTCGACTTCCTGATTGTATGAAAAATGATGTTGCCGTCGGTGATTTGATTCAGATTGCTGAGACTCGTCCGATTAGTAAGATGATTCATTGTGTTGTAAGTAAAGTTGTAAAGAAAGTGGAGGCCAAAGAATGAAGGCTGTAAGTGGAAGGGCTACGCGGAGTTTGAATATTGGGAGTTTGTTGGAAGCTTGTGATAATAGTGGGGCGAGGATTTGTAAGATTGTTGGAGTTAAACATAGTAAGACGAGTAAGGGACGAATGACTTATGCGAAGATTGCGGACCAGGTTAAAGTTTCTGTTCGGAAGGGCGACCCAAAAATGAAGGGGGAAATTTTCGATGCAGTTTTAGTTAGGCAGAGAAAGCCGTGGAGAAGGAATACTGGGGAACGAGTTTGTTTCAGTGATAATGCAGTTGCACTTTTGAAAGATGATAAGGGGAATCCAAAGGGGACTCAGATTAAGGGTGCGGTTGCTCGAGAAGTTCAGGAAAGATGGAAGGAGGTCGCTAAAATAGCGAGTACAATTTATTAAGATGAAATCAGAATTTAATAAAAGTTGGAATTCGAGTAAGCAACCTCGAAAGCAAGTTAAGTTTAGAGCTAACGCGCCTAATCATATTAAGAGAACTTTTATGGGAGCGACTTTGGATAAGCCACTTAGGACTAAATATGGAATGAGAAATATTGAGGTTCGGAAGGGCGACGAGGTTAAGATTATGCGGGGGAAGTTTAAAGGAAAGCAAGGAAAAGTTGGAAGTGTTGATGTTAAGCATACTAGGATTCAGATTGATGGATTGCAGAGAGCTAAAAAGGGTGGAGAAAAAGTAGAAACTTATTTTCATCCATCCAATGTTAAGATTATTGTGTTGAATATTGACGATAGGAAAAGGATGAAAAGGTCGAAGGTTAGGGTTGAAGAGAAAGTTGAAGAGAAGAAGGAAGTTAAAACTGAAACTAAGGAGAAGAAAGAATAAGATGATAAATAAAATATTATGCAATGACAAAGTCCTTGCGGATCAAAAACTTGGAGGTTTTTGCTAATGGCACATATAAAGAAAACACAAATGCCTAAAGCGTGGCCAGTTCCACGAAAAGGTAAGGGAAAGCGATTTGTAGCTGTGCCTAGTCATGCAACTTCAAAGGGTATTTCATTATTGTTTTTACTTAGAGATGTTTTGAAGCTTGCTAAAACTCGAAAGGAAGTAAGATATATGACATTTAATGGGATGGTTAAAGTTAATAATAAAGGGAGAAAGGATGAGAATTTTCCTGTTCAGGTTTTTGATGTAGTTAATTTAGAAAAAGCAAAATTGAATTATAGGTTAGAAATTGTGAATAAGAAATATAGTTTAGTTGAGATTTCAGAAAAGGAAGCAGAGACTAAGATTGTGAAGATTATTGGGAAGAAAATTATTGGGCAGAATGATATTCAAATGAATCTTGATGACGGGCAGAATGTTTTGACTAAAGAGAAGTTCTCCGTCGGGGATTCTATTGTTTTGAATACTAAGGAAGATAAGATTGTGAAGATTTTGCCTTTGAAGGAAGGAGCTAAAGTTGAGATTGTTCTTGGAAAGCACGCAGGGGAGAAAGGAGAGCTTGTTGGATTTGAAGAATTGACTCGAGGACGAAATTATCAAATTAAATTGGAAGATAAGATTGTGAGTTTGCCTTACAAGACTATCTTGGTGATAGGATAATGGCAGAGCAAAAATTGGTAAACCCTATGAGGGAAATTAAGTTGGAGAAAGTTATTTTGAATATTGGTGGCGTCGCTGAAAAGCTTGATAAAGGAGTTATTTTGCTTGAGAAAATTAGTGGTAAGAAAGCGATTAAAGTTAAGGCGACAAAGAGAATCCCGACGTGGAATGTTCGACCAGGATTAGAAGTTGGGACTAAGGTTACTCTTCGTGGTGAAGAAGCTATTGCGATAGTTAAAAAATTACTCCCTGCGATTGATAATACTCTAAAGGAAAAACAGATTCAGCCGAATTGTTTTTCGTTTGGGATTCATGAGTATATTGAGATTCCTGGTGTTGAGTATATTCGAGAAGTTGGGATTATGGGGTTCGAAGTAACTGTTGTTTTTAGTCGGGCTGGTAAGGTTGTTGAGAAGAAAAAGGTTAAGCGAGGGAAGGCACGAAGAATAACTGTAACGCGAGAAGAGATTGAAGAATATTTAGTAACTAAATTTAATACCGAGATTTTGCGGAAGCAAAAGAAGAATTTGGAGGAAGAGGAATAAAATGACAGCAAGCGACTGGAGAAAAATAACAAGACAGCTTCGGGGAAAGCCGGCTATTTTGAAGAAATTTTTGAAGCATAATAAACCTATTGCGAGGAAGTTTGGCGTAGCTGCTCAGAAGTGTGAGGTTTGTGGAAGGCATGGCGCGCATATTTCATCTTATAATCTAAATTTGTGTCGACACTGTTTCAGAGAGTTGGCAGTTGAACTCGGGTTCAAGAAATACAGTTAGGAGGATAAAATGAGTCAAGATATAGTATCAGATGGATTGAATCAAATAATGAATGCAAAACGAGTAGAGAAGAGAGAGCTTACAATTAGAAAGTACTCTAAAGTTTTACTTGGATTGTTTGAAATGATGAAAGAGAAAGGTCATATTGATTATGAAGTTGATGAAGAAGCTAAGACGGTTAGTGTTAAAATTATCAAATTGAATGAATGTAAAGCGATTAAACCGAGATATTACGTTGGTGTTGGTGGGATTGATAAGTATCTTCGGAGATTTTTGCCTTCGAGGAATTTTGGTAGCTTGGTTATTTCTACTAATAAGGGATTGTTAGATCATAAGGAATCTGTTAAGAATAATTTGGGGGGGAGCGTAGTTGCTTATTTCTATTAAAATGAATAAGGATTTGGAGAGGGTTATTGAGATTCCTGCTGGGGTTGAAGTTTCTTTTAATGATGGCGAGGCTGTTGTGAAGGGAAATGGAAAGGAGTTGACGCGAAGTTTTGATGTTGGAAAGGTTAAGGTTGTTGTTAGCGACGGGAAGATTGTTTTGAGTGCTAAGGGTGCAACTCGTAGGGAATCGAAGATGATTGGGACGATTTGGGCGCATTTGAAGAATATGATTAAGGGTGTTGGCGAGGAGTTTGTTTATACTTTGGAAATCTGTAATGTTCATTTTCCTATGAATGTCAAGGCTGAGGGTGATAAAATTATTATTAAATCATTTTTAGGAGAGACTACAATTAGAGAATCTCGAATTATGCCTAACTCTAAGGTAGAAATAAAGGGAAGCCAGATTACTGTTACATCTCATGACATCGAGGCTGCTGGGCAGACTGCTGCTAATTTGGAGAAGGCGACGAGGTTGACTGGACGGGATAGGCGGATTTTTCAGGATGGGATTTTTATTACTAATAAATGTGGGAGAGCTATTTGATGGTAGAGGAAGTGAAGAAAACAATAGATAGAAAGAAGCCAGGATTTTTGAGAAAAGATTGGCACAAACACATCAAGTTAGGAAAGACTGTGAAAAAGAATCGGAAGTGGAGAGCGGCTAAGGGAAGGCAGAATAAGATTCGATTAGGGGTAAAAGGGCATCAGGCAAGACCGAAGGTAGGATGGGGGGCTAGTGCTGAAGGTAAAGGATTTGTCGAGGGTGTTGAGGTAGTTAGAGTTGAGAATTTGAAGGAATTGGCTAATGTGAAGAAGGGAGCTGGAGTTATTATCGGGGCGGTTGGAAAGAAAAAGAAAATGGAATTGATTGCAAAAGCGAATGAAATGAAAATTACAATTTTAAATAAATATAGGGTAAAGACAAAATGAATTTAGCAAAGAAGAAAGAATTGGCTGCAAAAGTTTTGAAGGTTGGAAAGAATAGGATTGTTTTTGTAGAAGAACATTTGTCGGAGATTAAGGAAGCTATTACAAGAATGGATATTATTGATTTGCACAAGGCACGAGCTATTCAGATTAAAGAAGTTAGTGGGCGGAAGAAGATTGTTCGAAGGAAGCACCGAAGGAGAACTGGAAAAGTTAAGAATAAGGTTAATAATCGGAAGGCTGAGTATGTGATAATTACGAGGAAATTGAGGAAGTTTGTTCGAGGATTGGTTAGAACTGGCGCTGTAGATAAAGAGCAGAATAGAGAGATTCGAAAGCAGATTCGATCTAGAGGATTCAAAAGTAAAAGACATTTAAAGGAGAGTTTGGAGGAATAATAGTATGGCAGGATTGAGAACAATGAAACGAAGGAGAAAGGAAAACAAGACAGATTATAAACTGAGAGCTGGTTTGTTAAAGTCGGGGATTTCTAGGATAGTTGTGCGAAGGACAAATAAGTATTTTATTGTTCAGGTTGTTGAGAGCAATGAGGCTCAGGATAAAGTTATTGCAACGGTTACTTCTAAAGAACTTTTGGATAATGGTTGGGATGTTAAGATGGGAGGGAGTTTGAAATCGATTCCAGCAGGATATCTAACTGGAATACTTTTTGCGAAGAAACTTGGTAAGGGAAAATATATTGTTGATTTGGGAATGGCGAGGACGAAGAAAGGTTCGAGGGTTTTTGCTGTTGTTAAGGGATTGATTGATGGTGGTTTGGATATTCCTGCTAATGATGCGGTTTTCCCGTCGGAAGAAAGGTTGAATGGAGAACATTTGAAGGACGATGTTAAGGCTATGATTGCTAAGGTAAAGGGAGGGTTGAAATAAAATGGCAGAGACTAGTGACAATAAAGGGGAAGTTCAGACAGAAGGAGATGTAGAAAAGATTATGGAAAAAGAATCTGATGCGAAAGAACAATTGAAAGAAATGGCTGGGGTAGTTGAAGCTAAGGAGAAAAAGGAAGAAGATAAGGTTACCAAGGAATTTGATGCTAAGGCTAAGACTGAAGAGAGAGGTAAGGGGGAGTGGAAGAGAGAATCCCGAGAGGATAGATTTGCTAGAGAAGCTCAGGAGAAATTGGACAATTGGGTTCCAAGAACTCAATTAGGAAAAGATGTTCGAGCTGGGAAAGTTAAGAGTATTGAGGAAGTTTTTGCTGCTGGACAGAAAATTATGGAACCTCAGATTGTTGACCTTTTGGTTAAAGGTTTGCACACAGATACTTTATTTATTGGACAAGCGAAAGGTAAATTTGGTGGGGGAAAGCGAAGAGCATTTAGGCAGACTCAGAAGAAAACGAAGGAAGGTAATGTTTTGACTTTTGGAGTTATGGCTGTTGTTGGTGACGGTCATGGGTATGTTGGTCTTGGATATGGGCGAGCGGCAGAGACTTTGCCAGCGAAGGAGAAGGCGATTAGAAAGGCTAAGTTGAATATTGTCAAGATTCCTCGAGGATGTGCGAGTTATGATTGTTCATGCGATGAGGAGCATAGTATTCCGGTTGCGGTTACTGGGAAGTGTTCTTCGGTTGTTGTTAAGTTGATGCCGGCACCACAAGGAACTGGTTTGGTTATTAGTGATGAATTGAAGAAAATTTTGAAAGCTGTGGGGATTAAGGATGTTTATAGTAAATGCTCTGGTAATTTGAAGACTACATTTAATGCAGCTAAGGCATGTATGGCTGCTTTGGAGAAATTAGGGGAGGTCCAGTATTAAGATGGCAATACTAGTTTTGAGAATCGCGGGGCAAGTTGCTAATAGGAAGAAAGATAATGAGACTTTGAATAGGTTGAAGATGCGGAAGAAGTTCACGGCGATTTTGGTTGAAGAGAAAGATGGTATTCGGATGGGAATGGTTCGGGCTGTTGGGCATATGGTTGCTTATGGGAAGGTTGATGATGCTTTCGTTAAGGAATTGGATTCTAAGAGGCCTGCGAAAGAGGGTGTTTATTTTTTGCATCCGCCAAGGGGGGGATTTAAGAAGAGTTCTAGGTTGCCGACGCCGAAGGGGATTTTGGGTGAGCATGATGATATTGTTAAATTGGTTGGGAGGATGTTGTGATGGGAGGATATACTGGAACTGGTTGTCTGACGAGAGAATTTGATGATTCTTCTGGGGGGGATTATTATCATACTCTTATAACTGGAATTCCTTTGGAAGGAAATAAGGGAAGGGATAATCTTAGGGGCGGGCTTGATCACCCTTCGGGAACAAAATATAAAACATTAGGAGATTTGAAATGGTAAAGACACATAAGAGAACTAAGAACTCTCGGATTCGGGGAGCGAGGACTGTTGGTTGGGGATTTAGGCAGAAGCATAAGGGTCATGGTAATAAGGGGGGGTTTGGTAAGGCTGGGACTGGTAAGAGGGCGGACCATAAGAAGCAGTCGGCTGAGCAGGCTGTTAAGGGGAAGTATTTCGGTAAGCAAGGAGATACATCTAGGGGAACGAAGAAGGTTAAGTATGAGAAGATTAATTTGAAAGATATTAAGGCTAATTTTGCTGGGGAGAAAATCGATTTGAGTAAGTATAAGATTCTTGGAACTGGTGATGGGTTCAAGGCTACTATAAACGCGAAGAGTGCGACTAAGGGTGCGATTGCTAAGATGGAGAAGGCTGGCGGTAAGATTATATTGCCTGCTAAGGTTGAAGATAAGAAGCAGTATAAGGTTGTTGAGAAGAAGGAAGTTAGCGAAGAGAAGAAGTAAACTCTACAAAACTTTATAAAACAAAATCTTCTTCATTAAATCATGGGATTGCGAGAGTTATTGCACAATTTGCCTGAGGTTCGGGGGCCTACGGAAAAGAAAGTTAGTTTTAATGTTAAACTTAAATGGACTCTGGTGATTCTTGTTGGGTTTTTTGTTCTTGCAAATATTCCGTTGTTTGGAATTTCAGGGAATGCGCTTTCTCGGTTTGAGTATTTGGCTATTTTGATGGGTACTTCGTTTGGTTCGATTATTTCGTTGGGTATTGGTCCAATCGTGATGTCTTCTATTATTTTGCAGTTGCTTAATGGGGCTGGGATTTTGAATATTGATACGAATACTGACGAGGGAAAGAAATTTTTTCAGGGAATGCAGAAGCTGTTGGCGTTTGCGTTTGTGATTTTTGAGTCTATGATTTATGTTTTGATGAAAGGTATTCAGGCTCAGCCAGGCTTTGTTGGTCTTGTGATTTTGCAGTTGTGTATTGGTGGTTTCTTGATTATTTTTATGGATGAAGTTGTCCAGAAGTGGGGATTTGGTAGCGGTGTTTCGTTGTTTATCGCGGCAGGTATTGGTTGGAGATTGTTTGCACAGTTATTCCAGTTTATTGGGACTACTGGGGCTTTTGAGCCAGTGGGAAAAGTTTGGGCGCTGATTGCTTCGATAATCGTTGGTGATGGGGTTGGTGCGGCGTGGGCGCTCTTTCCGATTATTGTTACAACTCTTTTATTCTTGGCAGTTGTTTTTGCTCAGAGTTTGAAAGTTGAAATTCCATTAGCGTTTGATAGGGTTCGGGGTCATTCGGTGAAATGGCCATTGCAGTTTTTCTATGCAGGAGTTATTCCGGTAATTTTAGTTTCAGCATTGGCGGCAAATATTCAATTGTTTGCGTCGCTGTTGCAGAATTGGATGGGTCATGCAACATTCTTAGGAGCATTTAGTTCTACAGGTACTCCGATTTCTGGTTTAGCATATTGGATTCATTCGACTCCGTTATTGGAAATGATTATTAAGGGAAGTTTTAGATGGATTTTTGCATTTCAGGCATTTTTCCATATTTTATTTTATGTAGCGTTCTCGGTTCTGTTTGCGTTCTTTTGGGTTGGAACTTCAGGGCAGGATGCTCGGAGTCAGGCGAAGAAGATTATGAGTTCGGGAATGAGTATGCCTGGGTTTAGAAAAGATGAGCGAGTTTTGGAATCGATTTTGAAGAGATATGTTACTCCGTTGACAGTGATGGGTGGTGCGGCGATTGGTATTTTAGCGTCGGTGGCTAATCTTCTTGGAGCTTTGGTTGGTGGGACTGCGATTCTTTTAGTGGTTATGATTCTTTATCAGTTGTATCAGAATATTGCGCAGCAACATGCGGTTGATATGAATCCTGCGCTTAGAGGATTTTTTGGTGCTTAGATTTAAATAGGTGTTTTGGGAAATAATGATATGACATTAACAGAGATGATGATTGCGAATTCTAAGATTTCTTTGTTAGTTGTGTCTGTGATTGTGACTTTTGTTTCTACGGTTGCGCATAAATGGTTGACGAATCAGGAGCATATGAAGAGTCTTAAGAAAAGGCAGAAGGAAATTCAGAAGGAGTTGAAGGGTTGTAAGGATGAGTGTAAGATGAAGGAGTTGAATTCTGAGATGCTTAAGATGACTGGTGTTATGATGAAGGCGTCGTTTAAACCGATGTTCGTGACGATTATCCCATTCTTGCTTTTATTTATGTGGCTTAGAGGGATTTATACTCCTGTTATGGGGAGCAGTTGGATATGGTATTATTTAGGATTTAGTGTTGTCTCTTCTATGATATTGAGGAAGATTATGAAGGTTGCTTAGAGTTCTTTATTTTTTTGACAAATTGTTTTGGAGTTAGGATTCCGAACTCTGATATTATCCCGGATATGTCTTTCATTTTTGTTTTATCGAATGCTGGGTTGAGTATTTCTATTTTATTATGGTGTCTATCCCAGACTTCCCAAGTGGGTCGTTTTTCAATTTTAATTTTTTTGGTGAATTTTTTTGAGACGCCGCAGGAATATGTTGGGATATTGTGGATTTTTGCTAATCGGTTTAGAGTACTTGTTCCTATTTTATTTGCTACAATATTTTTTGTGAATGCGTCTGCACCGAATAGGAAAATATCACATTTTTTTATCGATTCTTCGGCTGCTAAATCTGGAGTGATGATGACTTTTATTTTTGCTTTTGCTAAATCATTTGCGGTGGTTCGTCCTTGTAATAATGGTTCGACTTCGGAAGTGTAAACTACAAAATCTTTTTTTCGTTTTTTCTTTGCGTATTTTAGAATGTCAATCACCGTCGAGGAATGGCAATGGGTGTAAATATTCATGTCGTTTTTAATTAGCATCGCTCCTTTTTTTACGGTTGTCTCATGGACTTTTTTTAAATCCTTGAGGAATTTGTTTGCTGTTGCTTTTGGCTTTTTAGATTTTAATAAAAGTTTTATTGCGTTTTGCATTAATGGTTCGGTTGGTCGGGTTGCTAATATTTTTTTAGCGGAGGATTTTGTTGGGTCAATTAGAAATGCCTTGATTCCGGCTTTTGCTACATTCTCTGCTCCTTGAATTTTCACCGATTTTATATCTTGGAGGATATTGTTGAATCTTATGCTCGCCTTTTTTTTCATAATAGTTTTAATAGATGTAAGTATAAAAGTTTGCCGAATGTTATATAAACGGGAGATTGTTGAGAAGTGTAGGTGATAATAAGATGATTGAAATGTTGGTGAAGCCCAAACGGGCAGAGAGGAGACCTTGGGAAATGTTTTTCGTGGGGTTGTTTTATGCTTCTGTTTCCTTACTGTTAGTTACATTCGTTTTCGGCAAGGATTCGATTTTGAAAGATGGTTCGGGACTCTTAGTGGTTACCTTTACAGTTATTGCTTGTTTGCCTTTTATGTATTATATTATTAAATTGGAAGAGGGAAAGGATGTTGAGATTAATGATTCAGGGAAATTGATTAAAGAGCATTCTAAGGCGATTCATGCTTTGATGTGGTTGTTTCTTGGTTTTTTAATTGCGTTTTCGTTTTGGTATATGGTCTTGCCGGACACTGCTGGGCAGAATTTTAATTTTCAGATAAAAACTTTCTGTGCGATTAATAGTCCATCGAGTTATGGGAATTGTATTGAGAATTATGGGGTTCCAGTGGGGACAGGAGCAGCTACTAGTGGGAATTTCTTTTTGCAAATATTTTCTAATAATATCTATGTTCTGATATTTACAATATTGTTTTCATTAGTGTTGGGAGCTGGTGCGATTTTTATTTTAGTTTGGAACGCTTCGGTGATTGCCGTCGCGATAGGAATTTTTGCAAAGGGGGAATTGTCTGGATTGGGAACTGGACTAATGAGATATATGATTCACGGTATCCCTGAGATTGGCGCGTATTTTGTAGGGGCATTGGCAGGAGGGATTGTTTCAGTTGCAATTATTAGAAAAGATCTTCATGGTGAGGGAACTTGGAAAATTTTGCAAGACGCTTTGATTATGGTAATTATCGCGATAGGAATTTTAATTATTGCTGCGTTAATGGAAGTTTACTTGACTCCCATTTTATTTTAGATAGTCTTACGGCAGAGCCGTGCGTGTAAAACAGGTATATTTTTAAGGTGGAATAAATAGGATAATTTATGATTGAGTTATTGTTAATTTCAATATTTGTAAGTTTTTTGTTAGTAGTTTTAGTTTTACCTAAGTGGATTCAAAAATGTCGGAAAATTGGTTTGGTTTGGGAAGATATGAATAAGTTTGGTCACCCAAGAAATGTGGCCTCTTCTGGGGGAGTTATGGTTGTTATGGCTTTCGTTTTGGGGGTTTTATCTTATGTTGCGTTGAAAACTTTTGTCTTCGGGGGGACAGTTCATTCATTGGAAATTTTTGCCTTGCTTAGTGTTATATTAATATTGGGAATTGTTGGACTTACTGACGATTTGTTGGGTTGGAAGAATCAAGGATTATCTATTAAGATGAGGCTGATTCTTGCGTTTGCGGCTTCTATTCCATTGGTTGTAATCAATGCAGGAACTAAAGTTGTTGGAGTCCCTTTTGTCGGTGCGATTAATTTTGGAATTTTTTATCCTCTCATTTTGATCCCTTTGGGGATTGCAGGAGCAGCTACGACTTATAATTTTTTGGCAGGATATAATGGATTGGAGGCAGGACAGGGGATTTTGATTGTGGGTTTTTTATCTTATGTTGCTTATGTGACTGGTTCTCCTTGGCTTGCGATTATCGGGCTTTGTATGGTTGCTGCATTATTCGGATTTTATATTTTTAATAAGTTTCCTGCCAAAGTTTTTCCAGGAGATACAATGACTTATGGGGTTGGAGCTTTAATTGCAGGGATGGCTATTTTAGGAAATTTTGAAAAAGTTGCGGTTATTGTTTTTATTCCTTATATTATTGAAGTTATTTTGAAATCTCGTGGAGGATTGAAAAAACATTCGTTTGGGATTCCGGACAAAAAAGGACATCTAAATTTACCTTACAGTAAAATTTATGGACTTGAGCATTTGGCAATTAAAATTTTAGGAAAGCAAGCAACGGAAAGAAAGGTCACTTATTTGATTCATGCGTTCCAGATATTATTTATCTTGGTTGCATTTTTGATGCTTTAGGCTCCCTTTTAGAAAAAGGTTCCCTGGAATCAAAACTTAGTTAGCGAAACTTCGTTTCGTATTTAATGCAAATTAAAATTTCTTGACGCGTCTGTCATGCTTCGCACGACCCTGCCGCTAAAATTTTTCTTTGCAGACTTGGTGGATTAAAAAGAATTGGGAAGTATCTTATGCGACGAGAATGTTTTTAAATGGATTAGGATATAAGTTTCTATGGATATTAAGGGATTAAAAAATAAAAAGCTTAAATGGAGTCATACTCTTTTAATATATCTCGCTCCCATTTGGATATATATTCTTAGGTTTATCTTTTTGAAAGCCTCTGTTTTTCTAAACTTATCTACTGGAGTAATTGATTTTGTTAACAGTAGTTTAATGATTGGTCTCTGGGTCTCCTTAATTCTAATCCTATTAATGATTATGTTTGATTGTTATAAACTTGCAGAAGAACAGGAGAAGAACAAATGGATTGCTTTAGTTTTAAGTTTTTTATTTGGGATATTTGCATGGATATTTTATATTTTAGATTCTAGAGGAAATAAGTCTTATGCCACTCAAGCCTTTTTTAACAAGAAGTTTCAGTGGGCACTTGTAGGAGTAATTCTTTTGTTTGTATTAATTACAACATCCTCCATTAGGTTATCTAATTGGGATTTGCTGACTGACCAGACTACTGGGGAAAAAATTCCGTTGGCGCTTGACCCATTTTATTTTTTGAGAATTTCAGAGACTATCCTTGAGCAGGGAGGTCTTCCTGATGTCGATGTTATGAGATATCCTTCGGCAAATATTCCGTTCAGTCCTGAAATTCTCCCGCAAGTTGTCGTCGGAATGTATCAGGTAGGGAATCTTTTTGGAGATTATACTCTTAGAGAAGTTAATGTTTTTTCTCCTGTGGCGTTCTTTTTTGTAGGTCTAATTTTGTTCTTTTTTTTAGTTTATGTTTTGACAAAGTCTAAGACTAACGCAGTGATAAGCACAGTTATTTTGGCGTTTATCCCTTCTTATCTTTATAGAACAATGGCAGGATTTTCAGATCATGAGGCGATTGGTATGATGGCTTTCTTTTCTGCAATGTTGGTTTATGTAATGGGATTAAAATACCTCGAGAAAAATAAGGGTTTGATTGGAGGAGGATTATGGGGTCTGGGGGTGGCAATTTTATCCGCACTTACTATAGCTTCTTGGGGAGGAGTTGCTATATTTTTATTTATGATTTTCCCGTTGGCGTTTTTGCTTTTATGGGTGACTAAAACTCGTAAAGACAAAAATTTTGTAAGTAAAGGAATTTTATTTTATTCTTCTTGGCTCGTTTTTATTCCAATATTTGGAAAGATTTTTGGATTTGGAATGGATTATATAATTAACAGATTTATGTTGGGGGGTCAGGGGATTATTTGTTTGTTTGTTTTAGGATTTATTATTGTTGATGCCCTATTTATAAAATATGGAGGTAAAATAAAATCTATGAAAAGAGAATATAGAACGATTTATAGTTTTGGAATGGTTCTTGTTTTGGGTTCAATCGCACTGACTTTCTTGGGGAAAAATATATTCTCTATGTTGGCAAGTATTTGGAATCAAATTTTTTCTCCCTTCGGAAGCGGAAGAGTGGGACTAACAGTTGCAGAAAATGCTCAGCCATATTTGGTAGACTGGATTTCACAGAGTGGGACAGGGATTTTTTGGATGTTTGTTGGGGGGATGATATTCGTAGGATTTGAGGTTGCGAGAAGTATTCAAAATAAAAAAAGGAAATTTTTAATAGGGATGATTTGGGTTGTGATGATTGCAGGGGTATTATTTAGTAGAATTTCTGTGGGCTCTAATATGAATGGAACTAATTTTATTAGTCAGGTGGTTTATGTGGGGAGTATGTTTATTGCTCTTGGATTTTTTGTGTGGCTTTACTTTAAAGAAGAAGTAGATTATAGTCCTGAATTGATATTTATTGTATCTTGGTTATTCTTTACACTTATTTCTGGAAGGGCAGCTCAAAGAATGTTTTTTGCTATAACTCCGTTTGTATGTTTCATGGCAGGATATTTTATTGTTAAATTATTTGGATATTGGAAGGAATCGAAGGAGGAAATTCTCAGGTTAGTTATCATTGTTCTTTTGGTGGTTTCTGTTTTTGGACTGGCATATAGTGTTAATGATTTCAATGGTAAAATTAGTGTTCAGGCTTCTATGCAAGGACCTTCGGCGCATTATCAATGGCAGAATGCTATGAGTTGGGTTAGAGATAATACTGAAGAGGGAAGTATATTTGTGCATTGGTGGGATTATGGTCATTGGGTAACTGGGCTTGGTGAAAGGCCGGTTGTTACAGATGGAGGTCATGCGATAGGTCATTGGGATCATTTTATTGGGAGATATGTTTTAACGACTCCTTATCCAGAGACAGCATATAGTTTCATGAAGACTCATGATGTTTCTTATTTGCTTATTGACCCTACAGATTTGGGGAAATATGGGGCGTATAGTAAGATTGGAAGTGGGGAGGAGGGGCTGGATAGATATTCTGCGATTCCTGTAATACCATTAGACTCGCGTCAAACAGTGGAGTCTGCAGATAAAATTACTATGGTTTATTCAGGGGGGATGGTTGTTTTTGAGGATATTGAATATGTTACTGATGCTGGCACTATCTTTTTGCCTGCAGGGGGAGCAGGTCTTGGAGGGATTATTTGGAGCCTTGGAAATGAGAATAATGTAACTAGTATGGGTCAGCCGACAGGAGTCTATTTCTACAATAATCAAAGATATGATATTCCGATTAGATATGTGCAGACTGCCGGGGGGCTTGTTGACTTTGAAAAGGGTCTTGATGCTGTTGTTAAAATTATTCCTTCATTTGATGGGAAGAGTATTAATCAGTGGGGTGCAGCTATTTATCTTTCTCCGAGAGTCTCTAAGAGTTTATTTGCTCAGTTGTATTTATTGGATGATGCTTTTGGAAATTATGGTGATATGAAAGTTGCACATAAGGAAGCGGACGGTTTGGTTGGAAACATTAAAAGTCAGGGGGGTGTGATTGGAGATTTTATTTATTATAGAGGTTTCCGAGGTCCTATTAAGATTTGGGAAGTTGATTATCCTGATAACACTTTGGAGAGGCCAGAGTTTTTTAATCGATCTGGAGATTGGGCTGAGTTTGATGATTTGGAGTTTACGGAGTAAATGGTAACTAAACTAGAATATAGAATTGCGATAGTTATCGGAACTCGTGCAGAGTTTATTAAAACATTTCCTGTAATGTTGGAATTGCAACGGAGGAAAATTCCTTACTATTTTATTCATACGGGGCAACATAGTCTTGGAGAATTGTGTAAAATATTTTCTGTTAAGAATCCAGATGTTATTTTGACTGAAGAACCTAAAAAGAGTTCAAAATTTAATTCTCGGCAAGGGAAGGCTATTCTTTGGAATTTAAAGTTGGTTGGGAAGATACGTAAGGAATTGAAAATGTTGAAAAATTTAAGATATGTTCTTTATCATGGAGATACTATGACTACCGCCTCCGCTGCTATTGCTTCTTCAAGATTGATGAACCCGCTTAAGAAATATAAAAATGTTCATCTCGAGGCTGGATTAAGGAGTTGGGATAATTTTGAACCATTTCCGGAGGAGATTTCTAGAAGAATTGTTGGGAGATTTTCAGATATTTTATTTGCACCTTCAGAAGATTGTGGAAAAAATCTGGAAAAATTAAAAAAGAAAAGGATTTTGATTTTTGGAAATACTATTGTTGATTCTGCGTACTATGCCTTAGATTTGGCTAAGAAGAAAAAAATTAAACCATTGAATAAAGGAAAATTTGTGTTGGTTACAGTTCATCGTCATGAAAATTTGAAGAATGAAAAAAGATTGGAAAAGATTGTGGAGATTTTACTTTCTATGGAGGTCCCAACTTATTTTGCAGTACATGATAATACATTAAAAAAATTAGAGGATTTTGGGCTTTTGAAGAAGTTAGAGGTAAATAAGAATATTAAGTTGATTAAACCGATGGATTATGTTTCATTTATTTGCCAGATTAGTAAATGTGCTTTGATAATTTGTGATGGTGGGAGTATGCAGGAGGAGAGTTTGATTTTTGGGAAGCCTTGTGTGATTCTTAGAAATTCTACAGAGAGGCCGGAGGGATTGGAAACTAATTTTCAATTTTTGACTAAGCTGGATGTTGAGGAATCTAAGACTAAAATTAAAGAATATCTTTCTAAGGATTTTAAAATTAAGAGTTATAAGAATCCTTATGGTGAGAAAGGTTTAAGTAAAAAGATTGTTGAGGTGTTGAATAATTAATTTTATAAATGAATTAATTTTGAAGTTATTATGAAAAATAAGTTTTTAGAAAAATTGTCATGGGTCCCTTTTTATTTTTTTGTGAAAAATGTGAGAATGCCTTCTAATCCAATGAAAATAAATTTGGAAAAAATAGAAATACCTGAAAAGATAATTTTTCATTATTTAGATTCTGATGAGGGGTTATCTAGGCAGTTCGGATTATTTGGTTTTAGGGAACCATTGAATTGGAAAAATTATTATTATTTTATAGATGAAAAAGATGTAGTTTTAGATATTGGGGCAAATATGGGTCTGTTTTCATTGTTAGCACAAAATGCCAAAAAGGTTATTGCAGTTGAACCCATTAAAGAATGTATCCCTATATTAAGGAAAAATTTAGATTCCAATGGTCTTTCTAAGAGATCTATTGTTTTGAATATGGCTGTTGGGAAGAAGGGAACATTGTTTATGAAGCAAGAAAATCATGTTAATCTTTCTAGGGTTGTGGAGGAGAAATCTGAAGCGACATATGAAGTTCCCTCTAATGATTTGGATTATTTTGTAAATAAATATAATGCAAATCTCTTGAGGATGGATGTTGAGGGATATGAAAGTGAGATATTAAAAGGAGCTATTCCAAAAAAAGTAAACAAGATTAGTTTGGAATTTCATACAGGGGTTATGGGTAAGAAAAAATCTTTAAGCTTACTTAAGCATTTAGAGTTAGAAGGTTTTAAGATCGAAAAGATAATAGAGGATTTACCTCTAAGACTGTATCCTTTTTTTAGTATATTAAGAAAAATTGGGCTATTAAAAAAATTTACTTACATAAAAAATAATATTTCCATGAATGATGTAATCTCCTTAGTTTTATCGGGTAGAAGTATTAAATATTTGTTTTTGAAAAGAGATGAAAGATAAAATAAAGTTCGAAGAACAACTCAATTATGTAGGGAAAGAATACAAGATGCATGGAAAAATAAGGGTAAAACAAATCTTTGGAGGACATCAGATTTATCAAGAGATTGTTAATTTTCCTCCAAAAGGAGTTGAGTATCTTGGTGTTTCAGAGGGGACCCGAGAAGGTAAATATTACGAGAGTAAAAAATTTAAGGAAAAATTGGGTGCCATGCTTCAAAAATTAAAAATCCCTAGAATAATGATTATAAAACCTGGAGATTATGATTTAATTCATTCTTCTAGAGGAATTATTCCAATACAATTGTGGAATAAAAAGCCTTGGGTTATTGACATGGAACATGTACATTCTTTCTTTGGACTTAATCCTTCTTTGATAAAAAACAAATTTTTGAAAAGATTTATTGAAAAAAAGTTGGCATCTAAATACTGTAGAGGGGTTTTATGTCATTGTGAAGCTACTAGGCAAGCATTTTTTCATTACTTGGATTGTTCAAAGTTTAAGGATAAAATAAAAGTTATTTATCCTTCCTCCCATATTATCCCGTTGAAGAAAAACAAGCATAAAAAAATTTGGATACTTTCTATTTTAAGTGATTTTTATGGGAAGGCAGGACCTCAGGTTTTGAAAGTTTTTTCCAAAATTGAAAAAAAGTATTCTAATGTAGAGTTTTGGATTCGTGCAGATATTCCTGAAGATTTGAAAAAGAAATTTAAATTGAAAAATGTTAAGTATATGAATTATTTTGAGGACATCATTCCTCGGGAGGATTTGGTTAAAAGTGTTTATTCTGAATGTGATATTTTTTTCTATCCAACCCTTACGGATAGTTTTGGGTACAGTTTGATTGATGCGATGGTTGCAAAAATGCCTATTGTAGGTTCTAATTTATATGCGGTTCCGGAGATGGTTAAGGATGGAGAAACTGGATTAGTTGTTAAAATTCCTGGCTATCATCTTGAAAAAGATTATGTGCAGTCCTTTCCGCTAGAAAATATGGAGGGAGAAGTTGAAGAGAAATTTATTGAAGATTGTTATAACGCGTTAGTTAAATTGATTGAGAAAAAATCACTGAGGGAGAAAATGGGGGAGAAAGGATTTGAAAGGATTAGTAATGGTGATCTTTCTATCTCTGCTAGAAATAAACAATTGGGAATAATTTATAGAGAGGCTTTGAAATGAAAATTCTTCAAATTAGTAGTGCACGAGTTCAATATCTTGGGGGAACTGAAAAGGTAGTTTGGGAACTTTCAAAATACATGGCGAAACAAGGTCATGAGGTAACAATTCTTCAGACAGATTTATATGAGAAAGGAAGTAAATGGGAATCAATTGAGAAGAAAGAAGGAATTAATATTATCACTTGTAAAAATGATAGATTTTTTAAGGGATTTGGATATTCTAAGGGATTCAAACAGAAATTAAAAGAGATTTGGAAAGATTTTGATATTGTGCATATACATGGCCATGGAAGATTTACTTCCAACTGGGCATTGAAATTTTTAAAAGAAAAGAAACCCATTATTTATACTGCTCATGGATTTTTTCATAGTAGGAAGGCAGGGATGATGAAAAAAATTTATGATAAATTATTTGGAAGAAGATTGAATAATGCAATATTTTGTACTGCATTGACCAAAATTGAAAAAGAAAAATATATCCAATTGGGGGTTCCTGAAAAATGTATAAAAATTATTCCTAATTGGGTCGACTTAAAAATTCATAAACGCTTAAAAGTTTTTAGGAAGAAAGTTTATTCTTCTCTCGGACTTAATCCTGATTTGAAAACTTTATTATATGTGGGGAGAGTACATGAAAGTAAAGGACTATCTTATATTTTAGAGGCAATTAAAGATATCGATATTAATTTTATAGTGGTAGGGAATGATGGGAGTTATATGTCTCAATTGAAAAAGGAAATTGTTAAATTAGGATTAGAAAATAGAGTGATAGTTACAGGTCCTGTTAATAATGACAGGCTTAGAGAGATTTATTCTTCTTCAGATTTCTTTGTATTATTTTCCGAATGGGAGGGTTTTGGGATTGTTGTTATAGAAGCTATGGCCTATGGATTACCTGTTATTGTCAGCGATAGGGGTGCTTTGCCCTATTTGATTAAAGATGGGGAGAATGGACAGATAACCCCTTTTGGCAATATCTCCAAACTTTCTGAAAAGATAAAGAAATATTTAGATAATCCTTCTTTTGCTAAAAAAATTAGTTCTGTAGGAAAAGAATTTGTAAAGGATTATGATACTGGAAAAATCGTGAGAGAATATGAAAAGTTATACGAAGAAGCTAGGAGGGTATAGTTAATTTTATAAATCCATTTTTCAGAGAATACTTATGGCAAAATGGGATACATTTGAAGAATTTTTGGTAAGTGGGACGGTAGAAATAAATTTATCTTCTGTAGTAATTTCACTTTTAATTGCCGCATTACTTGCATTTGTTATTAGTAAATTGTATATTAGATACGGAAATTCATTGTCTAATCGTAGAAAATTTGCAAGTAATTTTGTTTTATTGACGGTAACTACAACTTTAATTATTACGATTGTTAAATCTTCTCTAGCACTTTCATTAGGTCTTGTAGGAGCTTTATCTATTGTTAGATTTCGTGCGGCAATAAAGGAACCTGAAGAGTTAGCGTTTCTATTTTTGTGTATTGCTATTGGCCTTGGTTTGGGGGCAGGACAAATTATGGTTACAATAGTTTCTTTTGCGGTGATATCTTTAATGATTTTGGGGAGGCATTTTGTTCATGAAAAAGATGAACACTCTAATCTTCACTTACTTGTTTCAGGGAAAGGAATCTCTTTGAAAAAGGTTGTGGGAGTTGTTAAGAATAATACTCTTTCTGTTAATCTTAAGAGATTTGACAAATCTGAAGATGGGGAATTGGAAACCTCTTTTTCTATTGATGTAAAATCGTTTAACCATCTTGAAAAATTGAAAGAAGAACTTGAAGCGCTTTCTAAGTCTATTAAGATTAGTTATTTAGATAAATCGGGGATTTAATAAATGAAAATTAAGGAAAGAAAACAAGATAATTTTTTTCTTTATTTGAAGAAAGGATGTTCCTTTTTGTGGAGATTATTTTTTAATAATAAAACGAGGAAACTTTACAAAACTATTTTTGTGATGGGATTTTTACTTATAGGATTTGTTTTTGGACTAATAGCCTCAGGTTACTTTGGAACTTTTGATCAACCCTCTGGAAGGGTGTATGCTCTCTTAAGTGCGATAGGTGTTGATAGTCTTCATGATCTTAAGGTTTTTACAGAAGGTCTTGTGAAACAAAATATCAAAATTCCTTATAATTTTATAGTAGGTAAATTTTCTAATCCTGAAAGATTGACTATTGACATAGGTTTTGAGGATTATCAAAGGATTGCTTATAAACGTCAGCAAGCACTTGAACTTGGAATTTTAATCTCTTCGGGGGAAGATTTTGTTCCTGCAACAATCACTTATGATGGAAAGGTTTATGATGTTAAACTTCGGCTGAAAGGAGATTTGCCAGATCATTGGAATGGAGATAAATGGTCTCTTAGAGTTAATGTTAAGGGGGAAGAAAAAATCATGAGTATGGATGTGTTTTCTATTCAGAATCCGGCAACTCGGCAAGAGGTTAATGAAATGATATATCAACGAGCGTTACAACTTGAAGGTGTTATTGGACTGAGGTATAAATTTGTAGAAGTTATAATTAATGGAGAGAATAAAGGGATTTATGCTTTAGAAGAACATTTTTCAAAAGAGCTTATCGAGAATAATGACCGAAGAGAAGGAGTAATTTTAAAATTTGATGAAGGTCCTTCTTTTGAAAAATCTGCGAAACGAAGTAATGTAGTTCTGGAGAATATGGAAAGTTTTTATGCTAGCCAGATTACAACTTTTGAAAATGAAGAGAATGTACTCAATAATTCTATTAAATCGGCGCAATTTGAGAAAGGGCGAAATCTTTTGGAATCTCTTCGAAGTGGAGACTTGGCTGCGCATGAAGTCTTTGATGTTGAAAAGATTGCCAAATATTATGCAATTAGCACATTGATGAATTGCCCACATAGCAAGGCTTGGCACAATTCTCGAATCTATTACAATCCTATCACTTCACTTTTGGAGCCAATTGGATTTGATGGTAACTGCCGAAGGGATGGTTCGGAGGGAGCTTTGAAAGATTACACCCCAGATTGTGTTTATCTTAAAGGAGATTCAAGTTGCTCATTAGAACCTGAAAGTTTTTCAGATTTGATTTTAAGTGATGGGATTATCTTTGAAAAGTATATGGAGGAATTGCATAGGGTTTCTCAGAAAGAATATTTGGATAATTTGTTCTCAGAGATAGATAGTGAAATCAAAAGGGCTGTGGATATCATTCATAAGGACAATGCTTTTTATTATTTTTCTAAGAATCCTTATTATGTTGGGCAGAACCAATTAAGAGAAATGTTAAACCCTTTAAAAGGTGTTAATTCTTACTTCATTCAAGGATCTGGGAGGAATATTGTTTTATCTATAGGGAATATAAATCCACTACCAATAGAAATTATAAATGTAGACTACGGTGAAAATACAACTCTTTTATTGAATCAAGAAAGTAATATATTACAGCCATGGAATTTGATGAGTGTTCCGATATATGAAAATTTTGAATTTAAATATTCAAACGATATGAGATTTGAAGAATGGCATATTTTTAATTTTAAGGTTAACTATAATATTTTTGGATTGGATAATTTAATCAGAACGGCAGTTCTCCCATGGTCTTCTTCCGATGAAAATTTTTTAGAGAAAGATTTTATAAGACAAAAATCAAATCTTAGTGATTTTGAATTTTTGGAAGTTAATGGGGATACTTCTACAATTCTTTTTAAAGGAGGAGAATGGAAATTAAATAAAGATATTATAATCCCTGAAGGTTTTATTGTTATTGCTAGAGGGGATACGACGATAGATTTGGTAAATGGGTCAATGATTCTTTCTTACTCGGAATTAAACTTTAAAGGTAATTCTGAAAACCTAATAAGAATAATTTCTTCAGATGGCACTGGACAGGGAGTTGCGGTTTTTAATGTTGAGGAGGAATCTTATTTTGAGAATGTCATCTTTAATAATTTGACAAATCCTTCTAAAAGTGGATGGGAACTTTCCGGAGCGATAACATTTAATGAAGCTCCATTTGTAATGAAGAATGTTTTGATTTCTGGGATGAATGCAGAGGATTCTTTAGATGTTGTTAGTTCTCAATATAATATAGAAGATAGTAATTTTGAATATTGCCTCTCTGATTGTGTTGACGATGATTTTGGATGGGGGGCTATAGAGAATACTACATTCAATAATTGTGGGAATGATTGTTTGGACTTTTCTGGGGCAGAAGTCTTTGTAAAGAATGTAAATCTGTTTAATGTGGGTGATAAGGGATTGAGTGCTGGAGAAAGAAGTGTTATCACAGTAGAGAATTTGAGTATTGAAGGGGAAGTTAATATTGCTATTGCAAGTAAGGATCTTTCAGAAATATTGTTGGATGGAGTAGAGATTTCAAATGCTACTTATGCTTTTGCACTATATCAGAAAAAGGCAGAATATGGACCAGCAATTATTGAAGCAATTAATACAAACATTAATGATTTGGGATATATTGTAGAAAAAGGTTCAAGTCTTTCCATAAACAATTTGATTATCCTTAGTGATGAAAAAAATGTTTACGAAAAGTTGTATGGGGGGAACTAATGGTACAAGAAAAGAAATTTAGACATGAAAGGAAGTTTATTGTCCCGATGATGAGTCCTTCTGAGATTAGACATTTAATATTGCATCATTCTGCGATGTTTTCTGAAATCTTTCATGAAAGAAAAGTTAATAACATTTATTTGGATTTTTATGGAATGACGAATTATCATGAGAATCTTGCTGGACAGGCTCAAAGAATCAAGATTAGAATAAGGTGGTATGAGGGATTATTTGGAGAGATAAAAAATCCTGTTCTTGAGTTAAAGATAAAAATGGGGGAACTTGGAAGGAAGAGGTCATTTAAGCTTCAGTCATTTGTTTTAGATAGAAATTTTACATTTGAAAAACTGCAAAAAGAGGTTTTTGAGAAATCTAATCTTCCTGTAGAAGTTATGGAGTTGTTAAAAATGGCTCATCCGGTTTTGCTTAGCAGTTATACTCGGAGATATTTTCGTTCTGGAGATAAAAAATATAGGATAACATTAGATAATAATCTTTCTTTCTATAGAATTAAAAATAGGAATAATAGTTTTCGAGAAAAATTTACAGATAACTATATGAATATCTTAGAGCTTAAATATCTAGAGGAGAAGGACTCGAAAGCCTCTAAGATTACTTCAGGTTTTCCCTTTAGATTGACCGCAAGTTCGAAATATATTTATGGAATAGATCTTTTGGCTTTATGATTCTTTTTGAAAAGTTTATACAAGAGAAATATTATTATCGCAACTAGAAGGGCAATTGTTATTGAAAAAGTTTTAAGAACTAATGCAAGATTTTTTTTGATGAATGATTTAAATTTTGTGAAAAAACTATTATCTTGTATCGAAAGATATTTTGACTTTGTTAAATCTTGTCTAATTGGGATAGGCATTACTTTTATATCCTCTCCATTTAAGGTCACTTTTAACATATGTTGTGGGATTTTTAATTGGGATTCTTCTGGGGAAAAGCCTACACCAAAATAAGATATTCCATTTTCTTTATATCCGAAGTAAGGTTCATTTATTCCAACATCCCCTACAAATACTGCGAGAGTTTTATTCTGAATGAGAGGCACTAGTTTATTCCAATTGTTTTCGTCAATGTAGGGTTTTGAATTACAAAATTGATTGTCATAATTATAAAATAGGCAATGGTGCATAAGAATTATATTGTTATTCTTTGAACCTAATACGGATTTAATAAAATCTACTTGTTCTTTAGAGATGTCAGATTCCTTATCAGATACAGTGTTTAATATTATGAAATTTGTTTCTCTTATTTTAAAATTGAAGAACAGCTCTGGAGAAATTTCTTCTGTGAAAAATCCTCCAATAGTTCCATTACTATAGATATCATGGTTTCCTGGGGAGAAATAAACAGGGGCAGAAATTTTATCTATAAGAATTTTTAGTTCATCCCAAGATTCATGAGGTGCATGAAGTGAGTCTCCGAGAAATACAACGAAATCTGGATTTTCTTGTTCAATCAGATCAAGACTTATATTGAGGGCATCATAATCTGGATAAATGTGACCCATTGCAATGAAAGTAATTTCATCTGTTGATGCCTGCGTAAGCGGAAAGACGGATACAATCAAGATTAAAAATAATAGGCGGACTAATTGTTTCATATCTTTGTTAAAGAAAAAAAGTTTATATAGGTTTTGTCTGGGAAAAAATAAATTTTGGAAAAGAAATTCTTGGAGATTCCCAAATCCTTTTAAACTTCCTTGTACAATTATTCTTATGGAATCTAGGAAGATGCTGGACAAGAAGATTTTGTATCTATACACTGGAGATCATCCAGTACATAGAAAGTTCGCTGAAAGTATTGGTGCAGAGATAATGAAAATGTCTTGGAAAATTCCTAAAGGATATGATGTTTATCTTAGCGAGGGAGAATTTTTTAGACTAAGTATTCTAAAAACTTTGGGAAAATTAGGTAGAAAATCTAAAATCCTAAATCTTTTTTCAGATCCTCGATTGTTTTATTTAGATCGGAGAATAAGATATGATTTAGAAAATCAAAAAATTAAGAAAAGTTCTAGTATTAAGCGTTTTATTTTTAAAAAATTAATGGAACGGCTTGATGGGGCTATTTGTGTTGGGAAATTTGAGGAAAGCTTATTGAGAAAACATTATTCAGGCCCAATAAGAAGGGTTGATGTTTTTATTGATAAAGGTTTTCACAAAAAATTATTAGATATAAAACCTAAATTGGTTAAAAAACGAATTCTCTTTATTGGAAGTGGGCCAGATATTTATTATAAAGGTGTTGATCTTTTGATGGAAGTAGCTATAGATAATCCAGATATTGAGTTTACTATAGGGGGGGATTTTTTTGAAAGATTTATTTCAACTAATAAACTCCCAACAAATGTAACCTTCACTGGGAAGTTAGAAATGAATTCAGATAAAATGGGTCAAGTGATAAAGAATAATTCACTCTATGTCCATTTAGGTAGAGGGGAAGCCTTTGGAATAACTATCTTAGAGGCTATGGCAGCAGGGTTGCCTTGCATGGTCTCAGAGATTACCGGAGCTAGAGAGGCTGTTGAAAAGGTTAATCCTGAATTTGTTTTACCTTTGGATAAAATACAGATAACTTCAAAGATAAAAAAATATTTTGAGAAAAGTTTAGTGGAAAGAAAGACTCTTTCTAAAAAATTTAAGGAAAAGAGTAAATTTTATGATGAACAAAAACAACTTATAAATTTTAGGAATCAATTTGAAAATTTATTGGAGGAAGTTTATGGAGGAGATTAAGAGGATTTTAATTCTTAGATATGAGCATATTGGAGATTATATTATTACATTGCCTGCACTAAAGGCCTTGAGAGAAAAATTCCCGAATGCCAAAATTGATATCGTCGTAGGTCCTTGGAATAAGGAATTGGTTAAAGCTACTCCTTATGTGGATGAAGCTATTATTTTTGATAACCCTCTAATTAGGAGGAATATTTCTCGTATCTCTATATTAAAAGAAATTATATTTAATCGGAAAAAATATTTTCAATTATTTGAAAAATTAAATCGGAAAAAATACGATTTATTGATTAATTTTTCAAATAGAAAAACTGCAAGGTTTTTTACTAAAAATATTCTCGCGAGAAATAAGGTTTCTGCTCCAAATGAAAATGAGTCCACATTGGAAATAGATAGGTGTCTTAAGGTAGTAGAACAATTGGATATTAAAACTAAGCGAAGTTTTGTGAAATTGAATTACAGGAAAAAGGATTTAGATAAAATTAACTCTATTATTACGAGATATAATCTAGGGGAGCGAAGAATTATCTTGGCCCATCTAATAACTCCTTCAAAAGGTAAGGATTGGCCAATTGAAAGATGGAAAAAAGTTTTTGAGAAGATTCTTTCAAAAGGTAGTGTTTCAATTATCTTATTAGGGGTCAAAGAAGACAAAAGTCTCTTGGAGGATTTCAAAAAACAATTTGGAAATAAAATAATTAATGTCGCGGGAGATCTTAATCTCGTTCAAACAAAGTTGTTAATAGAAAAAGCAGACTTTTTTATTGGAGCAGGTTCTGGCCCACTATACTTGGCAGATATAAGTGGAATTCCCACACTAGGACTTTTGGGCCCAGAAAGCTCTCTTAATTGGAACCTCTTTAATAAAAAAAGCCATCAGATTAGAAAAAATAATATGATAGATATTAAGGTCTTTGAGGTTTTAGAGAAAGTTGGAAGAATATTAAATAATATTAAATAAAATCATCATTGGGTTCAGGGTTCTTAATCCGATGAAGATGTCTATTGAATAAATCTGGACGACATTTGTAATCTCCACAAGTCTCACACTTGTTCAATTTTGAAATTTTATCCATTACTTCTCTTCTTTTATCCCCTTTCCAGACATCCTTGAATGAAGATTCATTAATATTCCCATAAGAGAACTCCTCCTTCCCATAAAAGATATTACAAGGGATAACATTCCCATGGGCATCTAAAAGGGTCCAAAAGTTTAATCCATCGCAGTTCTGATAGGGTCTCGCAGTCAATAACCTATCCATAGTCTTTGCACGATAAACCACTGTAAAATCTTCAGAGTTGTATTGCTGTAATACTCCTTGTAGGGCTTCCATTTGGGGATTGTGGGGGTCTACAAATAATCCTTCAGCACTCGCATTCGGATGGCTTGCAAAAGGTTTAATTTGAATATTATCAACACCTGCGTCCCGCACTATCTTTGTTAGACCTTCTATCTCCCCGAGATTATTTGGTAAGGCTAATGCTTGAACACCAATATCTACAGCATATCCGTTCTCTCGTTTTATCCTTGCAGCCCCCCAAATATTCTTGATAACTTTCTCGTAATTCGTAGGGGCCACGCCGTGAATTTTTGCATAAGTTTCGGGAGTAGAAGCATCAATACCAATTCGCATCCAAGACAAATTTGGTAATATTGCTTCAGCAGTTCTTTCATTTAGAAGTAATCCATTAGTAGACAAAGAAGTTTTTATTCCTAAATCCACTGCCTTCTGAACAAACTGAGGGAAATCTTTATGTAAAAGAGGCTCTCCTTCCCCTGCGAAATATACTGCCCTCACACCAATATCTGCCATATCTTCTAAGGAAGATAATAAAGCACCAGTATCTATAAATGTTTGATCCCGAGTAACCCAATCGAGAGAACAATAAATACATCTATTGTTACAAGAGTTTGTTGGGCCAATCTCAACTTGAAGAAGAGAATGGTCTATATCTCCATCTAAAACTCGACTTACTTCCCGAGGATATAAGTTCAATTTGTGACCGTCCGCATCTTTAACGCTCATTTTTTACCTCCAAAATATGATAATCTAATAAATCTGTTAATGTCTTCACTATAGGGATCTGTTGTTTCCAACCTGTTTGATTAATCATTTTTGTTGAATCAGTGTATTGAATGGGGATATCTATCTTTCTTACTAAATTCGGATCAACTACTTTTTTTACCTCAGATAATCCAGATATTTCGATCATTTTATCTAATAATTCCCCTATAGAATATAAAATATCTCCCCCAAAGTTATATATCTCTCCACTTACAAAATTTTGCATAAGCAAATTATACCCCCTTACGCAATCCCTTACATCCATTACAGGCCGTTTACTAGATAAAGTCCCCACATTAATTATTTTTTCTTGTTTGCCCTCGAGAATTCTTGCAATTTGATGTGCATCTGATGCTATTGAAAAATTCTTTGGTCTCCGGGGGCCTGTATTACTAAATGCCCTTGTTACAAAGAAATTTAAGTTTTTATTAAATTTTGCACGGTCTCGAACATAATTGTCTGCAACTTCCTTTGATCTGCTATAAGGGCTCGGGGGCCTTAAGGGTGAATCTTCGAGTATTGGACAATCTTTTGGTTGGACTATTCCATAAACCTCGGGGGTTGAGCAATACATTAATTTACAGGAGGGTTGGTGTTTTTCTATTGCATCTACAATATTTACAGTCCCCAAAGCGTTAACTAAAAAACATTCTCTTGGTTTTTTGAAACTTGTCGGAGGATGACTTAATGCAGCTAAATGGAAAACTCCATCAAATTTATTTTCAGAAAAGAGTTTATTCATATAATCCTGATCAATGATATCCCCATAAAAAAAAGTAATTTTGTCAAAATTTTCCCTTGAGACAGTGTCTAAAATATCTTTTTCAGATCCAGGAGTTCTTACTAGGCCAGCCACATCATATCCTGAGGAGAATAATTCATTTGCTAAATGAGGTCCAGTAAAACCGGTGATACCAGTTATTAAATATTTTTTTTTAATTTGTTCCTGCATTAAGATAGGAATAATTTTTCTTTTAAAAAGATTTGGGTACACTACAGGCTATATTTTTGACTATAATAATTAAGCAAGTCTTTCAAGCTGTCCTCTATAGAAATCTTAGGTTGCCAATCAATGGATTTTTTTACTTTTGATGAATTTGAAATTATTTTTTGGATTCCATTTATTTGTATAAGGTTGGGATCCGGGTCTATCTTAATTTTGTCTTTTAAATTTCTTATTTCTAACATTTTTCCTAATAATTCTTCCATAGAATAAATATTATCTCCTCCAATATTATAAATTTCTCCAGGGTTATTTGGAATATCCATTAGATTGATGCAAATCTCTGCTATATCCCTTACATCTAACCAAGTTCTCTGTGCATCTAATTTTCCTACACGAATGATTGGTGGAATAATCCCTTTTTCAATTTTTATTATAGTGTTTGCAAAATAGCCTAAAGAAATTTCTTTCTGATGGGTAGGGCCAGTCACATTAAAAACTCTTGTTATAAAAAATGGGAGATTTTTGGTCAATGCTCTTTCTTTAACATAAATATCCGCAGCAGCCTTTGTAGTTCCATAAGGAGTTGTGGGACTTATAGGGGTATCTTCATCGATTAAATTTTCTTGGTTTCCATAAACAGCAGAAGTGGACATATGCATTAATTTACAGGAGGGTTGGTGTTTTTCTATTGCATCTACAATATTTACAGTTCCAAGAGCATTAATTAAAAATGCATTATAGGGTTCTTTAGATATTTTACTCTGAGTACAAATTCCAGCTAAATTAAACACACCATCAAATTTATTTTCAGAAAAAAGTTTGGTCATAGAGTTTTTATCAGTTATATCTCCTTCAATAAATTCTAATTTTCCTGAAGAGATTAATACCTTTAGTTCCTCTGGAGAGATTATATCTTCTATTGAAAAGATTTTATTTTCATCCCTCACAAGACCCACAACTTTATGTCCCTTATTTATAAGGGGAAGAATAAAGTAAGGAGCAATAAATCCTGTTATTCCCGTAATTAAGTATTTTTTCATTTTGAGGTTGAATAAATCCATATTCCTCTGCAGAGAAAAATGAAGTTTTAAATGTTTCTATGAATAAGAATTTATAAAGATTAATATTTTATGGCTAAATCATTGAAAGACTTTAAAAAGAGAAAATGTTGAGCATATGTATGTCTGAAAGCAAAAAAAGCAAAAAAATGAAAGTTATCTTTTTTAGTACACCTTCTGAACTTTCAGATTATTCTATAAGGGACACTAATAAGATTTATCCTCTGGGCCTTGCGTATCTTGGTGCAGTTCTAGAAAAGGAAAATTTTGAAGTGAAGGTATTTGATTTTTTTGGTTTGACTTGGAAAGAAGGTGCTGGAAAAATTTCTAAAATAATTTTATCAGAAAAACCTGATGTTGTAGGGCTAAGTTCTCTAACAATGAATCGAACTTCTGCATCGAGAGTGGCTAAAATGGCTAAAAAAATTAATCCTAAAATAAAAGTGTTGATGGGTGGCGTACATCCGAGTGTTATGTATGAACAAATCCTTAAAAATTATCCTGTAGATTTTATTGTTTCTGGAGAGGCAGAGGAAACAATACTTGAGCTTATGGATGGAATAAAAAAAGATAAAAAAATGTCTCATTTTGAAAATATTGCAGGGATTTCGTTTAAGAATGATAAAGGTCAAATAATCAAAACTGCACCAAGAAGCTATATTAGAAATTTGGATGACTTACCTTATCCTAAGCATGAGTATTTTCGAAAAGAAATTGAGAGTAGTAAAAAGGCTTATCTCCTGACTTCGAGAGGGTGTCCTTTTGGATGTTTATTCTGTTCAACGAGTAATTATTGGGGTCGTATGTGCCGAAGGAGAAGTGTTGAAAATATTATGGGGGAAATTAAGTTTCTTATAAAAGAATTCCCCTCCATTGAAGAGCTTTTCTTTGTTGATGATGAATTTACGCTAAACCAAGAACATACCATCGAGTTATGTAAAGCTATGATTAAGGAGGGGATAAAGTTGAAGTGGGATTGTTCTACTAGGGTTTCTTCAATTTCGGAAGAGTTGGTCCATTGGATGAAAAAAGCAGGATGTATGCATGTTTCTATGGGTGTTGAGTCTGGCTCAAAAAAACTTATAGAAACAATACACAAAAAAATTACTCTTGAGCAAGTGATATTTTCTTTTAAATTATTTCATAAGTATAAAATTCCTGCTTCAATGTATCTTATCACGGGGATTCCTGGAGAAAACAGTGAAACAGTAAATGAAACAATTAAGTTATTGAAAAAACTTTCAAATACAAAACTGGAATTTAAGAAACCTGCGTTATTGCAAATTTATCCGAACACAGAGGTTTATGATTTGGCAAAGAAACAGGGGATTATTGATGACAGTTATTGGTTGACTACTAAGTTGGTCCCTCTTTATACTTATGAACATTCGAAAAACAAATTGCTTTATTGGAGTATGAAAATTGCACTCTATCATAAATATTACCAAGGAGAACTATCTAAATTTCTCTTGAAGGCAATGAGCAGACCACTAAAGGCCCTGAGGATTATTAAGTTAGGCAAATAGGGTAATGGATAAACAATTAATATTTTTTTTGATATTGTCATTTCTGTTTTTGATTGGAGGAGTCATCTCTAAAAATATAATTTTGCAATTGGCCGGAATCATAATTTTAGTTTTTCTTATTTATGACTATTACTTTAATTTTAAAGAAAAAAAGAAGTATGCGAATAATTATGTGAAAAAAATGAATTTTATTATGGTGCTTGGGAATATCGATTTGGCTCTTGGAGGATTACTTCTAATGAGGGGATTTGGATGGTTTGTGCCTTTTGGAGTTATTTTGTTTTTAACAGTTATACTGTTCTTGAAGGGATTTGTCTTCGCTTGTGGGGGGGATGTTGCCAGTATGTTGGATATTCTTTCAGTAGGAATAATTGTTTCTTCGGGTATTGCTGAAATCCCTTTATTTATAATAATAGGTGTATCAATTTATCTAATTCAAAAAGGTGCTCTGAGTTTTTTCAGTTGAAATAAATTTTCTATATTTTCAAAAGGGCAAGTTAGTTGTTGTTATTTTTTTTTAAAATTTTTTAATTTAAAAATATACCATCCAAGCCAAATGTAAAATATACAATTTCTAACTGCTCCTTTGATTATAGTAAACTTCCCTTGTCTCCAAGCAGGTAAATTCAAAATAGCCTTTAGAAAAGCTAAGATTCCAAAAGGGATGGCAGATAACAATGGAAAATTTCTTCGAATTCTAATCGTTAATGGATATTTTTTAAATTTGTAACCATATTTTCTTAAACTATCAAAATCTTTTAATGTCCATTCTGCCTGAGATTTGCCATACCTATTTCTTGCTTTATCCCAATGATCTTTTATCGACCAGTAAGCATCGCTTTTTCCTTTTTTAGGTTTATGCTCTAATAAGTAATTTGTTATGACTTCTTTTCCTTGAGTGTCTGGCTCATCCCTCCCAGGGAATTCAAAAAAAGAAACTTTGGATTTCCGGAACATTGCTTTCTTATTTGGCCAATTTTTTGTGGTATATTTTTTTCCATCCCAGAGGGGCCAATGGAAGCTATATGCACTGATAGTTTTATCTTGTGCTAATTTTACAATATTTTCCCTTAATTCTTTAGATAAATATTCATCTGCATCAATTTTTAAAATCCAATCGTTTTTAGCCTTTTTCATTGCATCAATTAAATGTAGTGCTGCCCTCCCCTTCCTTTTCATTTCATATACTTTCTTGGTATATTTCTTGGCTACATTTAATGTTTCATCTGAGCAGGGCCCATCATGAAAAACTAGGATTTCGTCAACAACCCCTTTTAAACTTTTTAATGCTCTCTCAATTAAATCTGCTTCATGATAGACTATTATTATTGCAGAAATTTTTTCTGGTTTTTGCATAGTTGTTCTTATGATATTTGTTTTATAAATCTTGTTAGAGTTAATTGATTACAATGTGTTTTTTCCAGGTGTTGAACCAATCATGGAGTAAAAGTAATCTAATCCTATATTTGTTGAAAATTGGGTCTTGAGTATTTGTTATTTTTTCATAATAAAATTTTTCCCACTCTGAAGAAATAATTTTGGCATTAGATAATTCTCGAATTATTTTTTTAATGTTTTTGTTATTAACTCTGCGATTTATTAGTTGTTCTAATAATGGGCTGTTGAAACCTTCTTTTTTCCGGTAAACTACTCCTTTTGGAAGGAAATCTTTTACTACTTCTTTCATAAAGATTTTTGTAGTTGACATGTTTGCCTTCCATTTTGTTGGAAGATGAGAAGCATATTCTAAAAATCTGTAATCTAAAAATGGTGAACGTATTTCTAACGAGTTTGCCATTGATGCCCTGTCGATCTTACATAAAAAATTATCTCCTTGTGTTTTGAAATATCTATCAAATAACATCATTGCCTCAACGAGATTCCCCTTAGATAGTTTAAGCATTTCTCTCATTTTTTTTTGGGTTAGGTCTTTTGCTATTTGGGGTTTGTAAATTCCTTCCCATGCCTCTGAAAATAAATCTTCCGAATTTAGCAAACTTCTCTTTAGTCCTTCCCTGATAAGATATGTTTTTTTAATTCTTGGTAGAAGTATTAGGGTAATTTTCCTTAATATTCTTGGAGTTTTTTTTAGGAATGCTAATTTTGCTACAGAGTTATAATGCTCATACCCTCCAAATAATTCGTCCGCACCATCCCCACTTAGTGCAACCTTCACTTCCTTAGATGTCATCTCGGAAAGTAAGAAAGTTGGAAAAAGAGAATAATCTGCAAAAGGTTCGTCGTAATAATTAAAAACTTTTTCTTTGATTCTGTTGAAGTCTTTTTCGTTGAAGTCTTTTTTTATATTTTTTAAATTAAATCTATTTTTCATAACGTCAATATATTTTGAGTCATTGCATCCTTTCATTTCTATTGAAAATGTTGAAACTTTTTTTTCATTTTGAAGATTGAGCATTTGATAAACAACTATTGAGCTGTCAAGACCCCCGCTGAGAAATGCTCCAAGGGGGACATCGGCTATCATCCTTAAACGAGTAGCGTCTTTTAGAAGTTCGTGGAATTCTTTTTTGAGTTTCTTTTTGTCGTAAGTGGGATTGTAGGTAGGATAATTATAGTAAGTTTTTTTAGTAAGTTTTTTTGTTTGCAAATCAAAAGTTATATTTTGTGCGGCCTCAAGTTTTAAAACTCCTTTGTAAATTGAATATGGTGCTGGAATAAATCCTAGCGAGAGGTAAAGATCTGTTGCATCATTATTTATGTGTAATTTGGGTGTGTGTTTTAATATGCCTTTTATCTCTGAACTAAAAATAAACTTTTTTCCGTCAAAAAGATAGTAAAGAGGTTTTTGTCCTAAACGGTCGCGACTTAGGAAGAATATTTTTTTTGCAGAATCATAAATGCAAAAAGCCCACATTCCATTGAATTTATTTACACAATCTTCTCCCCATTCGGCATAGCTCGCTAAAATAACTTCTGTGTCCGAGTCGCTATTAAATTTGTGTCCGAGATTGACTAATTCTTTTTTTAATTCTTTATAATTGTAAATTTCCCCGTTAAACACAATAGAAAATTTATTTTTATTAAGAGAATAATTCATTGGTTGGTGCCCTTTTTTGCTCAAATCTATGATTGAAAGTCTCTGGTGTCCTAAAGAAATATTTTTCCCTATTAAAACTCCCTTGTCGTCGGGGCCCCGATGTGTGAGAACCCCATTCATTTTTTCAATTAATTTTTTATCTTCAAAATTAAATCCGTTAATTCCGCACATTAAATTGTATGCTAAAGTAATTTTATAAGGCTTTTGGGGTTTCGATAGGGTTTTAAAATGGTCTTATAAGGTAGGAGAAAATTTAAATAGGTTTGGGGGTTTTTATAATTATGAAATGTAGAAAAGATGTAAGGCGAACAATAATGGAAGATTTACAAAGGTATCGGGATTTTAGAACAAGTAAGGTTTCTGTATTTTTTAAATCTGATGGGTTCAAATACACTTATTGGATGAGGTGGTGTAAGTATTTTAGACCTATAAACTATATAGCCTTCGCTTTTTGTAAGTTATTTCTCAATCACTACAGGTTCAAGTATGGTATAGATATTCCTTATGCAACTAAGATTGGGGGAAGTTTTAAGATAAGTCATTTTGGAACAATAGTCTTCTCTGGGGGATCTATCATAGGGGAAAACTGTACAATTTATCAAGGAGTTACAGTTGGCAAACTTCTTAGAGGTAATAGAAAAGGCAGCCCCACTATAGGAAATAATGTATGTATATGTGCAGGTGCAAAGGTTCTTGGAAACGTAAAAATTGGAGATAACGCATTAATCGGTGCGAATGCAGTAGTTATTAAGGATATCCCCGCAAATGCAGTAGTTGGAGCTACCCCCCCAAAAATAATCTCTTATAAGGGGTCCAAAGATTATTTAGGTTGAAAAAGAGCGTTATCTCCTTAGGTTCTTTTCTTTAAAATAATAATTCCTATTAGATAAATTACTCTACTTAAAATTGTTGCCGCCGTTGCACCCATTACTGCTTGCATCATTCCTATCTTTAGTCCTTGTGTTATGAATACCCAGTTTAGAACAATATTTAACATTGTTGAGAATATCAATAGTTTTGCTATAATATTTGTTTTTTCTATAGATGTTAAATATATATTATATAATCCAGCTAATGGGAAGATTAAAAGTATTATTGAGAATAATTGGAGAAGAGGTACTGCAGGAAGATATTCAGGCCCATAGATCATTAAAATATATTTTGCTAAAAATATTGTTAAGATAATTGCGGGAATAGAAATTAGGATAATTATTTTTTGGGTTTTTTTAAATACATTTTCCAATGATTTTCTCTCGAGTCTTGAAAAAATAGGAAGTAATGCTCCGGGAATGAAACCTATAATTGTTGCAGCAGAACCAATTAACCCTAATGCCGCACCATAGTAGCCAATATAGATACTTTCCACATAATGACCAAGCATTATTGTATCAATATATCCAAAAAACATTCCTGAAAAGACAGTTAATGAAAGGGGTAAAATAAAATTTCTTAATCTTGTTTTTTCGCTACTTGTTAGACTCCCCCCCGCTTCATTCAAAAAGCTTATTTCTTTTGAAGAGGTTATTCTAAGAAATAGAAGCGCTATGAGATGGCAGAAGGTTACAACCAATAAGATAATTAAAATTATATAAGCTTGTGAGAGATTAAGTATTGCAAGGATTGTTATTGGTACAATTGTTAATCTTAATAGTTGGAAAATTATTTCCCTTATCAGGGGATATTTAAATTTATTTTCGGCCTGGAATGCGGCAGTCATATATCCTTGGAGATTTACTATTGGGATGTATAATGCCCCTGCTAAAAGCGCGAAGAAAATTGGTTTGTTATAATAAATATTCGCTATGAAATATGCTGTAGCTAAAAGCAGAAAGGAAGATAGAGTAATTAGATACAGTTTATACTTTAGAAGCCCTTTAAAATAGATTTTTGCCTTGTGAGGATTATTTCTTCCTAAGGATTTAGATACAAATGTTAGCATCGCAGTCCCGACACCGAGTTCGGATAAAGAAGAGAAAATAAGGATTGTTGATAGTGCTAAAAGATAAAGACCAAATAATTCGGGCATTAACATTCTTGCTATAATGATAGTAAATAACAGTGATCCGATTTTTGCAACAAAGAGTGTTGCAAGATTATAACTAGAATTCTTAATTGCCTGTCCACTATTTCCTTTCAAGTCTCTTCTTTTTATTCTTCCAAAGATCCCTTTTATCTCTTTTGCTTCTTCCTTAATGACATTCTTCATAATTCTTTAAGTCCTTTCTTGTTTTTATTTCTTCGTATGACAAGGCAAGGGAAAATTTTATTTATAATGGTCTCCGTCAAGTCATCCAAGAGGTTAGGAAAATAATTGTTCCTGCGAATATTGAAAAATTGAAAAAGTAGACTAAAATATAGGATGACACGAAGCCGATTAATAGATGCCATTTGAATTCCATTTTAGTCTTCCTCTAATTGTTTTGCGATGTCTGCGAAAGCTGGTCTTGAGATTAGAACTCCTGTCGTGATTCCTATGATTGTTGTTACTGCGAAACCTTTTAATAGTCCGGCGGAAGCTGCGCCGATTCCCATAAATCCAAGTAGTCCGGTTAGTGGAAGTAAAGCTACTGCTGTCGTTGCGAAAGCTGTAGCAATAATGAATAATGCTTTTTTGATTCTTTGTGTGATTGATTCTCTTTTATCTCGCGCTTCATCTAAGATAATTAACTGCGAGTCTATACCTGTACCTATTGCGGCAATGATTCCAGCGATAGAAGGTAAGTCAAGGTTCCATCCAATTAATGCGGCAACACCGAGGATGATTAGAACTTCGGAAAGAGAAACTGTGACTAATGCGAAAGAGACTTTAATTTTTCGGTATCTTATGAAAACCAAAAGAGAAACAGCAAGGATTGCAAATAATCCTGCAATCATAATTTGTTTAGTAAATTGGTCTCCGAGTGTTGGGGAGATTTTATCTATTTTTACGATTTCTAATTTATAAGGTAGTGAACCTGTGATTAAAATCGTCTGGAGTTTTTTCATTTCTGCTTTTGCGTCGTTAAGTGCTTCTTGCCTTGTGGGGCCGTTACCTGCCCCTGAAATTAAAATCTGGGTTGCGATATTTCCTTTTAAGTCTGCCCCGATGTTTAGGGATGAAGTTAGAATTCCGTCTATATAGAAGTCTAATTGTTTGCTTAAATATGAGCCATTGATAGAAAGATTATCTGTGATGTCTGCGTGTCTTTGTGCTGCTTCTGCACTTAAAGAGATTACAAATCTGAAATTACAATAGTCCCCAGTTCCATCGTTTTGAAGATTACATTCAGAGATATAGGCGTCACTCCCGGTTCTTCCAACATGGGTTATATCCTTGTCTCCTCCTACAAAAACAGTATCGTTTCCAATCTTTGCTTCGAACTTCCCTTGTTTTTCTATTAGCTCCTCTAAATCTTCAGGGGAAGATCCGGCTATTTCGATTCCCATTAAGTTATCTCCTGAAGAAGTTGTTATTTTGAAGAATTTCACATCGGAAAGTCCGTAGACATTTAATCTTTGTTCGGAAACTGCTATGAGGTCATTCAATTGTGAATTTGATAAAGGAACGTCGGCTTTTACGAATGCTCGTGCTCCTCCTCGAAGATCTAAACCCATCTTTATCCTTGTTGAAGGAATTTCTTCTACAGAGATGTCATTGATTATTTCTCGTGTGAAGAGATTGATAATTTCTATGTCTTTTGTTTTTATCGTTAACTTTTTAGTTTCGTTTTCTTCAAGAGCAGAAATAAGTTGCATAGCATTTGAATAATCTTCTATGGAATTTATGACTTGACCACTTATCTCTTGGATAATCATTTCTGCACGAAGTCCGTTATTGAATATTGAAGAGTTTGTTTCTACTGATGAAACTATAACTCCTTTTTCAAAAATCATTGGAGGAATTGAAAAGATAGAGATTAAGGATAGGGCTACTGCAGCGAAGAGAATCCACATTCTGAAAGTTATTTTCATCGTGATTCGGCGTACCATTTAATTATTGAGGCATTGGTGATCCAGGTGTTAAAAAGGTCGAAGCCTAGACCGATTAGTAATATTGTGAAGATTTGGTTGAGGACTGAGCCGAAAGGATAGACGACGATTAAAGCTGTGGTGATTGCTATGATAGAAGTTAGGGTCATTGTTGTTCCTGTTTTGAACGCGCCGAATAATTCTTGGTTGATTCCTCCGTGTTTTCTATTAAGGATTCTTGTGGTTAGAAGAATATCTGTGTCTACAGAATAACCAATTAGCATAAGGAACGCTACGATACCTGCCGTCGAGAGTTTGATTCCTACGAGATCTATGATTGCTAAGGTCATTACAATGTCCGCGAATGCTGAAAGTATAACTGCGAATGAAGGGACAGAGTTTTTGATATAGATTCTGATTAAGATAGTTGCGAAGGCGAGAAAGATTATTCCGGCGATGATTGGATTAATTGTTAGGAAAAAGTTACCCATGAAG
>Ga0208904_1000284_pt1 | contig 44126 bp, 63 predicted proteins | sample AntAceMetag02UKB_FD_184774 | JGI IMG/M metagenome (GOLD analysis project Ga0208904, IMG submission 184774) | Saline lake microbial communities from Ace Lake, Antarctica - Antarctic Ace Lake Metagenome 02UKB (SPAdes) (version 2) | ecosystem: Environmental > Aquatic > Non-marine Saline and...
GTCAGGCCCCCCAAGGCATAGCGATCTGACCCGCCTACCCCTTCTCCGCCTTCTCATAAGCTTCTCGTATCCAACATTCAACCAGGAACACCGATTCCTTTGTGAGTTCCCCGGCTGCTATCTTCTCATCCGCAAACCTCCGGTATGAGTCAATGGCAAACTCAAGAGGTACACATAATTCGAGTAGCACCATCATGTCCCTCAATACTTCATCCTTCGCTTCATCTATGTTTGCTTTAGCAATCTTCTGCTCTGCATACTCAGCTAATGTCTGCTTAGTCATTGCTTCTCCAAGTGCGTGCATATAACCGCCGCACCGATAAACACGACAATCACCATAATGGTTTCTATGGTTGGGTTGCCCACCCTCTCCTTGATAACCCATGCCATTAGCATCGCAATCCATCCGGTATAGTAGCCCTGCATTACTCCGTTTTTCTTCATCCTACCACCCTGATGCTCACATACACGCATTTCTCTATGTTGATAATATCCCTGATTGTGGTACCGTAGAATACTATGAACCTCTTACCATCCTCTGTCCTGCACCAATACAAATCCTTGTGTGCCCTGTCGAATGTGACTGTTGCATCGTCCGTCTTTGCGGTAATTTTAATAGTCATTACCAAATGCCCCCTCTTCACGTACAGCCTTAGCCGCATTACACCGCTGATTCATAGGCTGCCAGTTGCGCCGATTCCAGAACAGCAGCGTATCCCCCCTATGTGCCTTGATGTGATCCACGCAATTAGCAGGCCTCGGGTTGCCTGATGCCTTGCAGTCCTCGCACTCGCACCATGGCCGGCCACGCAGAAAGCGCTTAGATTCCCGCTGCCAATCAGCCCCGTATAGGTGGGCATAGGGTGACTTCTCCCGCTTTGGTTGTTTCCTTTGGTGCACCTTACAGTATATGCCTTTCTCTTGATGAGTGTTAGGACATCCGGGGCGAGCGCATGGCTTACGCTTGTGTATCATTACTCATGCCTCACTAATACAGCGCCATCGAGACGTATCTCAAACGGCCCGCATGCTGTGCATGTTATCTTATGCCAATTCCTTTTGGGTATCATTACACTGGCCGAGAATGTCATCTGCTTGCCATCTCCAGGCTTCCCGAGGGTGCGCCAAATCCCCTCTTTTACCAGAATGTCTTGAATAGTCATTCTACCTTCTCCTGCGGAAGGTCATCGATAACCGAATCGATTTTCTTATTGGCCCATATTAAGTATTTCCGAATGAAGTCAATTACCTGTGCTGATTTCAGCGTGTCAAGAATCACCATATCATCATAAGGCTTTCCCACTCTCAGGATATGCCATATCCAGCGTAAGCGTTCTCTGAATCCAAAGCCGCCGTAATGCCCGTGCATCCAAAACGCTATATTCAGCCCGCACCAATCATCACTCTTGTCGTATGACATCCTAATCATCTCAGACCCACAATCACACTCAATGTATTCTACCAATTCTTCATTCATTTCTCTTCTCCCTTGCCTGTATATTTTTATCAACCTTAAGCAACACAACCTCCATAAGCTGCCCTACCTCAACCTTCATATCCCTTGCTTCAGGATCGGGAGGCGGGAGCTGGTATACTTTCTGAGTAGGTGCCGGCTTTATATCCGTACGTGTAATCTCAAGGGTAGCGATATCCGGGGTAAAATTGTATTGAGTCGAGAATGACTGTTTTAGGTATTCCTTGATTAGTGGTAATTCTCGCTCTGGTATATTGCGAATATATACCGCGACATCATTACGCAATACGGTCCTGTCGTATTTCCCGTAATAGCCTTCAAGCCACAGAAAAAAATCTTCAGTCTTCATTCAGATTCTCCCAGTCAAGATCATCGGGTACCTCGGTTTTGATATGCTCCCTAATACGGGTCCAGAGTGATACAAGTGTTGAGGGTAGAAAGGGTTGCGTCCTCCAGAACCCCTTTTTTGTATCATCGGATTCTTTGAGTTCTTGGAGTTTCTTCATCATAGAAAGCACCACTATTTCCGGATCGCCGCATTCTGTGGCAAGGTGCATGATTTTATTTATGGCATCGGTCTGTTTGGAAATGTCTGGAATAAAGGCATCGTAGTATTTCTCGAATGTTGCCCAGGTCTGCCTTGATAGTTTTGGTTGCGATTTCCAGACGATTGTAGAGATTTCGTCCTCCTCTTTCTTTTCTTTGTCTATTATGGTCTGTTCTGGTTTAGTCTGGTCTGGTCTAGTCTGTTCTCGCTGAGACGGTCTCGTCTTGTCTGAGACTGTCTGAGACACATCAACATTATCTCCATTATTCATGTCTGAGACTGTCTGAGACGGGGGTAAAAGGGCTTTTTGTTGTGCAAGTGTATAGTTTTTTATAAGTTTCTTGATTTGCTCTGATCTTGTCTGGCTCGTTTGTAAAAACTTATATATTTTATTGCACAACACCCGATCGGATGTTTCGCTTAGTTCAAACAGCCCTTGATTGATCATAAAGTTAGTAATTTCGTTGATTCTCGCGGTGTCGGCATTGTAAAAACTTGCTATATCTTCGCACGTTTCTTCGAGCTCCGGGATAGGGTCTTCTGATGACAAACTCTCTGCTATGGACTCTACGATGATATTGTATAGGCCATAACCTTCTAATCCGTACCGGGAGATAAGGCGCCTTATTTTACTATCGTTCCTCATGTTGCTCATGTGCTTAAAATACTGCATTCATGCCACCCAATAAAAAAACGGCTTTATGAAACATCCTGGCGCGTCCTCCAAAGTTGTAGCTAAGGAGGCAGGATGCTTCATAAAACCGTATTGCACCCGACGCGCTCGGATATCTATATATAGTATATCACACGCTGAAATCATTTGTCAAATACCATCAAGCGGCATCTGCCGTGTAAAGTGATATATCCGATCTTGCATCGCCTTGAAGTAATCCGCGTCAATCTCAAAGCCCATGTAGTCAAAGCCCATGTCTAAGCAAGCTATAATGCTTGAGCCGCTACCAACGTGAGTGTCAAGTATCTTGTCGCCGGGCTTGGCGTAGTGTTGGAGTAGCCAAGAATATAGTTGCACAGGCTTCTGGCATGGGTGAATATCTGTGCTTCTCAATTTGTTGTATTTATCGGTATTGCTCCAATCTACCCTTACATAATCCACTTTCCTCTGTGCGCTATATGATGCAATCTCGCACTTGCTTATATTCGGGTGGTGGGTGTCCTTGTACCAAACGATTGCCCCGCCCGGTGAAAAACAATTATAGTAATTCGCCCCCCATATGATTTGTTCCCTTGATACCCTTTTGAGTTCTTCAAAATAGCCTGGTGATGGTATGTCGTTATTCCAGTCATATTCCCATTTTACCGCCCGCCCATGCTTTCCGTCATGGTTGAATCTACCTATCCCATACGGCGGGTCAACAATAGCAAGCTCAAAATAGTTGTCGGGTATGTCCTTCATGCCTTCCATGCAGTCCATATTGTAGACCTTGTTTAGTTCAAGCATTCTCCCAAACCCTCAACCCCTCATCCGCAATTGTGACCGGGATAAATGGAGCAGTTGCGTTTATGATCCTCATTCTTTTCTCCTCGTAATTTAGTAAAGTGCCGAGAGCCGCAGACAACAGCCCCCGGCGTGTGGTAGTTAAATGTCCTAAATGTTAAACTATAGGCAACCTCCTAAAAGTAGATAGTTCCTTTCATGTGATAGCACCCGCATACGCAGGGCTTAAACGCGACCGCTCGCGCTTTATTGTTATTTCACCCTCGCAATGAGTTCGCGCAATTCGCCTACTGTTTTGCCTGTTGTGATCGGGTTGGCTGAAATATATGAAACTTGGGGTGATGGTATCTTCAGCTTATGATATGCAGGATACAATATAGCGTCATATGATGACAGAAAAGAATAACACGCCTCGCCCTTAACCGGCTTAATCGCGTCTGCTATGAGAGGGTAATCGATACATATCTTTGTCGGGTATCTTCTGTGACAAGTACCGGAAGGCTCAACTTCGGCAACCAGGCCCCCGTTCTCATCAGCACCGACAGATAGCAATACACCTCGCTGCCATACCTCGTTTAAATCATCATAGAAACTTATTCGTGTATCTAATGCGTATACAGCAATAACCGGGTCACTCGTTACCATGCCGAGGTCGGTAAGCTGGTAGTTACTCATCTTTGGTTTCCTCGCTCATAAACCCGATTACCATTGGTTTGCCCATGGCGCATTCTTGACATACGCCAAACTCTATTTCGTCGCCTATTACCTCGGCCATGTCCTCATTGGCTCCCATAGCTTGAGCAAGGGCAACGTGGCCACCGAAGAATTGTTCAAGCCCTGACTGCCTCTGCATCGCTCCAGCCTTGAGGCCCCAATGCTGTATCTTAACGGTCCAGAATACCGGCATTCCAGTATGCCCTATCTTCCTGTGGCATAGGCCGCACTCAGCTTTCTCTCTAAGTTCATTTTCCTTCATTTCGGCTCTCCTGTTGCGGTAAGGGCGCCTTGTGCTTTTGTCTGCATCCGTGTCGCTTTCTGAAACATGCCCGTTCTAATCTTCTCTAGCGCTTCCCGCATGAGCTTGTTCTGCTCGGTGAGGCGGTCTACTTCGCCCTCGGCGTCAGCTAAATCCTGCCGTAGTTCTGTGACTGTTGCGCGTAATTCTTCTGTGCGTTCTCGAACTGCGTCCTCAAGTGATAGGTTCATCGGTGTTCTCCTTGGGTGGGGTGAAAATCTCGATAGCCTCTTGGCAATTGTCGGCTTCAAGGTAAGGCATGGCCTGTAATATCTGCGCCTTTAGTTCGGCGTTCTCGGCGGTAAGAACCTCGACCGCATCCGACAGGTTATATGGGTCGGCCTTGTTCAATTTCTCCATTACTTCGTCGTTATATTCCTCAAGGCTTTTGATTTTTGCCCTTGCTTTTATAAGCTCCTCGCTGTCTGCCCTGCGGTTCCATGCGGCTATTGCTTCGGCTTCTGTATCTGTTCTTGGCCCATGCGCGCCACAGGCAGGACATAACACTGATTTATACCACTCAGCGTTGACCTGAACATCAGTAAATACAGCCCCGGATACTTGCATATCACAATAGAGACACGGCTTAAGGGATTCCGGCTCTGCTTTCTCTTTGGGTTCAATCCATGACACTGTTTGGCCTAAACTTTTAGCGCAGTTGCAATAATACGAGCCCTTTTTGTGCCAACCGACAATTCGTGAGCCAGTGATAATGTTCCCACACTCGCTACACTCCCAATGCCCCTCTGTTTTCTCTTTGGGTATGACTCCAGTTCCTCCGCATGTTTCGCACTTAAGACCGGTGTAGTGGTCAGGGTCGTGGCCACATCCGGGACAACCGAGACGATTGTTTTCTGCCCCATACAAGCTTGCTGCTATGCCTCCGTGATCAGGATTATCACAGATTTCTTTGCCGCTGCCGTTGCAGTCAGGGCAGGGCATGTCTGCTTTGGGTTCAATCCATTTGACGGCTATTGAATTACACCCGCCAAAACTTCCCCCAATACATATAAGTCGCCGTACCCTGTCTTCTTCGTCCGGTACGCCATGCTCGTAAAGTCCAACCCCGCTGCCCCAATCTTTCCCACACTCGTCGCACTCCCAATGCCCCTCTGTTTTCTCTTTGGGTTCTGCTTTGGGTTCAATCCATTTGACGGCATTCTTGCCGCAGCCCCCTAAGGGATGGGCGACTGAACCCGTAGCACAGTGGAATGGTGGTGTGTCGAAAGTCCCAGTGAAAAACTGCTCCCAATCTTTGCCACACTCGCCACACTCCCAATGCCCTTGCTCAGTTCGGCTTGCGTGTTCGGGCAGGATATCGTCGGGCGAAGAAAACGTCTTGCCATCAAGCGCTTTTATGCGAGTTTCTATTTCAAGCATTCTGAACCATGCACTCGTTCCTGGAGTGAGTCGCGTATCATCTTCTTTTTTTGTCCACTGTTCAAAGTTATCAAGGCGAGTGTCATGGTCGTTGTGGCCGTCGATTAGCTTATCCAACGTGCTAAATATTAAGCCGTCAATCTCGGTAGTAGGCCCTCCTGTGTATTTATACCAGTCTGCTTTCTCTATCTTACTCATTGCTTTCTCCCATTTGATACATACTTTTCGACTTGCTTATGCACGGAATACAGACCCCGTTTATGTCCCGATATTCCCGCATATAGCGGAGGTAGGTTGCCGGGTAATGCATTTTCGGCGCATCAAGCCGGGCCATCGCCCTGAGAGTAAACCCGGTGAAAGTATCACCGTGGTCGAGCAATTCAAGTACCTTAAACGTAGCCTTTTTAGCGTTCATCATAACTCCTTATCTATATCCAAAATATCTATTCATGCCGCGTGCATGTGCCGGTGTTGGATAATCAAGCCCGGCCTCTATTAACGGCTGAATATCTTGATGGTCCTCGTAGTCACAATTGAGACAAGAAAAATCGCCATTGCCATTGGTCCGCATTCGCTCGCCGCAGCTCGGGCAATGGCGCAATGTCTCAAAACCGCGCACCTCGAAGTAATCGCTGAACGCTGACATGATCTGAAACCCGCTGACCGAGTACTGGCCTCGTATATCATATGCCCTGCTCATTTCGGTGACTCACAATAGAGAAGCGGGTTCACGTATTCGCCATCGAGAAGTAATTCAAAATGCAGATGATCGTCGATAGACAGTCCTGTATTGCCCTGCCTGCCAATCACCGCCCCGGATTTTACCGGCTCCCCGATAACGATATAGTAGGTTTCTGATAAATGGCTGTACCGTGATACCCAACCGTCGGCATGGGTCATCTCTATATAACCGCCCTTTGTTTCATGCCCTCGCCAATAGCCATCCGGTGCCGGGTAGACATCCGAAATATATCCGTTACCGATAGCGATTATGCGAGCTTTCCATACGCCAGCCATGTCAAGGGCCCGGTGCTGTCGGTACTCTCCGCCATAGATCGGCGACTTGCGAATACCTATCGGTGATGTGTTACGCTTGAAGTCACCATCACACATGGGCCAAAGAAAAAGCGCCGATTGCTCATATAGAACAGTCAGCGCCCTCCTCATTGCTATCCCTCGGTTAACGGCTCCTTTGTATGACGCTAATCGGCTTTCGGTTGCCGCTGCTCTCTCAGCCATCGCACCGGTATTCTTAGCCACCTGCATGCAAAACCACATGGCCAGCGCATACGCCATGAGCGCCAAAACTGCCAGTAGAAACTTGGTTGATTTCTTCATATAGGCATTCCCCCTTTACGGGCACGGGTCTCTATCCTGATTGCCTTTTTCGTCAGTACCATGGAAAGCGTCCTGAATGCCTTGGCATATGACTCCGGTGATTCAACGTGTATACGCCGCTCCGCCCTTCTTGCCGCTTCCCAAACCCGATCAGCCCGTGCCATCCGTAGTCTATAAAGTAACCCTTTCAACCATTTCACTGTAGTTCCTCCGTGTCAATCTAATAGAAGCATAATCCGCATCATCGGAAATGTCAACACTTTCTTTTATATTCTGTTGACATTGTTTATATCATGCACTATTGTATAGATATCAACGTTTCCGAGGTGAAGGATGAAAAAACCGATTAACATTACTATTGAGGAAGCCCTCATCGAGAAGGTCAAAGAAAAGGCGGAAGCTGAAAACCGCTCCACGTCAAACGCTCTTGAGCAGATACTTATAGAGTATTTTGATGGCAAAAAATAACCCGGTATTCTCGTTCATGTGGGAAGGTGTCGCGGTTGGCGTCAACAGGAAGTTTATCAAGCGCACAAGCAAGGCACCTAACCCGGCGTATGAGGCGTTCATGGCTGACATTGCCTTGAGATGCTTGGTGGATAACCCGTGGCCCGCATCTAATCCGATAGACAAGAAGTTGTTTATCAGATGGACGCAAGTAATAAGCGCCGGCAGAGATGCGGACAGTCTTATCAAGCCGCTGTTTGACGGTATCGAAAAGTCAGGGGTTATCACCAATGACAACAAGTTGAGAAACGGCTCATGGATAACCATCGACAAGAAGCGCGGGCAGTTCGACCGAATAACTGTATCCGCCTATTTATTGGAGGATCAGGAATGACCGACGCACCCTGGAACCGCTGTACTTGCCCTCCTGACATTACCGTTGTCAGCCGTGAGCTGCGGTCGTGGTTCGGCATGTTTGACGCTGAGGCAGAGCGGGCAAAAGCAAATGCTCAGGCAGCGGTACACCGTAGGAAGTATAGCAATGAGCAGTTGCCCGACGAAATAGCGCACGATAAACGGCGGAAAGGTAATGGTAACGGGAGGCAAAGCGGATGAATAAAAAGGAGAACCAGAATGATTGAAGTACCAAAGGAAGCAGTAATTGAAAACGGGTATGCGGTTTACGTCGATGAGTACAAGGGTAATAAGTATCTCAATATCCGCAAGATTTACACGGACAAAGATACCGGCGCCGACGCTATCGGCAAGGGGCTGACTATTGATGTCGAGAAGGCCGACGCGGTTCTTGTCGCCGCCCGAACAGCTATGGCGGGAAAATGATACCAGCCCTCCGCCCGTACCAGTCCGCCGTAGTAACCGCCACACGTAAAGCCGTTGAGAAACACCGGCGTGCTCTCGTGGTAGCCCCTACCGGATCGGGTAAAACCATCATCTTTTCTCACATGGCTTTCAAAGCCGCGCAGAAAAGGAACCGTGTTTTTATCCTGGTACACCGGCGAGAGATCCTTATGCAGACCCTTCACAAGCTGGCAATGTTCGGCCTACAACCCGGCGTGATTAAATCCGGGGAGCGTATGACATCCAACTATATACAAGTTGCCATGGTGCAGACGCTTCACAATAGAATGAAGTACCTCGGGGCGGCTAAACCAAAGATGATAATTACCGACGAATGCCATCATAGTACCAGCAGCACCTACAAAAAGATAATAGAGTTTTTCCCGAACGTGGTATCTCTCGGGTTTACGGCAACGCCCGCCAGGACTGATGGTGTCGGCCTTGATGATATGTATGATTGCATGATTGAAGGCCCGCAGACTCAAGAGCTGGTAGACGGCGGGTATCTATCAACGCCTATTGTCTTATCATCACCAATGGCGACGCAGATATTCCGGACACCTGGCAAAATGAAGAAAGGGGATTATGATGCCGATAGCGAAACCGTGGTCATGGGCGAAAAGAAGATTGTCAATGAGACATGCGAAATGTACGGCATGTATTTCAAGGGTAGCCCTGCGGTTATTTTCTGCGCAAGCCTTGATGATTGTGAAACGGTCGCCGCTTCAATGCGTTCCGCCGGATGGAAGTGCGAAACTGTCAGAGGCGACATGGACGATACACTTAGGCAGGAATACGTTGACTCCCTTGGAGCCGGGACCATCAACGCTCTCTGCTCGTTTGACGTACTCGGGGAAGGAGTCGACGTACCTATACTCGCTGGGGTTATTCTCCGACGGCGCACTACATCTTGTATCGTGTACCTTCAGCAAATCGGACGCTCGCTTCGAATAGCCCCCGGCAAAACCCACGCGCTCATAATTGACCAGGTAGGTAATACCTTTTTTCATGGGCACCCATTAGCGAAAAGGAAATGGAGCCTTGAAGGTGTCGAGCGAGAAGAGGGTGAAGCGGTGACAACTACGTGCCGTGCCTGTGACGCCATACTTGCCGGCAGGCCGCGAGTCTGCCCCTATTGCGGATCCAATTTGACAATCCAGAAAGCAGGAAAGGAGGTAAAAAAAGCAGAGATTATCAGCGCACCGATGCAGATTATTCACCCGCCCGACGTGGGAGAGGGCGCAATCGAGGCAGCGGAAATATTTGCATACACCGCAGGAGACCGGGAGCAGGAAGCCATAGACAGAACGCTTGAAGACTTGAGGCATGGCGGTATGGGCATGGCAGGCCGGTTCAAATCAATCATGAAGTACCTCGGGAAATCGGGTACCTATACAGAGAAAATCTACCGGGAATATATACTCCCGGAAATGGAGAAGAAGAAATGAGTTTAATGACAGCGGATACAATAGACGCGCTGCACGGAATTCTATCGAACATCAAAGGATTCACCGACAGCGGCAAACTTACCGGAATGGAGGTCGAGCGATTGAAAGATATTGCCCTATATCTGACATCTATCGTGATTGGTACGCCAGAATGGAAGGCTGTATGAAAGTCACAACCAAAGAAGACTACCAGAAACGCCACAAGCCGGAACCGAAGAAAGGCAAGAGCCGGAAGGGGTCGCTTGTGATGTCAACGAATTATGCCCTATGGAATAGGATCGAGGACAACGAGAAAGCGATCAAGGGGCTTCAGCTCGTCGTCGCCATATCTGGACGTGCACTTATCAAGGCATGCGCTCCGCGCGGATTAACCGCCACCGGCAAAACCCCTGAGGAGTACTGCGTGGAAGCTGAAAAAGAATTAATGAAAGAGGCGAAGGCCGATGAATAACTACACCTACATGACCGGCTCGCAGGATGTCCGGTCCCGGAAAGGTTTCTATGTCGGCTCAAGCGATATCCCTATCATCCTCGGATTGACGCCGACTACCCCGGTTGATTTGTTCCGGCAGAAAACCGGAAGAGAGGAAGGCTTTCAGGGGAATGATCTTACATGGTGGGGACATGAGCTTGAAGGGTTGATACTCAAGAATGCGATTGCCCTGGATATGGACATGCAAACGGCTATGAAGTTCTTCATTGACTACTCCCGCAATATGTACCGGCGCCGTAATTCATGGATACCAAAGACGGCATATGAACCCTTTACCGAAGCCATACACCCGGATCTCCCATGGGCAATTGCTCATGCTGACTGTCTCTATAATCCAGGTGAGCGAATAATCGAGGCGAAGTCGGGCGGGTTCTTTGCCAACATACGGCGCGAAGACATGGACGGGTACGACGCCAAAGACCCGACCGCTTCCGGTGTGCCGTTCAAAGTATTCTTCCAGGTTCAATGGCAGGCCGCTTGCTATGGCGTTCCGCATACCGACGTTGCCGCGCTCATCGATACGAATAAGTTTTCGACATATCAGGTTGACGGTAATGCAAAGCTGCAGGCTAAGCTTATCGAGCTTGGGAGCCGGTTCATGTACTGTCTGGAAAAAGACATTGCTCCAACGCCGCGAACCTTTGGCGATATCAAAAAGCTGTTCCCCGAAATCAACGATAACCGGCTTACTATTATGGGTGAACAGGCCGCTATTGCATGGGATATCAAGGAGCGGCTGAAGAAAGCAAAGGCCAAAATTAAAGGAGGTACCGCCGACAAAAAGGATTTAGAAAACGCGCTTGCTCTGCTGATAGGTGAGAATGCAGAGCTTGCCGATGAAATGGGTAACAAGATATGCAGTCAATCGAAATGGCAGCAGTTCAATATGTTATCACCGAAGAAAGTAAAGGAGTCATGCCCGGAAGCATACGACATGCTTGATGAGGCGGGGCTTATAACTAAGGGAGAGAGGAGGAAATTAAACGCATGAAGAAAACCAAGGGCGGAATACGCGCCGGACGGCTACGGGTATCAATCCCGTTTCTTAAACAATCGCTCGGGATCGAAAGCATAAATGCCGACATAGTAGCTGCGGTGCTTGACTGCGAAACGGATACTATTTTGGTTGGATTGGTGGGAGACGACGAGCGATTGCCGTTCGTTCATTTCGTTCATGAAGCTATATTGCCACCAGAGATATCCGTGACGATGCATAAAGATGAGCAGGGAACGGTGACAATAGAAAAGATTGAGGAGGTTAAGACATGACAGAAAAAAAGACCACGCCAGACATTACGCCGGAGATGCAGGCAATTGTATCTATTGAACAGAAGCGAGGAAACATCGAGGCAGTTATTGACTCGCAAAAAGACAGGCTATTGAGGAACGCCTGCGGGTATGTCCGGTCAATGACAAAGGATAATCAAGAGTCATTCCTTGCCCGTACCGTGACGGCTTTGCTTGATGACAAGCTCGCTGAATGTTTCAACAACCCACAAGGCAAGCTCTCGATATACCGTATCATCGAGGATTCAATGGCGACCGGGCTTGAATTGGGCAAGCACGCCTACGCTGTACCGCAGTCAAAGAAGGTGGGCAGTTCCTATGTGAAGATTGCCCGGTACGATATCAAGCGCCAGGGATATCACGCCATGCTATGCGGGACCGACAAGCCTATATTCAAAGACTTGCGCTGGGGTACGGTATACGCAAAAGATACTTGCTCGATTGACGGAAGCTCCGGGGTAGTCACCCATAAGAAAGCCATCGAGAAAACACGCGGCGAAGTTATCGGGGTATGGGTATCGGCTGATATCGTAATGGAAGCCGACAAAACAAAGCTCGAGTCCGAGTTCTACCCTATTGACTTTATCGAGAACATCCGGGATATGCATTCAGAATCCTACAAGTACGCCATCAGTAAGAAAACTGATGACTCGCCCTGGATAAAAGATCCGATACCCATGAATGAGAAGACCGCCATCAAGTCCTTCTGCAAGCCATGGGCCGACGTAAAGGACGCGCTTGCCCATGCGATATACGAGGATTCGGAACCGTTACCGGATCGCGCAGACGACAGACCGCGTGAAGATATCGCCGATGACATACTTACTGCCGCTCTCGAAGTGCCGATAGTGGAGGGGAACGGGGAGCAGGAAGAAAAAGAAGGTCAGCAGCCGGAAGATATCAGCGACGAATTAGCGGAACTGGATAAGGAAGCCGACGGCAAGAAGCCGGATGACTCGTTGTTTTAGATGAAAATTAAACGCTCGGCATCGTTCACTGAGCAGGAGTTTACAGAGGCCGGAGTGGTTGCCGCTTATCAGTCTCGTACATTTGCGCGGTACATTGTGCATTGCGTGAACGTCGAGACCAGGCGACGACTTGCGCAGGCATTAAAGGAAAAGGCTAAACACGCGGAGCTTGCGCCGTCCTAAGCAGGGAAGCCGCTATAGACGGCAGTTCTGCTTACTGTTGCTTACCTAACTTGTTTGTTTTTTCAATGGTGCGGTACCCGATAAGCCCTAAGATGATCGGCCACAAGTCGGCGGCGTCAATCGCGGGTGCGGGTATCGCGCCTTTTTCTGCCCATACCCATGCCCAATTGAGCACCGGGTACAACAGGTATTGAACAAAGATTACACCGATGATGCACCATGCCAGGCCGGGCCTCCATGAACGCTGAAACCAATTACCCTGCGCCTCGATCGCCGATATGCTTTGCAAGCCCATGAGTACCTTGTCTGACATCTCAAGGCTTTTTACTTTCAGTTCTTCTATTGACAGTTCGTGCCCTTCACCGGTTACTGCTTCCCTTAAGTCCTTCGCCGCGGTACCCAGCCCCTCGGCAACACCTTTAATCGTATCGCCGGAAGGCATGAACAGCCCGACTATTTTCTCACCTATTCCCATATAGCCTCCTCGGTCAGTAGCAAGTAATGTCGGGCGGTCCCCGATAAGGTTTACATGTACCGCTCGGCTCGTACCATGGAGTGCATGGCCAAGGAGTGTATGGCTGATGCCAGGGATAAACTACATAGCCAGTATCCCAATTACCAGTTCCATTACATTCAGGGCACCGTATCTTGATACCGTCGTTTTTCGTCTGCACGCCACTACCGCCACAACACTTGCATGACTCGCCAGTACTTGCCGTAGTTGTGACAGTAGCAGTATTGCCGCAACACGCACCGTGTCCTAATTCAGTCTGTACCATTTGATCCCCCTATCATATTACCCTACCATTACGCGGCCTCCGGCACCGGCCACAAAAGCCATGAAGCACCGCTTACCCGCTCTCTTGTGTTTTCCGTCTGGATCTCCGCCTACTTCCTGCACGCCTGCTACAATGCCGATACCCACTACAACCGAGAATAAAACCTCAAGCCAGTTGTTGGGCGAGAGGAATACCGGTATCTCTCCCCGCCTGTACATCTGCCATGGGTCAGCCAAGACGACACCCGCAAACGCGCAGAGAATGACCGCGGTATTGACGGCCTTGTATTTTAGTTTCTTACGCTTGGCCGGTGTCATCATCCTATCCTTATTGAGAAACCCCTCAGCGATAAGACATCCTTGCTATCTGTCGGCGCCGTGCTCGCCGGGTTCCACGCTACCCCGCCCTTGTTATCGCTGGTATAGAAGTGTCCGGAGTTGCGGTACCTGCATTTCGCTATGAAGAAATTGCAATCATAAAACCTTTCAGCGTTGCCTATCACAAACTTGCCGGTATCGTAATCTTTGCGGTACTTGTATTCTATCTCGACGTTACGCAGGCCGATGATGTGAAAGCCTATGCGTATGATTTCCTCATGCCCGTGCCACTTGATAAAGCACCGGTCCTGCCCCGGATTCCTATGATCTTCCATGTAGTCGGGTATCGAGTAATGGTATGCGCGTTTCAGCTCATCGCCTGTCAATGCGTTGTTTGTCATGATCTCGGATGCGTTGAGAAGGGTACGCCAGAAACAACCGTCAGTCTGTACCGCGTCGTATGGTTCATCATCGAATATATCGGATGTCTGTTTTATGTATTTATCCATTTGCTATCTTACTCAGCGGCTTGATGGTAAAAGTATCTTCCTCATTCTGTGGCAAGCTACCCGGCGAGTAAACAATCTTAACGGTGATGGTCCTGCCGGTGTCGGCGTCGGTAGAAATTAGCAGGTCATCGTCGGACAACGTTACCGTGTTCGTTGTGCCGGGAGTTGCTATCGAAACATCCTCCCGCGAGTTTATGATTGTCTTGTCGGATGTCCGACTCAATGTCCACGTAACACTGTCCGGCGTGAGTGCGGCGCCGCCTAAAGTATATGTCAAAGTAATTACATACGTGCCTTTTTCTCTTGCTGTTCCTATGGACATGATCCCCCCTCGAAAGTGATAGCGGCCACGTCACCTTCGGCGAATGTTATTGCGGCCACCGAACCTTGTGAAAATACTATAGCTGCCACTGTGCCCTCAGAGAATGCAACACATGCAAGCTCGGTTGATGCGACGTCCGCCCACAACGGATCAATATATCCCCACAACATATGCTGTAAGTCTGCCTGCGTGAGCGTTCCGGTTGCTGGTAGTGCCGCGTCAAAGTCTCCCAACGTCATGAGTGAAAACTTTTTCGCGTCGGTATCAATTGCCATTACGGGCCGCTCACTGTTTCGGCCTTGGTTACTGTCCCGGCTGCCGCGCTCACTGTGCGCTTTGAATCTACCGTTGAAGTGTCGTCACCATAGTACTGCTCGGTTGACCCGTCGCTGTCCTGCTTGTTCCGCCACCGTTTGTACATCTGGTCAATTTTACCATTGGTAGTGTTGCTTGCAGGAGGAGCGCCTTGTGCCGGTTCCCCGCGTGCATCGGTCAAGGTATCGAGGTCTGTCTGTGCGGTTGCTATCTCATCGCTCAGAGTTTCAAGCGTGTCGCCGTCAGCTCCTACCCGCGCTATCTGTGTTGCTCCGGTATCTGTCGCTACAACGGGAAACGCTGTACTCTCGTCAAACTTCGCCGCCGTGATCGCATCATTAGCAAGGCCCATCAAGTCACCCGGAATAGCTGCCGTTCCTGCCGCGTCGGGTACCGTTGTATTTGCGCCATCAGTTCCTTTCATCGCGTCACCATTCAGGCCGGCTACATCAATTGCAATCGCCCTGATAACCTCGGCAAGAGATACGCCGTTCGCCGGTGCCGCCTCTGCCGGAAATGCCACTATACCAGTAGTACCTATCAGGATATTGATAAGCTGTTTCAGATACTGCATGAGAGTATCGGCGGTTGTTACTTCGCCTGCTGCTGCTCCGTCTGCCAGTGCGCCAACTACGGAAGCAAGAGCCGCGCTATCAGTACCGCGCATCGTTGTCGGGATATTGGAAATGTCTGTCGGGAGGTTAGCTGCTGCAAGTTCGTCAACGTACCCGGCCCGTGTCGCGGTCCATGCCGAGGCAAGAGCCGCGCTGTCTGTCCCGACCATTGTGGTTGGTATTGCCGCAATGTCTGCGGATATGTCAGCACCTACCGCCGAGCCAATAGTGGTCGCGAGTACTGCGCTATCGGTTCCGACCATTGTCGAGCCATGAGGTGCAACATCTCTGATAGCTTGCAGGCCGTCTGTGCTTGGTACGAATGCGCTTGTATCGCCGTTTGCCAGCATCCTTGAAAGGATAGTATTGTCTGCCACCTCAGTTGTCATATCTGCCGCCGCCGTTGCGGTCAATGCCAAGTGGTCAAGGTTGTAAGTGATAATCCCGTTATCAACTTCAGTATTGATTGATGCTTTCTGAGTTGCACCGAAGTCTATGTTAGCTTGAGCTGTTACATTAACATCAATGGTAGCTCCGTCTACAAGTGAATTATTTATTGCAGCTGCTCTGCATCCGATAACCGGCCCACGCCATGCCATCAAGCCGGTTGCTATTCCGGTTATCCATCCAAAGCCCTCGGTATCATTATTAGCGTCACCGCTGGCCGCTGGAATCTCAATGCCGTACATGCCGACATTGGCAAGTGGTTCTGAGATATCATGATCATCGCCCGTGGTCGGAGTAATGGCGACACAGGTATACACACCAGCAGTTGTGACAAAGTTCCACTGTACCGCGATCCCTGCGAAATCGTACACCAATGATTGCTCGATAGTCAGACCATCGTCTTCAACAATCGGCATTAAACTCATAGGTACAATTATCGCTGTGTCCACGTCCATCCATAAATCTGCCAAAGGTTTACTCTCCTTGCTTCACAAGCCCCGGTGTGATATACTTCGTGCATATTACAACAAGGGGTCTTGTATGCCAAATAACATACTGTCTTGGGTCACGGATGAACGAGGATACAAATATGCGAAACTTCCTTCTCATCCTAATGCCATGAAAAATGGTTATATCTCTGAACATAGATATGTAATGAGCAATTATCTGAAACGACCTCTTCAACCTAGTGAAATTGTACATCACATCGATGGCAATAGGTCTAACAATGATATTAAAAACCTTGCTCTTGTTACGAGGGCTAAGCATCCAGGAATACATTTTCGAGGCTTTTTGTCCCCCAACTGGAAAGGTGGCAAGAGAACTTCTATTTGCCACCATTGCGGAAAGGAGTTTTCTATAAAAGATCATAACAGAATTACCAAGGTGATATATTGTTCTACGCAATGCTACTGGGATAACGTGAGAACACCCAGGCATACGTGCCTCGTTTGCGGAGAATTGTTTCAACCCAGGAATCCCAAAACAACCCCAAGCAAATACTGCTCCCGAAAATGCGCCGGGATTGCAAGAAGGAAAACCTCTTAATATATCTGCCATTTCTTTCTCCTATTGGGCCATTCTATATCGCATTGCTATCGGAGCTATCCCACCGCCTGCTGCTGTCCATCCCCACGTACCCCAAAAAGTAGCGTTGTCATCTGTCTGTGCGTATTCCTCGGTTATCCAAGCGTCAGATAAAATGCTGTTATGCACCTGGACTTCTTGTATCTTGCCTGCCCAACCATCGCCCGAAGAACCGTCACGGCCACCTATTATCCAGTTATCATTTCCGCTGCCCTCTGACCCGGTATCCGTATCCTCTGATGGTGTCCCGTCGTCAACCCGAATACTTGCGGTTGTGACCGCGTGATTGACAATAGCGGCTACGTGCGTCCACGTCGTTACTGAGAATGCGACCGTTTCGCCGTAGTTGCCCCCAAGGTCTCGGAGATTGAGATTTGTTTCAGGATCAGCAGATCGTATCTCCATACCTGAAAGAGCTGAGAATAGTCGGTTATACGTTCCCCCGTCGGAATACATCCATAGCAGAACCGTGTAGTTTGAAGATTCAAGCATCGTGCTTAAATCTATTTCGTTGTCCGTACCATCAAAAGTAGTAGCCTTGCCAAGTGGACCGGTAGTATCACCGCTTGAAATTCCGCCTGTTTCTGAGCCGGTATGGCCGTTCCCGGTGCGATCAGTTATTCCACCATCGGCCCAATAGCCATACCAATTATATGCATTATCTGAACCGTAAGCAGCACCAGCAGCGACCGCCGCATTGTCTGAGTGGGGCGGGTAAATCCGTATCGTCTGCGTCCCGCTCGATGCCAACGTCCCATCATAACTCACCCGGAGCCATCCGGTCTCTCCGGCACCGTCAAAATCTATCCAATCGCATGGCAACTCGGTGGTGCCGTCACTCTTGTACGCCCGGCCTTTGGTACCGTCTGCATCGTTTTGCTCAGTCCACCAACTCGCGTGCATCGTAGACAAGTCTATCATCAAGCTAAAGTCAGTTAGTGCCGCCGATGGGTTTGTGATAGTTGCTGTGCCGTATCCGGTAGTTGGTGCTGCCACTGTATCTACATCCCCTGCAAGCCAGTCGGGGGCGGCAGGAATAAAGGGCCCGTTACTTTGTAAGCAAAACGTGACGTAGGGCCCACGGCTACCGGGTCATTCGACCACACGATAACACTTTCGTTTACCGCACCTTCCGCTGTCTCGCCAACCGAGCTAACACCGATATAATAGTACCCGCGATATTGACTTGAAAAATTAACCGTACCCTCGGCACACGCCACGCTTCCTATCAGAATGTAATCGTCAACGCCCGGAGCAGGTGCGTAGTAAATGTTGTACGTGATGATATCGTCAACCAGAACAGGCTCACCGTTGATATCGGTAGTGACTTCATCCCATACAACGATCTGCGGTATCATCCCGCTGTAAACGATATCAACGTCCGCCGGTTGCCCACACGCCGCGAACGCCACGAAAAACATCAGCGCGATAAGTAACTTTTTCATTTCTGCTTTACTCCAATACCCGCAAACAGCAGGCCGACTGCATCAATGACATAAGCCCATCCCTGACTTATGATATCCTCGTTACCCAACAGCGATGCCACAGCCACAAGCACTACAGCAAGTGCAAACTTTAACCATTTGTTATTCATGTTATCACTCCTTTTCCATAGTTTCACGTATCCATTTTATATTTACCTGCGATTCAATGACCGCAGGCACAAGCACTTCAAGCTGTTCTTCAATACACTCTATTGATTTTGTGTGGTTGTCAATCGCGTGTTCGATGCCAGACTTCCATGTCATAGCCGCAGCCGAAGCGGTGAGCATGAATACAAGGCAGGTTAGCAGAGTAAAGAGCTTGATAGTAATACTCGTTTTCTCATTTAGCATGATGGCCCCCAGGTCATATAGCTTCATTATACTACCCCTTGCTCATTTATAATATCAGGCCTTTGCTTAGTTTTCATAGGGCCTATGTACTGTCGAAAGCGGCTGTATTTGTATTGGCGCCGCCATCGGTGAAATTGGTTCCGTTTCCGGTAGAGCGCCCGATAAGGACATTTCGGTCTGAGCTTGCCTCTATCAATACGCCGGTACCCGTGCAACCCGTAACGTTTAATGTGATGGTATTGTCATCAACTGCGGCAAGGGATGCCTCTGTATAAAAGCCGTATGAATTAGCGGCAGTCCCGGAATTATCTATATCATCAATGACGGCCTGTATAATTGCTCCATTCATTCCGTCTATCAGTATCCCGTAAGCCGTTTTTGTTGAGCCGGTGCTTTCTATATCGGTTATCAACAAGGTACCGCCTGCCGTCGCAAAACTTCTTGAAGTGATATATGCCCCGCATGTATTCCCGCTAGTTAACAATCGTGATACCTGTATACCGTTAAAAGTACAACTTGATTCCACTATACTAATACCATAGAGGTCTGTTGTTTTGCTTTCCGAAAGCCCGTCTATAACACAATCAGTCAACCCCATGTTTTCGCAATAAGTAAAAACCATCCCATAGGTAGCGCCTCCGCCCGTTCCGGTTCCAAATTCATTTACTCGTACATTCGTTACAATCAGGCCGTCGCAATAATTGCCGTATAAACCAGCGGCATAGGCATCGTTTAAAATGACATTTTCAACGGTGGATTTATCTGTATAAGACAGATACACAAGAGAGGACGCGTCGGTGTCGGAGGCGTTTCGCGTTATAGTGCCTCCGGTTATTCTTACATTTGTGAGCTCGGTACCCGACCCGCCAATCGCTTCTATGGCATGATCATTGCAGTTTTTTTCTATAGTCGTGTTGGCATCAAGTGCTAAATGTATGCCCGATTTCATTACTATTACGCCGTCGGTTTTGAATGTTCCCCCGGTAAGCTGTACCGTACCACCACCGAATGCCCCATTCAAATCACTAATAGCCTTATTGATAACATCCTCTGCACTTGTGTCTCCCTGTGATATGCGATAGGCCGTGCTCCCTCCGGTATAATACTCGGAAGCTACGGTTACTACCGCGCCGGCGGAGGGTCCGGCAATTGGCACCCCCCGAGCAAAAAAACGAGCAGCAGCATTAGAATCATATTTCCACGCCTCCTGATATTCCCTGTAGGTTATTTGGGTCATGCCCATTTTATCCGCGTCTGCGGATATTCGTATGCTTGCGGCCTCTACTGTACTGTCGATATATTCCGTCAGCCCCGCGCCGCCTATTGCGATTCTCATCTCCACCGAAGGACTGATATCATGAATCGCGCCGTTTGAAGTGCAGATATAAATGTGTTTGCGGCGCCCGAAGTCTTTCCATATGTGGTCTGCGAGGCGGTCAAGCTGCCCATTAGGCAGGCCGTCAATTACGTCCTCGCCGCCAAACTCAATCACGCGCTCGCCGTTCTTTGCTATGTCTTCGCGGTCGATATAGCTGTCATGAATCCAACCCTCGGCACCTGAAAACTTATAGACAGGCTTGCCGACAATACCCGCGTCAATGAGTACCTTGTCTGCACTTTCATCGTTGTAAAGCAGGATCTGCGCTTGTCCTGATCGAGAGGTGATATCAAGCCCCGAAGACAATCGGCCTGCGGTCACATACTCAAAGGCGCCGTCACCATCGCCGGTATCTGACAGCTTGTGTATCGCCTTCGCGCCCTGGATGCCTACGATTCTATCCCGCTTTGAGGTAATAATTTTAGGCACCGGGGTTCCACCGGCTATTTTCTTGGTTGGCTGTATAATTATGTTGGCCGTGCTTGGGTCGTGAACGCCGATAGGTACGCGCACAATACGTGTCAATTCATCATCTATTGGAAAGTCTGGGATTGCTCCGTACTCTGCCCAATACTCGGCATATACATCGGGGTTAGGCCAGTACGCGCCATCAAGTACTGTCTCGGATAACTGTTGGTCGCCAAAGTAATCGGTAAAGTTTCCGGCTGCCGAGGCTGTCCATATCAGCCTTTCAACAGTGCTTTCCTCGTACTTGTTTCCCGTGCCGTATAATCTATTAGCCCGAATCTGGTCGAGCCTTACTATCAACCCGCCGTGAGTGACGTGGTTCAGATCTGAATTGTTTTCGGTAACGGTATCCGCCGGCACGGCGTCGCTGAAATCATTGTCAAGTATCGAGCGGTTTATGAGCGTATTGTTTTCGTCGAACCCGCAGTACCGCGCACCGGTTCCCGCGCCTACTGATTTCGTATTTTGCCATACCGTAGTATTGATTTCCATGCGTCGCCAGGGGTGAGTATAGTCTACGTTCCCGGTATGGATTCCAAACCATGGCCATAGTATCTCAACGCCGAGGTCCGCGAGCGATACGCCTGCGGCTCCGTCAAGAGCATTAACCGTAAAGTAGTTGACGGCCCGGTCTGATTGTATCAGCATGCCGCCGTCTATGTTTATCGTGTCGCCCGCATCGGCACCGATAACAACCTGGAGCCTGTCGCTCAAGCTGCTTGTAACGGTATGCGATACCTCGATCTTCATATAGTCTTCGCCGCCCGCCAAGTCATAAGCGACAGCCGTATTGTCTTTCAGCGATGAAGCTAAATACTCCCGGATACCGATATAGTTTTCTACCGCCGTGGCTGCAGCGGTACTCTTGAGATAGATAGAAAAGTTATAGGTCTCGCCGACGTTTAGCTTTTTGGTTCCGGTAAACGCGACCGTCTGGTATGCCTGCTCGTTTGCCGCGCCCGGTATCAACTCGCCCGAACAGCTACCAAAGAAACCATCAGCGGCATCACGATTCAACGTACCGCCCGCAGTAACCAACCAACTATTCCCAATCGTCGCATTTTCAAAACTGTTGTTACTGAGAAATTGTATTTGCTTGCGATACCCACGCTTTGCAATAAGATGGAATAGGCTATGGTCGGTTGCTTCGCTTTCGTCTGCGGGCTGAAACTCTATTTGATCGATATAGAATAGTTCGGTATCTGCTGCTGCTGCCGCTATCTGGATTTGCGGATATGCGTATGTGGCCCCGGCGTCGAGCGTATGAGATACGCTGATCTCCTGGTATGAGGCATAGACATTTGTGGCAGCTTGCGTGGTCGAGCCTGCCGAGTCCACGATTGCAAGCACAAACTCACTCCCAAGCATCGCGCCTGCCGGTAGCTTTACTCTCGCAACCCAGGTGTATTTACTACCCGCGGTCATGCCGTGCATATCACCGGCTCCGGCATTGTCAGTCAGCGCGATGGTTGCCGCCGTGCCTGCCGCTATTGTCTTTGTACCGATGTACACGTATCGGCCATGATAGGATTCTGCGGTAGTTCTGACAAAGGTAGCATTTACATTTGTATTGGTTATCTCGCCTATCATCGCCGGAGGTGTTGAGGATTCACACCCGCCCCGGTCCATCAATGTGTCCTGCCGGCAAAGCATATTCCCAGGAAGTACCCGCCCGTATTCCTCAAAGGCCCGGTCAAGGTCGCCTACCCCGTCCTCGGTTGACGCACTCACCACCGAGCTGCCCTGCATTTTGCTTTTGCGCGTGAGGCCGTCCTCGGTTGCCCTGCCGATAAAGCAGTAATCAAAGTCTCCGCTGTACCAGGATTCAAGCATCACGCCGAACCGTTGAGTCATGTATGCCTGCGCAGCCGTACCATTGTACACGCTATTCGCCGGGTCCCATGCCGCGTATTGATCGTCTGAGAATGCGCTATCGTCGTTTCGTAATCTGAAATTAAACGAATTAGCCCCGTATGCGTAGTTGTATTTCGAGGTGACGCCCTTGTATAAATCATAATGAGTAAGGCGGTTATTGGCGCCCTTGGTTATGTTGCACCGCGAGCGCCCGGTACCATGGCCGTCTAAGCTAAAGAATATCTCCTCGTTCTGTACGCTCTTGAAGTCTGCTTGTACCTGTGCGTCAGTAGCTACAAGCCCGGAGAAAAAGCGTACATAGGCAATGTCAAAAGCTCCCGCCGTGCCGTTGTATGCCCGTATCTGTGCCTTGTTAAACTCGGTAGATTTCGCATCTATGTTTCCGCTCCATGCCGTATCGTCTTGAGTCTTATTCAGCCAAAGGCTTGAGCCGGTAGTATCGCCCGTGGTCAAATCGATGGCCGCTGTCAAAGTTATTTTCTGATTTATATTTCTATGAGACGAACCGTCGTCATATTGTGCAGATACCAAGGTTCTTGATGTGCCTCCGTCTTGCCATAACACCCAAAATTGATCACTTGTTATCTCGTATAAAATACGGAGTCTTTGAGTTGCCGAGACATACCAGCTAAATATAGATTGATTGCTTGCAGTATCAAATGCAAAACGCGGGATGAACCCGAGTTGTATCGTGAAGGTATCAGGCATCAGTAATAGATGCTCAGTGTATCCGCTTGATAGATAGTGACTGCCGGGTATGTTGTGGGTTGTTAGTTTGTAATCGTCTACATAATAATATTCTGTATCTGCCGCAGTAGCCGCGCAAACATTATATACCTGGAATCCTGTTGTGGTACTCGGGAGCGTAACAGTAGTGGTCAACTCTTGCCATGTATCTAACGCTGTGGCGTTCAGGGTCGTGGATGTCCATGCCGCGCTGTCATAATACCTAACTATTATGTCAGCTTCGCCGAGAGTAATACCGGATGCAGTGGGAACATATGCCCATAGCGACACATCATAAGTAGCTCCGGGAATTGTGTCATGCATGTCGGTGGTGCTATTCGCATCTACCAACATGGCGAAACCCTCGGTACCGGCCGCTACTGTTTTCGTGATCTTGTATGAGTAATCACCGGTATGCGAGAAGTCAGACGAACGTGCAAGGGTAGCATTAGAAGTAACCGGCACCGTCTCATCTTTCATCATCGGCGCGATGGGCAATTCACAGTTGCCCCGGTCTATCAGGTTGTCCTCGCGTGCCCAGGTATATTGAGCGCTGCCGGTTCCAAGGCCCGGGTATTCTAATTGACGGAAGTCTGCATACAGTCTTACATCACGGTCAGCAATTGCGCCGGTTCTGTTATCAAGCTTCCAAGCGCTCGGTATCGAGGTGATAGACATTAGCGATTGCCCGCAGCTGCGGCGTTTGCATTGATTGACATAGACTGAAATTCGTCTTCGGTGAAGATACTGCCGTCGGCGTGTATGTATGTGGTGTTACCCTCATAGGTTCGGCCTATTCGTAATGCGTCAGGAGATGGCGTTGAGGAACCGTATCCGCTTGATGCCGAGTTGCTATTATTCCCGGCATTTCTCCCGGCGAAATATGACGCGGCAAAGGATGCCAATACCGCCCCAAGCCCTATTGCTATCATGGCCGGATCGCCGGTCTGTATTAGCGCCGTTCCGACCGCGAGAAGTATTTGAGGTAGTGCGTTTATGATTGCTGTTTTGAAATCGCCCCACGCATCGGCGGCAGTCTTCACGCCGTCGCCCATTGCTGTTGAGGCTTCGCCCATGTCGCGCACTAATTGCAGCGCGCTATCTGCAAGTAGGTCAATAAGGTTTTTCTTTAGAGACTCGCCTATGTCTTTTATCTTCTGGTCGAGTTCCTCTTGCTTCGCTATATATGCATCGGTTGCCGCAACCATAGCGGCCCAATTATTCGCATTGTTCATCATCTCGGTATTCTGAATACTCACCGCGTCGGTTACTATCCGCGAGCCATTTGCTACATGAGCATAGGCAACGCCGAGATGCCCGAGGCCGAGCGTTAATTTATTTACCAACCCTGCCTGCATTACAAAGGGTGCGCCGAATGTCATCATTGCCGGGAGCGTTTCATTCTCTGCGACTGCCACTCTGTGAGAGAGGCTATCAAAAGCCAGCGCGAGGGTCCTTTCCCATTCCTGTATCGGGCCGTCGCCCCTGAGTATCTTAGGTATGCCTACCTCATTCATGATCTTCATGGTTTCGACAAAACCCTCGGCGTGTTTTTGTGCAAGCTTCATGCCTATCGAAACGTCCGCGGTTAGATCGGGAATTGGTCTGAGTATATTCGCAAGGGTTCCGTATTTGTCGCCACCCTTGCCGCCGTCACCGCCCGCGCCGGTGTCCGTCGTATCTGTAGTTCCGAAATGCCCCACCGTCTGCCCGATAGAAGTCATAATCCTTTCTAATGTTGACCTAAATGTCCGGAGGTCCTGTAGTTTTTGTTCTAGCTGTTGCTTGCTTAATCCACCGGTAAACTTTGTTTCAGTCGCCCGGATACCCCTGTTAGGCTTATCAAGTATTCGCTGTATCTCTTCTTCGGCAAGCGTCAAGTCAATTAGCCTATCCGTAAGCTCGCCCATATTTGCCGCTGCATCTTTGGTTAAGTCGGGCACTGTTAGAAAGGTTTTGAAAATATCTTCAAGGTTGCGCTTCTGAGTTCCAAGGTTTATCAACGCGGTTAATTTCTGCACGGCGATAGTAAGGAACGGTATCAGGTCTTCGACAAGCGACTTTCCTAATTCCTGTACAGACCCCTTGAGAGTGGACATCGCGCCGTTCAGTGTTTCCGATTGCTTCTCGAGCATCCCCGCGAATTGCCCTTCCCCGGTTGTGAGTGCGCGCAATGCGTCGTCAACCTCTTTGAATCCAACCTTACCGGCAGAGATAAACTTAAATAGTTCCTCGTTGGTCATGCCGAGATTATCGCCAAGCGCCCTCATCAATGGAACACCGGCCTCGGTGAACATATTGATTTCTTCTAAGGATGCGCGGCCTTTCGCCTGTACCTTTCCGTAAGCCCCGACCAGCCTGCCGAGTGTTTCGCTGTTACCCTGCGCAGCGTTCCCGAGGTTTTTCATGGTATCAACAACGTCCTCGGCAGCAGTGCCGAAAGCTATGAGCCGTTGCGCCGCGGGTGCGAGTTCTTCAAAAGTGAATGGTGTCTTTACGGAAAAATCCCGGAGGGCCGAAAGTGTTTCTTGTGCCTTATCTGCCGACTTAAGAAGCGCCGTAAATGATACGGTTATCTGTTCAACGGACGCGGCATATCTTATTGAGGACGTGACAGATCCCTTGACAAGTTTAGTCATCAGGAGAATACCCGCCGTAACACTCAGCGGGCCTATCAGTTTTTTAGCCATATCCTTGAGACTCATGCTTGTATCTTTGCTTGATTTCTTAAACCGGTTGAGTTCGCTGACGGCTTTTTTTGTTTCGGCCTTGACGAGTATCCTTAGTTCTTCGGCAGTTATCGCCATCGCCTACCTCGTTACTTTTCTTTGCTCTTTTTCCATGCGTTGAAAGCGGCGTCAAAGATATCAAACATCTGCACCACGTCGGCAGGCATTTCATAATACCCGCCCGAATACGGGAGGGTTGATTTATTCTCCCATATCAGCCAAAGCCGCAAGCACTCATCAAAGTTTTTCCATCGCATAGACGGAAACTTGTTCCGCTGGATTTTCTCGCCGAATATTACCTCGACTCTCGCATCAGGCATCGCCGACCATTCGGCGTCCGCTAAATCATAATAGCCTTCAAGCCAGCACCAGAAGGCTACTCGGAGTTTTTTGGGTCTTTCTCCCGAGCCTGTTTCACAAGGTGAGTACGGATCTCATCAATGAGCCCGGCTATCTGGTTCTCCGGGGTCTGCGGTATGTCAAGCAATTCAGCCCATGTAGTAATAGGGGTATCATCGTCTTTGGTGAAATTAAGAAAGCGCGGTTTCATTGCCGCCGCGATCTTCTCATTTTCCTCGTTGTCTACCTTTAACTGAATTGATGCAAACTGCTTGTCAATTTCTTTGTCGAGTTCTTTGTCAGTCTTCACCTCGATATCTGCTACCGTCATAATCGGTTTTTCCGCAGACTCGTATTTGCGCCGCTCGGTATATGAGAGGTTAGAATACTCTACGACAAGCTGCTCTGATTCGGGCTCGTCTTTATTACCATTCCATTCAGGAATGAATCGGCCCTCGCGTGAAACATTAACTTTCATACTTCCCCTTTATGCTATGTTGGTTAGCCACTGCTCTGACTGGTCAAAGGTCGCGTCAAACGAAATCAGCCCGGCTGCGTTCGCCGTCTTGCCGACATCGACAAGCGCGTTGCCGTAGTACCCGCTTCCGCCGGAAACGTACAGATACAGAAACGCTGCGGCAGGAGTCCCGCCAGAGAAATGCTGAGTGAGCAATGCGTTCTGCCCCGCGTCTGTCATGTCGGAGTTACCCGAGAAACTGCCGGTCGCATCGGTGATAGTGTACTGCCTGCGCTCGCCCGCGTCACCGAATGCGGTAATCACTTCTTTCTTTGTGCTGAAATTGCCGGTCCAGTTGTTTATCTCAGCAATCTTTACTGCTCCCACATACACGTTCCCTTCTTTCCCATTGTCTACGCCCATTAGAACGCCCTCCCGCCCGACTCTGCGGGCCGATCCGAAGTATCTTTAACCGGTTTCGTTTCCGGCTTAGTCCCTGTTCCATCATCACCCTCGGCTGCCTTTTCAAATGCGCCATCTGTGAGCGGCGGTACCAATGCAATGCCCCCGCACCGAACACATATAGCTGATTTGAACGGGCTGTTTACTACATGCCCGCAGCCTGGACACTTAAGAGTATAACCACTTTGCTCTTTTTTTGCCATACCGCTATCCCCCAATTTTTGAAAGTGTAAAAACTGTCTCTTGCCCGTCGATATCCCGGCGCTCTACTTTCCATTTCTTATCGGTGTACCAGTTGTATTTTTTCCCCGTGCCGGTCGAAGGGTCGCAGTAATCGAATGAGCCCAGCGTAAAAAAATGAAAGTGCGTCGGGTCTTGGTATGATTGCTCGGCCCTAAAATATGTAGTTCTAATAAACATCTTGCCGCCCGGCTTTACAATCCGCCAGCACTCATCAAGAAACGGAAACACAAGAATCATGTGCTCTATAATATCGGTCGCTATCACGTTATCAAATTCATTCTTCTTGAACGGCCACGGCATCACCGTCAAGTCATGCACAACGTCGGCGGCGTCGGTCTTCCGGAAATCAACATTTACGGCGTCCTTTATTCCCTTGTCTCCGCATCCGAGATTAACATTCACGCGATGCTCCTTTCTAAAATCTCAATCAGCCTGTCGGCTGATTTCTCCCAGGTAAAGTGTTCTCTCATTACCCATGCGGCTGTTATCCCTTTTTCAAGAGCCTCATCGTAATGAGTGTATACTTCATACATTCTGTCAACAACAGATTCTATCTTCGCCGACGGTGCAAAGCACGGCTCAAGGTCGCCGTCGTCAGGATTCATGATGTGTGTCTCAATCATTTCATACTCTACCGGATAAGCATAGTCATTAGACGCCGTGTCGTTGGTTCCGCCGTAGGGCGTATAGATGCACGGCAATCCGGTAGCCATTGCCTCGCACAACGGCAGGCCCCAGCCTTCGCCCATGGTCGGCCATAGGAAGCAATTGGCATAATGGTACAGCGCCGCCATGGTCGGCAGGTCGCAACCCTCGGTCTCTTCGTTTGGCAATATCCGGTAATCGAGAAAGGCGTTCTTTGTTACTTGTGTGAGCTTAGGCTCTTTCTCATATGAAGTCATCTTCATTACAAGGTGCGCCTTGTCTGACAGTTCCGGGTATCGTTTGTTCCACAATTCCCACGCCTGCGCAATATGGGTAGTGCCTTTACGCGGGTTGTCGTCGCCGACAAACATGAAAGTAAACGGTTCTTTTTTCTCTCTCTCGAAATATGGGTATTGAACGGAGTCAACGCCAAGGGGGCATATATCAATCGGCGTATCTGTTGACGCTGAAAAAACCTTCTTGTTATCTGTGCACGGCACTATAATCCGGTCCGCTTTGTCAAGAAATTGTTTCCACTGTGCAGGCACCCGGTCAAACTCGAACATCGTAAACAGCACGTTGGTTTTGAATCGCCATAGGTAGAAGCGAAAAGGAGGCATTGCCTGTAAGCATATCTCTGCACTCGCGTCCAGTTCGACACCGGCATGTATCGCGGCTTTCATCATCTTTCGCATGAAAGTTGTATAGCCAAAGCATGAGCCGATCCCGTTGTAACTGAGTGGTACGGATACTTTCATTACGGCTCCTCGTAATGCGGAAACGTCTCAACGATACTTGCTATTTTACCGTCGCCAAGCGGGAATGTTTTCGGTCCGCGAATCCAGATTATCTTTACCACGACATCTTCCATGGTTCCTTGATAGTTGGCAAAGGTATCCATGATTGCATGAGCACCGAGGAAAGCAGAACACGGTGTTTTATCATTCGTCGATATGCAATCCCATTGTAGGGTAGGCTGCGCCATGCGCGACTTTCCAAACTCTTCGGAGTCGTTCGACGGTGATACGGAGTTAAGGACCGCATAGGGTGGCCTCACGCCTTCCGGTGCCGCGTGTAAAAAAATCTTTTGCCCAAAGATATCAGTAACGGCGGATTGCTTGAGTGCGTGCGTTATCATTGCGGTTTCAATATAGTCTGCCATTACTTTCTCGGTGCCTTCTTTCGTTTCTTCGCATTCCTTACAAGCGCCCTCATCTCTGGTCCAAACCTTGCCTTGACAAGCATGTTGATCGCGGTCTTCAATTTCCTTGACTTCGCGGCCTTACGCATAAACGAAAACTTTCCACCGTCTCTGTATTCCAATACCTGCGCCCATTCCACATCGGTCCATACTGACCACGTAGGCGCTATGGTGTTGATAGTTGACCGCGGGTCAAAGAACCCCTCGCGGTCAACCTCGATACTTGCTTCGGTAACACCGGTTATCCTGTTGATTCTGTCCTGCACTTCCGGCTTAACTATCTTCTTGGCTACTTCCTCAACCAGCGTATCAAGCACCTTGAGCGTAATGCCGCCGTAGTCGAGATCGCCGATTCCTTCTATGTCAAAACTAATACCCGGTTTCGCCATCAGCTTCCTCGTATGCGTCAATCTCTATTTCGCGGTTGCGCTCGCCTACGTTTCTGATTGCGCGAATCTTAAGCGTTCTGCTTTCAAAAGAGATCCGCATATCAGGAGTCAGCCCGCGCAGGAATCGAATAGTAATTCGATGGGTGAGCATTGCCTCATCTTTTCGCGTGGTCGAGTTCATGCTCTCGCTTCCGCTCATCGGTGATACTGCTGCCCACACTGTAGCAAAAGTATGAAAGGTTCGCTCACCGTTTATCCTGCTTGCGTAGTCGTCGGGTTTCTGAATTACGATACGGTTGCGCAGTTTCCCTGCTCTCATATAGGTATAATCCTGTCGTATCCTATCAATCCTTTTACAGCCCACGGCAAGGTCTGGTATATCGTACCTACCAGGCCGTCCTCGCGGTGCTCATACAGTTCGGCGCCGAGTATCTTGATGGCTTGTTTGTATTCCTCTGGAACTGTTGCCGCTGTCGCGCCGTATCCGCATACATACCTGACGATAACTCCATTAACCGTTCTGAGCGTAGTTGACGGCCATGTTTTTGAGTACCCGAGCACAACATGCCCTGGCTCTCCGTAGATATCTACCTCGTAATCATCAGAGGTAAATGTTGCCTCTGTTCCGTCGGTATCGTAATATTTTACGCTGGTTATTGATTGCAGCGGAGGTGATGGAATCTGCATGTAATTCGCCGACGGAAACGCATCAAGATATCGATCCCATGTTTGCGTAATCAGACATCGGCCCGAATGCCGCTCGATGAGTCGGCGCGCCGCTTTTATCAGCCCGGTAATATAATCATCCTCTATGCTCTGCGGTGCCGAGGTAACAATGTTGACACCAAAACTACATGCCGCTGCCGCGACACTCGCAACCACGCGGATATACTGCTTGATACCGGTATATGCTTTCTCTTGCGTCGCGTTATCGTTTGCCGTGGTGACTTCGGTAAAGGCGCCGCTTGTGACATCGGTATACGTGACATCATCATCCGACTCTTGAATCTTTGCGTTTACTGTACCGGTCGCCGCATTGGTTCCGGAAACGAGATATACAACCGTGCCGCTATTGAGGACATCAACGCCGGTACCTTCAAGCGAATATGCCGCCGCTACTGCGTGGTCTGCCGGCGCAATTGTTTGCGTGGAAGTAAGCGCCGCCGCCGTATCGTTTGACTCAATGCGGAGATGCATTTCCATCTCCGCAAGAGTCACGGGTTCAATTGTCGGGGCGGTTATTAGTTTCGTTGTGAGCGGCATATTAGCTCCAGATTATTTCTAACCCGTAATCGTTGCCGTTTGCATTCGGGTACACAATTTTAATCTTGTCACCCCTGAAAAATGGGTGCGGCCTGGTTGGTTGATACACGTAATCGGTGAGTGCGCTCATTGCTTCAACGTCGAGCACCACGTTATATTCGACGCCCGCTGCGGATACTATACTTGTCGTAAAGTTCTCCGCCGCGCTTGCCGCATCGAGGTGTATCCTCACCGCTTCGAGATAGCCTGCCCTGGTCGTCGGCTCCACGGTTCTACTGATAGCACCCGCTGCGGTTGATATATCTCTGAACATATACGCCCCCTTAGAGAATCTGTATCGCGCGCGCCCATTGAATTGTCATGATTTCCGCGCCGTCATCGCCTGCCCTGGTGTCAAAGGTCGGAGTCAATACCTGATCAGCAAGCCCGGTCCCGATCTCCACGGTCAAGGCATTATCGAAGTACACCGATAAGGTTGCCCCGTCGTAGTACATTTCATAGACGTGGTAATTGACATCGTGCGTCGCGGAAAATGCGGTTGATCCGATCGCCCCGGCTAACTCGTTGTTAAACTTCATCACGGTTTCATCATTGAGGTGATACCAGTATAGGCCGTCATCCGTTACGGCTACTGCGTGAGAAGATGCTGCATTCAATGGCGTGGTGTCTACCTCTACCAGGCCAAAAAGATGATCTCCCTTTGATGCGTGGTCTGTCTTCACCTTCGCGCCGAAGTAAAGCGGGTTGCCAGCGGTAAGCTGGAAAGCCCCGTGGGGAAGCTGTAGGCTGTGGCCGTCATACTCTGCGGTGTCTGAAGTGTTAGCAAGCCCGCCACCCTGAACGCCGATATTGAGCACGGTACCTACGTTTGTCTCTGAGTTCAAAAACGTGGTCGGTACAAGCAAGGTATCATCACGCGGTATTCCGGTTCGCTCTAATTCCCATTTGACAACATCGACTCCAACGGCATCAAGCCAGCGCTCGGTATACCGATCATCGTATGTCACTAAGGCATTGTTTACATATTTCGTTTTTACCATTTCTTATTCCCCTTACTGGCGATTTTGCCAGATTTTAACATAGTCGATATCGATGAGCGCCGCGGTACTTCCGGCTGTAATGTATCCGCTTATCGTGACACATAAATCATCCGTTGTGGTTATTGCAAGCAAGTGCTCCGCAACAAGGGCGCCGTCAATGAAGTATCTGGCGTTTCCTGCCGCGTCAAGTTGTATCCGGTAGATATGATAGGTTGCCAATACTAAATCAGTACCGGTGTCCGTAGATTGCGGCGTGCCGTTTGCCAGTACGCTGAGTGCGTAGATGTCATCGGTGGTTTCGGCCCTGACGCCGAACATCGCCGAGTCATCAGATACGCTGTCAACTGTTCCGGTTGCGAGCGAGTCATCAGCCCAGGAAATCTCCCCGGTTCCTTCGGTGGCTACGTCAGTAAATCCAAAGTTGAAAAATAGTGCGGCGTCAGAGGTCGTAGTCTTTAGCCTGATTTCACACCCGCATGCCTGCGCAGCTTCCCACACAAGTGCTGTCGATATTTCATTACGGCTGTCTACGTCGGTACCGGTGTTGATCCGGTATACGCCATTTACCGCGGCAGTGATATCCGCGGCTGCGGCAGTTCCCTCGGTGGCCTCGGTCCAGTCGTTTGTAGCGTCGACCGCAATTCCCAAAAAGTCATCGATGAATATTACCGGGAAGCCAAGCGGAAACAATGTCTCGTATGTTTCGCCATCGTAGAAGGCCATATTCCCGGTACCTTGCCAGTTGTAGGTAGATTTAGTTTTTCCCATAATCCACCCCCTTACTGTCTGTTCTGCCAGATTTTGACGTAATCAATATCAATGAATGCGGCAGTTGATCCGGCGGTAATCAGTCCGGCAAGAGTAAAACAAAGATCGTCGGTCGTGGTAACTGCGAGCAAGTGTTCTGCTACCAATGCGCCGTCAATGAAATACCGAGCGTTGCCGAGCGAGTCAAGTTGTATCCGGTAGATATGCGAAGTCGCCAAGACAAGATCGGTACCGGTGTCTGTTGACTGCGGTACGCCATCGGCGATGGTACTCAGCGCGTATATGTCGTCGGAGGTTTCGGCGCGTACTCCAAACATAACCGCGTCGCTTGCCCATGCATCAACTGTTCCGGTTGCGAGTGAAGCATCTTTAAATGATATCTTCGCGGCGCCTTCGGTTGCAACGTCGGTAAACCCGAAGTTCATGAAAAGACTCGCGTCGGAAGTCTTTGTCTCTACCTTGACTTCACATCCGCAAGATTGGGCGGCCTCCCATGCAAGCGCCGTTGAAATCTCGGTTCTTTTATCCGCCGCGGTACCAGTATCTATTTCGTAGAAACCGTTCACCCTGGCCGTGATATCCTGCGCGTTCGAGGTTCCCTCGGTTGCTTCCGTCCAATCGTTCGTCGCGTCGGTCGCGGGTTTCAAAAAGTCATCAAAAAAGACAACTGGAAAACCCATCGGCATAAGTGTCTCGAAAGTATGTCCATCATAAAACACCTGGCGCCCGGTATTCTGCCAGTTATAATCTGCTTTTGTTCGTCCCATTCTGCACCTTCCTTTAAGGTACCGCAGCCCGAAGGCCGCGGCACAGATTCTTAATTCTTTATCTTACGCTAATGCCTGAGGAGGAGCTGCCTGTGCATAACGTGCGCCCGATAGTATCGGGATTATCGTTATCACGTTCGCGCCTGCGGTATCCGTAACCATGGTCATAAACGGGTAGTCCGCTGTCAGCTCCGAGGCGTCAACCTCGATAACATACATGCTTCCGTTATCGGTCCCGGTTACAAGCCCGGTTGACGCATTTAGCGTCCGATCACCGGTTACGCCCGCGGTAATCTTGTAGTAGTAAAACGCTATCGCAGTCTTGTTAGAACCGCTCGCGTCGTCACTTTCATACAGGATGATAGTTGACGAGTTGGTAATTGCACCACTATAAACGATTATCGAAACATGACTATAATTCTCCATGCTCCAATAGTCTGAAGTCTTGGCCCCTCCGCCGATATCGACGGGTGCCACGCCGGCAACTGCCTTGCCCTGTTCTGCAATATTAAATCCTTTCATAATTCCTTATCCCCCTTTCCTTACGCTCTGGCCGCTATGGCTACAAACGGGCTGTATGTCGCGCTCGCTGCACCCTTAAACGGAGTCTTTGCCGCTGCCGGTATGGGCTGACCATCGAGCCGGTAGGTGAACCTGAGCGCGGTTTCGTCCGTGGTGAAGTTGACGTGAATGCTTGAGGCGGTTTGAATGTCGCCCTTGTCAACGAAAAGGTACTGAGAGAGGTCAACGGCCATGAGGTCGCCAACATCGCCAAGCGCCGAAGCCTGTTCGACATACTTGATCGCCCTTCCGAGGATGGTGTCATTCGGTGCGCCGGCTGCGCTGTTCTGAGGAATCCAGACGGCTGCGCCACCGGTACCGACTGCCCTTTCCATTGCCATCAACTGCGGGAGGATTTCCTCGTTTGCGAGCCATACCATGTTCGCCTTGTCGCGGCAAAAGGTAAACGCCTTCTCGACGTTTTCCAGAACGATGGTATCCGCAAGCTGTCCGGTTTCCTTGGTAATTGACCGGAGGCATCCGGCGTTGATTATTCCAAGAGGTTCACCTGCGCCGGTTCCACGCATGATCAGGTCGTCCATCTTGAAGCCCATTTCTTTAGCAAACATCATGCGCACCCAGCCCTCGAGCATTGCGGCGTCCTGCATGAGTTCGTCGGTGAGATAGGTGAGACCCATCATTTTATTAAGCGCGAGCTCAATCTCTCGAAACTTCGGCTTGGTCGCGGTAACGGCTGCGGCCTCATGGGCCATGTACACCTGTACTCCGCCATAACGTGAGCCGGTCGCCCGGGAGGTTTCGTCGATTGCGGGTAGCGCCATTTTGTTGCTTGGCGCGCTCATGGTCATTTTAGAACAAAGGCTCGGAAGCTGTGCGGTTTCAAACGCATCGGCAAGCAGCGCCGATCCGTAGTCGGTCCCGACAAGAAAGCCACCGTCGGAGGGTACGCTCTCATTTGACCCGGAAGCCGCGGCCTTTACCGATTTCTGAAAATCGGCAAGTTCGTCTGATACCACGCCGCACTCGAAGCGGCCTATCTTCTCGCCCATGCGGTCCTTGATACCTGCCGCGATAACGGCCTGGTAAAACTCGCCCATGCTGCGGATGCCGTTGTTGATTCCTGCGGGCATGATCGTCGGTGTAGGAATAGCGGTACTCGGTTCGGGTTCGGCGTCGGCCATGCGTTCGGCGGTTTCGATCTGCACCTTAACCGCGTCCTGCTCGTCGAGCAACCCTTTGATTTTAGTATAGTCTTCTGCGGAGAGTTCGCGTTCTGCGGTTTCGGCCTCTGCCTTTACGGTGTCAATCTGATTTTGCAGATCCCCGTATTTAGCTTTCAGTTTTGTGAGCATTTTCTGCCCCCTTTAGATAATTTGCGTTTTCTCTCATGCGCACTAAAACACCATACGGTATCTCAGCCTGCACGTCGGTTTCTTCTACGGTCTCAACAGGCTCTCCCTGTGATTCCTCCGGCTCAGGCTCCCCCTGGTCGGTTTCAAAACCATGTGCCGCGATATCGACAGATTCCTTTTTGCTGAATCCTGAATCTCTCAGGAGTCCTTCAAAGTCTCTGATTGTCGCGGGCTTTTTATTTCCTTCTGCGCTTCCCTGGAATCTCTCCGGGACGTGCTTATAGGCATATCGTGAATCGATGGATATGGAAGCAGCAACCGCCTCATGCTCGACTTGCTCATCGGCAAATCCGGCCTCAACGGCCTCGTCGGCAGTAAACCATGTATCTGCATCCATGTACTCCTTTATCTCGTCGGCGCTCAAATTAGAATGCGCCTCATATATATTTACTAATTCGCCGCCTATCTTGTCAAGCAGCTCGGCGCTTTGCCTCATGTCGTCGGCCCCGCCCATGGCAAATGTCCACGGGTTGTGAATCATGAAAAATCCTGCGGTGTCGATTGTGAGAGAAGAACCGGCAAGAGCTATGATCGAGGCAGCGGAAGCCGCGAGCGCCATCACTTCGACAGATACCTTTTCGCGTTCGGTTGCAATAATGTTGTATATGGCAATGCCGTCAAACACGTCGCCGCCGGGTGAGTTGATGAGAATATGTATCGACGCCTTGTCCTTTATTGCGTCAAAGTCTTTCTTGAAATCCGCCGCGGTAACTGAATCGCCCCACCATGACGCGCCGATGTCGCCGAATATCGATATCTCCGCGGTGTCTTCTTTCGCCTGAATCTTATACCATTTTTTCGATTTCACTTTCCCCTCCTGCTCCGCCTGCATCGCCGCCGCCATTCTTTGCCGCGTCGCTCGCAGCGTCCATCATGTTCGACGGTTGCCAGAATCGTCTACCTATTTCTTCGTCGTCAATCGGATTCATGCCGATAGCAAAGCGGCCCTCGTCGCCGTTAATGAGTCCGGCAAAGCGGCCTATCCGCTGTGTTTCCATAACCGTTTTCATATCGCCCCGCTGCAGCTGGTTCATGTCATGCTGCGCAAAACCTTTTTTTCTCTCGATAGGCGTGAGCAGTTGCGTATCAACCGCTTTCTCGAAACGCTCCGCCCATGGTCTCAGCGTGTCGGTAATCCATTCAATCTGCTGGTGCTCGATATTTGAAAATGTTGCGTTCGTCAAATCTTTGAGCTTGTGAAGCGGCATGTTCAGAATGCGTGCCATTTCGCTGAGTTGAAAAATCCGGCTTGCGAGATATTCGGCGTCGGCCATAGACATTGAAAACGGCGTGTAGGTCATGCCCTCTTCAAGTACAATCACTTTACCGGCGTTACTTGATCCGCCATATGCGCTAGCGAAAGATTCCTTTAGGGTTTCCTTTGCCTCGGGAGATAGCGATTCCGGATGTATGAGTGCACCCGAACTATTTACGCCCTTATCGATAAAGCTGTTTGAAAAGTTCTGCTGTGATAGCCCGAGCTTGACCGCTTCCCTGTGGAGCGTTATCAACGAGTACCCGGTATATGCATCCGGCCCAAACCCGGAAAGGTTAAATATCTCGGTATATGATAATGGGCGCTCTCCGCCTTTCTTCGGGCGGTACAGATATACCGGCTCGCCCGAATCTTTTACCTCAACCCGCATACGCGCCGGGTCGAGCAAGTATACCGCGGTCGGTCTGCCGTAAGTATCACGCTGAACATATGAATATGAGTTACCCCAGTTGATAGCCTGCATGAATACTGACTCGCGCCACTTAAGAGAATTGACAAACGGGTTCGCCATGCTGTTCATGACGCCGTAAACTGGATGCTCCGCCCATCGCCTCCGCTTCATTTCGCCTTCGCGTCTCAGTAATGGGCACGCAACCGACGCGAGTGACTGCGATATCTGCATCACCCCGGAAAAGTAGGCGGTGTATGCCATCGCGCCGGGATCGTGGCCGGCTTGTGTGGAATCCATCCACCTGCCCATGTCGTCAAGAGATTGCGGAGACCACTGGCCTGATGCGCGGAAGACACTTAAGGCCGCGCGGAATCGTTGAGTTAAGTTAAGGTTTCGGGAGTTTTGCCTTGCTTTCGCCAAGTAATACTCCGTTTTATAAGAGAAACACTAAGTAATATTATATAAATAGCTCTTTCTGGAAGTTATTGCAAGTGCAATAGGGAAAGCCCCCTTTCGGGGGCTCGCTTTATCTGACTGGGTTCCTTCCGGAATCTGGCTCGCTTCAGATTTGTGGTTTACTCATATGGGTTGGCTCGCTCCAGCAATCTGGTTTTCTCCCGGGTTTTGGCTCGCTTTTGTCTAATGGTTTTCTTGAAAGCCCTGGCCCTCTTTCTAAAACACCCAACCTCTTTCAGTCGGGCTTATTATTCCCGTATGTCCTAAATACTCCTCTGCGTATAGCGAGCGTGTCGGGAGTCCTCGAATAGTTCTGCCGACAAACCAATAATCTGCAAGTATATGTTTCATAACTGCCCGTAATGCCGCGCCATGTCTGTGGCATGGCTTCGTATCTTTCCAGGCTACCTCGACAAGCATTCCTTGCGTGTTCCTGCTCTTTGTTATTTTCTCGCTTATCGCCAGCCGCTCCTTGGTCCTGTCGTACACTTCCCGGTATGCGCCGCGAGTTTTCATCATTGAATCGGCGGTCCTCCACAGGGCGGTTCTGAGTTTCTTATTCCCGCCACCCGCTTCGCCTTTAGTATATCTTTGATGGCTCGCGGTATGCAGTCCGGTGTAACTCCAGGTAGCCGACGCGGTAGTTGCTTTTTCGAGATCGATATAAACCGAGAGATACGCGACGGTCATTTCCCCGAGCCCCTTAACGCCCATGGCTGACTTGATAAGTGAATCCTCCTCTTGGTGCTCTTTGATCCACTTAACAATCTGCTTCTCTGCATCAACGAGAATGGGCAAAACCTCATCAACCGCGTTTCCGAGATGCTCCTCGGTTTCTTCTCTTGAGTAATCAGTCCTCCGCTTGAAGGCGAGTAGTTGATTATTGATTTTGTTCTTCAGCTTCAACATTTGCTCCCGGTCGTCAATCAACGCCTTAAGTTCGTTGTGGTCCTCTTCTCGCAACCGGAGAATGCCATGCTCCTCCATGTGTGCTACCGGGTCAACGACTTCATAGTTGTCGGGGTCATACGTCCCGCCTTGCGCCTTCGGTTTCGCCCGGTGCGTGTCGTACTCTGCAAAATCTTTTGTAATTCCTTTCGCCTCTTTCAGTGCTACTTTTGCCATTTGTTTCTCCTTATGGCTTTTGGTTTTGTGGCTCGCTTTAAAATCTTGGGTTCCTTACGTTGAATGGCTCGCTTAGGTCAATTGGGTTTCTCGCAGCTTGTAGCTCGCTTGAGCGATTTGGGTGTCTTAATCGATGTGGCTCGCTTGCAATAAATGGGCGTCTCATAGTCTTTGACTCGCTTAAGCAGCATGGGTGCTTTATCGTAAGTGGCTCGCTTAATGGAAATAGGGATCTCCGCTCGTTTGGCTCGCTTGCGCCCATTGGGGTTCTCTCGTGACGTGGCTCGCTTAAAAAAAATGGGTGTCTTACTCTGCCTGGCATAAAAAAAGCCCCTCCATCTTGTGTCCCGTGGTGAGCGGGGTGGCTCCGTGAGAAACCAATAACACAAGCCTGGAAAGGCCATTTTTCTCACGGAATCTGTATCGCCGGGCACCACCCAGCATCATCATTATTGCATATGGCGTGCCCGCTGTCAAGGGTTAAAACGAAAGCACCTCGACGCCGTGGTCCTCATATACGCTGCGCTTCTTGACATTCCTCACCGCCATTTCCAAAGCCATGAGCTGAGAAAACACCGCGTCTATGTGTTTGCTCGATTGTCGTGTCTCGGGTTTGACCGGCCTGATGTTTCCATTCGTGTCGCGCTTTATTTCGGCGTTACTTACTTCCCACGATACCACCGGGTTAGGCAATACCGATAGGGTTTTGTTAATCACTTTTGTTTCGAGGTTCTTTGCCGCAGGTGATATCAGCTTCCATCCCTGCGAAAACTCGACAAGGTATTTCTCCCATCCAAGTTTTTCAAGGTTGGCTACAAACTGCGATGAGTTAAAGGGATCAAAGGCTATCTCTTTGATATCATATAGATCCATATCCTTCTCAAGTTCCGCCTGGATGAAATCATAATCGATGGTACGCCCCGGCGTGAGTATGCAATGATTATCCTCTGCCATCTTCCGCCACTCGAAACGCTCCTTTTTCTCGCGCTCCGCTATGCCGTACCCGGGTAGGAATATCTTTGTAAACATTCTAAACCCGCCCTCCCATGCAAACGCGAGCGAATAGGCCGCGGTATCGATCACGGTAGCCAGGTCAATCCCGGCACACGCGGGCGCGCCTTTCATTTCCTCTATGTCAAACTGCTTTTCGATCGCCGACCAGTCAGTATCTTTAATCCAGCCGAAGCGGTTCTTTGTCCAGATATTGAGATTCTTGTTTTTGAATTTGCTTTGCTCGCTCGCCATGTCGAGAGCTTTTTGAAAGTCGCTCTCTATTGCCTTTACTTTCTTGCTCACGCCGAGACAGGGATTAGCTTTCAGCCATACGCTCTTGTCGGTCCATTCATCTTTTTCGTCGAGCGTGTAGATAATCCCGAAGTAAGTTTCATTCGTTGCCTTTTTGCTGAGTACCCGCTGTGCATATTCTTCCTCATCAACACACGGTACGTCCGGGTCAAAGCCTGCGGTAGTGATAATAATAGTCATCGGTTGCGCTCGGGACGACATACCATCAGACATAATGCGGTACACACCGTCGGTCTTATGCGCGTGGTATTCGTCGATGATTGCACAATGCACGTTTCTACCGTCAAGGGAATCCACGTCTGCAGCAACGGCCTTGAATGAGGAGGTTTCTGTATCGGCGTCTGTAAGTGCATGCCTGGAAAGTTTTATAACTTTTTGTAATTCTTTATTCTTTGCAACCATGGCGCGGGCATAGTCGCTGAAAACGATCCGCGCCTGTTCTTTTGTCGTAGCCGCTGAGTAAACTTCTGCTCCGCCCTCACCGTCAGCAATCAGCATGTAAAGAGCGATTGCCGCTACCCATGTACTCTTCCCGTTCTTCTTCGCTACCTCGATAAACACCGTCCGGAACCTGCGGTAATCGTCCCGGTCAAGCCATCCGAAAATAACCCATGTAATGAAAATCTGCCACGGCTGCAGGATAAGCGGCTTCTTGTCGAGCTCCCCTTTCACGTGCACGCAGTAATAATGCACAAACTCAATTACATGCTCGGCTCTCGCCTCATCGAAGTGATACGGAAACTGTTCGGTATCCTGTTTTTTCAGATTGTCTTTATGCCGCTTCGCCGCGAGCTTCACCCACTTGCAGGCTACTACCTCGCCGGATAGAACATCGGTTATATACTTTTCAGCGGTCTGTTTTATGTTCATTCAAATAATACTGTCTGGTCTGTTTCTTCTTCTGTGTTGACGCCAAGCCACCACCAGAAAAACGCCTCTCCGCTTGCCCATCTGTCAACGCTGGTGCTTCCGTCTTTCTTTGGCTTAGATTTCCTGTCTGCCCATAACAACTCAAAGTGCTTGATAAAAGCCTTAGTCATTCTTGGGTATCTCTTTGCTTGCTCTAACCGTTCCTTACCGGCATTAGGGCAGAACAGGCACCCGATACGCTTCCAACCTTCATCGTAAAGCGAACAGTACGGAAGCTCTCTTTCTTTGATAAACTCCCAAACATCATCATCGCTCCAATTGATAATAGGATTTATGTATATCTTGCCGGTGTCCTTGTAGCACGGCTCTATGGCCCGCCTCCCTGCTCTTTTAGCAGACTCTGCAGCCCTGATACCCGTAATAACTCGCCTACCAGCTCCGCCATTCTCTTTGTACTTGGCGCAACACCAACGTGCTTGACGTAACGGCGCACCCTGAATAACAAGCTGTTTGAGTAGGGGCTTTTCGGGATGCTCAAAGATAACGTCTTTGTGATGTTGCTTGATGAACCGTACCAATTCGGGAGGGTCAATCGTGGTTACTGAGTAGTGAGAGTCATGTTTAACGCCTGCCATTTTCGCCAATTCTTTGATGCATATAGAATCCTTACCCCCACTGAACGCAAGATAGTACCCCTCGGGCGGTTCATGGTCCTGCAAGAACTGCAGCGACTCGGCCACCTTGTCTATCACGCCGAATAGTCCGTTTTCTCTAAGCATTACCCTCTCCCTAAAATAAATCCGGCATCAAGAGTTCCACTTGATTACGATTGCGATACTCACCATAGGCTTTCCGCTTATCGCTGGCGGGGGCGGAGGTCCCGGCAAGCAACGCATGCCGGTAACTTGTTCCCTCAACAGATTGGTACTGCTCACTGTCGCCACCGGAAAAATCATCCTCCGACAAACTTTCTAATATCTTGTTTCTCTTTCGCGCTCGCCTTTGGTCGCTCGCCTTTCTTGGTCGGCGCACTGCGGCGTTGCCCGAGAGAGTCAAACCCGAAGTCGGTATACAGTGCTTTCATAAGCAATTCTTGCTGATGCATAACTAAGTATTCGGGCCTTGGCCGATCCACCGCCCCGCTCTTTGTCACCACGGTATACACATAACCCCACTTGTTGCAGTACATGCGCATGGTGTCATAAAGCCCGTAGGTCTCGCAAAGAAGGATAAAGCCTTGCGTGCTCTGAACCGATAGCCAGTTTTCATCCCATAGCCGCCGCGCCCAATGTTTCCAAAACCATTTCGAGGAACCCTTGAGGCGGGCCGGGCAGTTCGGTAGCTTGTCGCCTTCGCGTTTAGGTATGCCGGGATCGGTACGGTCTTTCCTGTCGGTGCCACGTGCTTTTTTTATTTCGTCTGGTACTCTTGGCCTTCCTGCGTTTCCCATTATGTAGCTCCTTAAAACGTTCGTAATATTCCGTTACAGTCTTTCATATATTCAAACCCCGCCGTACCGGGTTCAATTTTCTCATAGTACCTGCTCGGTATTTTGCTCCGGACATATTCGGATAGCCGTGACTGAGATACGTTTGCCGTCTTGCTGTTGAACACAATACCCTTATAGTCTACGTCTCCAGCATATCTATTTACCAGCATACGCTTTATGACTGCATATCCTGCGGTTATTCCCGGACGTATTGTCAGGCGGATAGAGTCGCCATCATAAAGCGTACCGGGACTGATGTAATCAGTATAGCTGTATTCACAAGACGGTTTTTCATACTGCATCGGCGTGCACATTTCGGCGGAAAACGGGTTGAGTTTTAACGCGATGTATAGTTTAGCATCAGCCTTTCTGTCTAACTCAGAAACCATTTTTGTCAGCGCCGCGATATCGCGCATAACCGTATCCGGTGTTTCCCACGGAAAACCTATAATACAATTGCAGATAAGCGCGACGCCGCCCGATACGGTATCAAGTATTTCCGCTATGGTGTTTTTTACATCCGCATCCTTGAGCGGTCGGTTTACCCGATGCCGCGTTTCTTCCGTAAGGCCATCGAATGCGCTTATGTACATCCCCGGCTTTTTAATGTCTAAGTAATTCCAAAAATCTTCTACGTGCTTCCCGCCCTGTGCTGTATAGTGCTGATTGGTTTTCCGTGTCCAGGTATACTGACAGTAAGCACACCGCATCTTGCAGCCGCAGGCCGATTCTCCCGGCATCAGATATTTATATTTTCCATATTCATATTCTCCCTCGATATCCGGGTCTTTGCTCTTCCTCCACACGTTCGGGAAGTCTGCCCCGGCGAGGATAAAGTTAATCTGCCCCTCGGCCCTGCCCCACACCGCAACGTCGATATAGTCCTTTACTACCTTGATGTTATGCACTCCCGCTCCGCCGATGATTATCTCTGCGTTTCTACTTTCCGGTGCCCTTGTTTCGAGAGAAAAAATGAGGTTTTCGATATCATACACCGACGTGATCGGTACAAGGATATTGTCATATTGATTTATTTGTTCAGGAAAGCAGAAGTCATAGGGCCGGTTTATCTCGCCAAGGATTCCGCGCAACCCGAGGTATGGCAAATCTCCGAATGTCTTGCCGCCTATCTTTCGGCGCTGCGTAAAGTCTGACAGCATGAGCACGGCGGTATCTGCGCGATTGCGCTTTACAAGGAGGTTGGGAATAAACTTAAATGATAAATCTTTCCCGCGGCTCACGGCGGTCCTGCACTCCCGGCACGCCCCCTCGTATATGCCGCGATCCTTTCTGTAGTAAAATGCTGACAGAGGCTTTAGCTGTTTGCACTTCGTACACTTTTTCATACGATTATCATAACCCCCTACAAAATAACTTTCTAATCTGCAATTTTGACCGCGTGCACGCAAGCC
>Ga0208904_1000285_pt1 | contig 44090 bp, 31 predicted proteins | sample AntAceMetag02UKB_FD_184774 | JGI IMG/M metagenome (GOLD analysis project Ga0208904, IMG submission 184774) | Saline lake microbial communities from Ace Lake, Antarctica - Antarctic Ace Lake Metagenome 02UKB (SPAdes) (version 2) | ecosystem: Environmental > Aquatic > Non-marine Saline and...
GGAGATCACTACAAGAAAAGTTTCTGATTCTATCAGAGCGTGGGTAGCTCACGCCAGTCATGGGAATACTTACAGACTGAGAAAGAGAGTAATGGAGGATTTAGTGTTTGTTAGAGGCGAACCAAAAAAGGAGCGTATCTGATGCCAAAAAGAGAAAATATGCGAAAAACAGTGCGGGAATGGATAGAAATCTCCGAATATGACCTGTGTACGGCAGAGGCCATGCTTAAAACAAAACGATTTCTTTATGTTATGTTTATGTGTCAACAGGCGGTTGAGAAAATTTTAAAGGCTATTTACGCTATGAATAGCAGTGAACTGCCGCCTCGGACACATAACCTGTTGTATCTCGTGGATGCGTTAGAAATTAGCTTGCGGGAGGAAGAACTGATGTTGTTATCACGGCTTAACCAGTTTTATCTTGAGAGTAGATATCCGGGAGAAAGAATTAAATTAGCTAAAGCGGTAAATAAAGACAAAGCGCGGGAAATGTTGGAGAAGACAAAAGGAGTATGGAAATGCTTAAGACAAAAATTACTGTAGAACAGATAGGCAGAGAAGTTGTTGATTTCCTCTCGGATTATATCAGGGTTGATAGGGCGGTTTTATTCGGATCATACCTCTATGGCACTTCAAGGAAAGACAGTGATTTTGATATAGCGATTATTTCCGAAGACTTGGCAAAAATGGGTATTTTGGAAAAAATGGAATTATTTTCTAAAGCCGCCATAGCCGTTGATTCAAGAGTGGAATTAAAAGGTTTCGGTAAAAACGATTTTTTGAATCCGGAGAAAGGTTCTTTGGTGGAGACGATAAAAAAACAGGGTAAGATCATATGGTGCCGGTGATGATATAACAGGCGAGGGACGCGGGGACGAGGGAAGATAGAAGACGGACGATAGACGATAGACGATGGACGATGGGAAGATAGACGATGGACGATGGACGAAGGGAGATGGATTGATAGAAGATAGAAGGTAGAAGATAGAGGGGACGATGGAGGAGGGGAGAAGATACGAGAAGAAGCCTCCTCTTTGTCATCCCGAGTGAGCCGAAGGCGAATCGAGGGATCTATAGAAGATGGACGATGGGAGATGGAAGACGGGAGACGGAAGTATATACACAAAACAAAAAATACTACACGCAGTAAAGTGTAGAGAAACCCAAAGAAGGTGATTAAGATGCGTAGACACATAATAATGATCGGAGCCGCGACAATTATAATACTTGGATTGGGTATTTGGCCGGGTTTTGCCGACCAGTACACCGGCGGAGCGGGTGACGGCTGGAGCAGTTCTCAATCTTCGGACTTCGCGGTAACAGGGCCTGATATCACCTTTTCTTCAAGCCGTAATCAAGTTTTCAGGGTAGGCCAAGTTTATTATCCCCCTTCAGGCTATTTTATTTCTCAAGTTCTGGATACCGGAGGGAACCTTGATCTGAGCGTTTTAAACTGGACGGCTGATGTACCCCCGGGGACCGGACTCAAGTTTCAGCTTGCCGGCAGTGATACGGGTTTGGAGGGTTCGTGGACCGAATTTTTGGGAACAGACGGGACTACAAGTACTTTTTTTACATCGATAGGCGAGGCTATACCCGCCGCGCTGGATACTAAGCGTTACATCAAGTATAGGGTCTACTTTTCCACGGTCGATAGTATCTATACGCCTTCTTTTAGTGATATTAAATTCACCTTTACCAGTGATGTGGAAGCGGATCGTCTGATCAGCGATATATCCGATAACCCCTTCACCGTAGCGGTGAAACTCAATATGATCGCGCCGGTGTTTGACGATCCGGGTGAAGGTACGGTGGATACAGATACGCCGATAATCATACGGGTAGAGGATTTTAATGATGTTCTTATAGGTGCCGCGACGGAGCCGGTCACTGTAACGGTGACAAGCGATTCCGGTAACGCGTATATCAGCAGTATTGATACAGGGACGGACGGGTCAACAGGCGTAGGCGTGACTTCAACCGTGATAACGTCGGTTGGCGGGATAATAGAGATAAAGATACATGACGAGATCGGTGACGGCACGAATGGTACTTTGGGCGATCCTGAAAATGTTACGGTTACCGCTACTCATGAAACATTTACTTCGGAAGTCAGTTCCCAGCCGTTCATTATCGAGCCCGGAAAGACGGTAAAATATACGTTAACGCAGCCGGCGGATATTGACGCGGGCACTGAAGCTTTGTATAACCTCAAGAGATATGATCAGTACGATAATCTTGTATACTCCGATTATTTTGATTCGGGTACCGGAAACGGATCGGAGATAGTTACGCTTACATCGACTTCTACCGGCGCGGAGAAACAGTTCCGTCCGATATCGGGAGTCGGAGTAACTCCGGGTGACAGCACGAGGACCATTGCCGACGGGGTGGATAACGCGGATATTTATTATTATGACGAACTTTCCGGTACATGGACGGTTACGGCGTCCCGCGCTAATGTTGCGACTGACGGGGCAGATACGATAAGTATTATGAATACCGCGGCGGATCACCTTGTGATAAGTACCGATGTAGCGAATCCTGTAGAGATAGATACAATACCCGAGCAGAAAGCCGGTGTTGAGTTTACTTTGCCGGGACTTATCGTTGTTGACGCGTACGAGAACGTGGCTAACGGCACTTTTGGCGGACCTGTATTCTCGGGGAATCTGGCGGTAAGTTATACATTAGGTACAGGACTTGTGAACGGGCCTGATTGGGTACAGGAAGGGGATGATTTTAAGGATATGTGGACAGAAAGCGTAGATTTTACGAATGCCGCGTCTACTACAACGCTTGATACTATTCTTTATCGCGCGCAGGAGACGACAATAAGAGCGGATTCGGTGAGTTTAACGGGTACAGGTACAGAGTCAAATCTGGTCACGATAATTCCGGAAACGGCCAGTGAACTCAGGTTTGACGTTGAGCCCGCGGCGACCGATCCACCCGCTGTTATAAACGTTCCGCTGGACATACAGCCTAAAGTCACTACACATGACTATTACGGGAACTATAGTGACGATATCCCGGATGATAATAGTAACCCGGATCCGGATGATCAAAAGTACATAAAAATATACGCGACAAGTACACCTAGCGGGTATTCCACTCCGCTTGGTACTTTGATAGCGCCTGACTCACCGGGTGAGATAATAAATAATGAAGTGCAGTTCTCCGGAGTAACTTATAACACACCTTTGACTCCTGAAGTTATATACCTATACGCGGTAGCCGGGTATGATAACGGCACCAGTTGGGTGACGGGGAGGATGATAACGGCGGCGAATTCTCAAGCTATAACTTTTGGTGTAGCGGATACTACCATTGTTGAAGCGGCCGATATACCTGTGGCTGATTTTGATATTACGCCGACGAACGATGACTCAGATACGGCGGCTAATAGGTTTGAAGTACTGAAGTTCAAGATAACTGACGCGGGCGGGGACGGCCAGGGAACGCTTATAGATCAACTAACAGTGAATATGACACATACCGGGAGTGCCGTGCCGGCTATAGATATAGCCTGGGCGGCGCTTTGGGTTGACGGTGCGGAGATAACTTCTGTAGCGGCTATAGTAGCGGACTCTATTACATTCGGATTCGTGCCTGACGGGGAAGGTGACGCGGATCTTTACGCGGTGCCTGATAATACAGCAAAAGAGTTCACGTTGTATATATGCATGAACGATGAAAAGCTTTACGCGGTTGAGAATGACCGGTTCACTTTTGATATCAACGAAGATGATATAGGCGTGGATACGGGATTGTCTTCGCAGATGGTCCAGGCGGCTAATAGTAATGTCGCGCAGGTCGTCGGTACGGTGGATGTTGTTATGACTCATCTTGAGGTTGTTGAACAGACCGGGAGCCAGACAGACTCGGTAGCGGTTATATCCGACGCTATGGCCGGTGTAACACGTGAGATCAGCGTACGTTCTACCGATGCTAACCGAAACATAGATATAAATTATACGGGAGTCCATTCTCTCGTATTCTTCGGTCTCGCGGATAGTCCCGATGGGTACAAGCCCAATATGGAAGGAACAACACAATTCGGAGCGATAACGGCAACAGGGTTCATTACCGGGGTATCACAAACAGACGTACTTACTATGATGCCGTATGCCAGAGAGATCGCGGATCTTTCTGTACTAGAACAGAACCAAACGTCGTATCTCGTACACACTCTGAACATTGACGTGGATTCCAATATCGGCGATAGCGTGGCGATAACTTCCGGGCAAGGACAGCCCGGTATAGTGAGCGCTGAAGTTACTTTGCCTATGACCGTGACCATAAAAGATCAGTACGGTAACCTGGGTGTATTAGATCAGGTGAATTTTGCTATAGCTACCGATCCTTCGGGAGGAGGAGCCAGTTTGAGTGAAGAAGACGGCCTCAGTGATACTAACGGAGAAGTGACTACATATCTTACATTCGGGGCGACTGCGGGACTCCACGAAGTTACCGCTACAACCGTTACCCCGATGGACGGTAGTCCTTTGACTTTCACGGAGACGGCCTTGATGCCGGGATCGCTTACATTGATCAGCGAAAATAATCCTTCCGGCAGGAAAGTTACGCAAACATTGGCTCCGATCACCGTCGAATTTCTTACAGCGGCGCCTGAATCTTTGCCGGTAAACAATGTTGTTATAAATTTTGAGATAAACTCTTCACCTCCGGGAACTCAAGGCATGAGTTTATCCGCAAGTCAGGATACTACGGATGCTTTAGGGCAGGCAAGTACTGTGCTTACTCTCGGTGACAAAAGAGGGGAGTATTCGGTCAGGGCGATTACGGGATCGTTCTTCGCTGACTTTACGGTTATCGCGGGTCCGGACGCACCACATCACTTTGTGATCACGGGGCCTGACTCTGTTAAAGCCGGTGAAGTGTCTTCCGCGTTTCAAATAGAGACGCGGGATCAATACGATAATATGAGCGAAGTAGCGCTTGAGACGGTATTTGATCTTACGAACGCGCCTTCAGCTACGGGTACGTTCTTTGAAGACAGCGAAGGGCTGATAACTAATAATCAAGCGGCAATTCTTCTCAATACGGGAAGTATAGAGTTCTACTATAAAGATACGCTTGTTCAGTCGCCGATAACTATGAAAGCGGCAAGGAATAGCGGACAGGTAGGACTTTTTGATACGGACGATGAAAAAGCGATAAGCGTGATACCGGGGAATATGCATCATTTCAGAGTTACCGGGTCTACCGCTGTTCTTAACGCTGGCGATTCCCGCGGGATAATGGTTATCGCATATGATGTTGAAAACAACGTGAATACGGATTTCACGGCATCGAATATGGCGGTAACGTTCTCGGGGCCGAATACGTCTCCGGCACCGTCAAATGCGGTACCTACATGCAGTGATAAAGACGGAGTTGATGTTGCTTTCGGTTCGCCCGTAACGCTCACATTCACCGGAGGCGCGGTTACGACGACGTTTAAACCGTATAAAGCGGATAACGTGGTAATAAAAGCGACGTCAGGACCTATCCTTACAGCGGACGCGGATGACCTGGAAATATCGGTCATACATCTTGCGGCGGATCATTTAAAATTCAAGACTTCACTGCCGTCACCGCAGATCGCCGGAGAAGAGTTCGATTTCGGGACTACTTTGGACGCGGTAGATACTTACGATAACGTATGTAACGGACTTAACGGCGCGCCGATTTACAATACCAGCATACAGGTTACATGGATATTAAGCGGTATATCCAACGCTCCCGGAGGGACGCCGACGGATAAATTTGTAAGTCCGGTGACTTTTACTAACGGATCCTCATCCACACCGCTGAACGCTACATTATTTTACGCGCAGGATACTACTATAACAGCTGATGTTGTCGGTCTCGGAGATACCAGCATCGGGCAGGACGCTAATGTCGCGTCTAACTCGATAACGGTTGATCCGCATGACGTGGCTAAACTGGAGTTTGTGCAGCAGCCGTCACAGGATTGTGTGACTACCAGACCTTTAACAGAGCAGCCGAAAGTAGCCGTAGCCGACCAGTACGGTAACCCTGTAACTAATTCTACCGCTACGATAACGTTAACTCCGGTACTGCCGATCACTTTTCAGCCGGCAACTAACGGGACGCTTATACCGGAAATACCCAGTCAACTCGCGGTGAACGGTATAGCTACTTTTAGCGGCATAAGTTATACATATCCTGAAAGTATACTACTTCAGGCTTCAACTTCGACATATGCCGTGGCACCGGAACCTTCCTCTCAAATAGATTTCACTCTAGATGGCGGAGCTAACGGATCAACAGTGCTTCCCGGACCGCTTCAGGAACCATCTCTGATATCTTCGCTTTCGAATAGCGCGCTTACCAAGACTGATGTGCTTGATTTTATAGTTACGGATATGGGTATGGACGGATATGGTACCGCTATGAAACAGGTAATAGTTAAAAGGGATACGGTCAATGATACCACTGGCGGATGGTTAGACTATATAGATGGGGCTTACATCACCGACGGGCCGACAACACTGCTTGGTATAGTTCAGGATGACCAAATACTTTGGGGATCGGGCGCGAACGTGGTCTTGTCCAATGCTGACGGCGAAACTAAAATTTATACCGTAAGCGTGTTCCTTAAACCCGTACTACCGGTTGGAGCTGATAATGAAGTGGCGGCGTTCAGCGTGGATGCCGATGTTAACATCACGCAGAGTACGCTTAGTTCAAAATTCGCCGTTACGGATCCAATATCTAGTACACCGTACATAGATGTCGCGTTCACTAACTTTATGGTTGAAGGCGATAGTGTAATGAACGCGGGAGAATCCAACTCACTGACAATAACAGCTATAGATGTTATCAGGAATAAGGATGAAGATTATTTCGGTGATATAGGGGTAGCGTTCTCCGGTGCTAGCGTATCCTCTGCCGGAACGGAGCCTACCTGTACGAACTATATAGGTTCGGATGTTGAGTTTTGGGACAACACGGATGTATCCTTCTCCGGAGGAGTAAACACGTCGGCTGTAAACATGAAACTATACGCGGCCGAAAGCGCGCTTATAAAAGTCAAAGTCTTTACGGATATTGATTTCTCCAAAACCGCAAACGATGACGCGTTAAGCGTTATAGTGTCGGGTGGGGTACCCGATAAACTCTTATGGGACACGCCGCCGGTTGACAGAATAGTCGCCAACGCGCAGTGGGTGGAATACAGCGTTAAGGTTACTGACTCCTTTGGTAATACAGCTACTGCAAGTAGCAACGATGTAAGCATAACGGTTACAAATATAAATCCGGGTAACCCCGTTACATTAAGTACTGATGCGGTAGATGTAGTTCCGGCGGCATCCGGGATAGCGACTTTCCGGAATTACGCGGTTGAAGCCGTATCTTATCCGTGCTACATAACTATAAGAGCTGAAAGCGCGGGGGTAGCGGCGACAGAACAGTCGGGGGTTATACGCATAGATGAAAACTATAATGTTAAGCTGATAGTCCTGGATTATACTACGGGTGCGCCGGCCAGTGAAGTTAAGGTCATTGTCCATGATGCGGATGGCGTGCTTGATCCGAGATTCCCCGTGACGGGGAACAGCCCGTTCACTTTTACGTTGCCTGCAGGTGAACTAACAATGACGCTTGAGAAATCAAAATATCTGCAGGAACTTGTTCCGAAGACCGCGGGTCATTTAGCGGATTATTTTGACGGGTCTTATGACAGTGAGATTGAATGGGAAGTAACCATAACATCACTCGCGGAAGCTACGGCTGACTACAGCGTTAAGAATGCTATAGTCTATGAGGAAGACGCAGATAAACTTACCATGAGAGCATGGCTCGAAAGACGCGGGAAACTTATAAAGGGTGATGACGGGATAAACAATCTCGGTGAGACAACAGTGAGAATATACAACGATGCCGGGACGGTCTGGTTCGATGATATTACGCTTACTAATCCTACAGATGGATTATATTTTCTTGAAGTAACTGATGTTATTAGTTCAGGAGGTGTGTTCCCGAATGCTTCGGTAGGGACGAACGGCAATTTGACGCTGGAAGCCGGCAAAACGTATTTTGCCAAGATATTGATAGGTTATGGTGGTGATCTCGGAGACGCGCGAATATATGAAGGCGGCGATACGTTCAACATAGCGACCAGCAAGATACTGAGAGACATCGCGGAAGAGATCAAATATGAAGTCGCGGGAGTACAGACTACCGTTATAGAACAAGCTACAGAGGTTAAAGAGACAGTAGTAGAAGAAACCGACAAGGTAGAAGTTGTTGCCGAAGCGATCAAGCAAGCTACGGGTACCGCATCCTTGCCGGATCAGATAACCGCCGTAAAGACACAGGTAGTTAATGAGGTTGTTCCTCATATCAAGAGCGAGATATTAACGCGTGTATCATCGGTAAAAGTGAACGCTAAAGTCGCGATATCTTACCGTACGAGTTCAGGGCTCGCGCCTACCATGACGGTGTATGGTCCCAAGAACGTAGCCGTGATAGAGGGGGTCACGATGCTTGAAGGTACCGTTAATCCGGTCAATGGGACAAGTGTATACAGTTCCCAGGTAGAGTTTAAGGCATCATATGGTACCGGTGAATTCACTATAGTATGTTCAGAGGCCAGCAAAAATACTATGGACGCCATTATAATCACGGTATACAGCACCGATATAGTGGACGTAGCGGGTAACGTGGCCGCGATATTAGGGACAACATCAGGAATCGATGAGTTCGGTTTGATCGCGACAAGGATGGCCTCTCAATTGGCGTACCTCGAGGCCGCGATAAACAGAATAGGATCGCGTTCGGAGGGGAGTACGGGAAGCGGCGGTAGCGGCGCGGATTCAAAACTCGCGGGCGTAGAAGCAACTACATCCAGTTTCCTTAAGACCGTACATCAGAGTCTTGGTAAACTTAGCGCGCAGATACAGGATGTGGGCGCTACTTCCGGGTTAGGCATGGAAAAACTGTTCGAAGTATCGCAGGACAAAGAAGGCGACGTTGCATACATCAAGAACAAGACACAGGAACTTAAAGCTATGATGGAACTCAATCAGAAGATGATAGACAATGTGGCGAATGAACCTGTGGTACAGACATGGTATGAGTACGGCAGCGTTATTCTCAAGATAATAATAGTCAACCCGTCGGAAACACAGGAACGCGACGTCCCGTTCAAAGCATATCTGCCGAAAGAAGCCAAACCCGAACATGTACTTAGTAAGGGAGAACTAAAAGTAGCGTATGATACTCAGCAAGGCAGTTATTATGTGTTCGCTACGTTCAAGATGGCGCCGAAAGAATTCAAGGAAGTAGAAATAGAGATGAAGGATATATGGGTCATCAAATCGGATGATATAATAACGCTCAGAGAGGAGACCAAAAAAGTCAGCTCTCTGCTTGAAAATACCGAGTTCAGCGATAGAGCGAGATACCTGGTGACAGGCATAGAAGAAAAGCTGTTGAGAATAGAGGAAAGACAAGAGATCAAACCGGCAAATCCGGAAGACCATATATCAAGATATCGCGAGAACTTGCGTCTTATGTTGGAAGCTAAACAGGACCTGGCGCTTTTGAGAACATTGCTAAGCCGGGTAAAAGCCGTACCAATGAAGATGACATGGAAACTGATAGTAGCGATAGTAGCGTTCCTGGGTATATTAAGCCTGGGTTTCTATCTGGTATGGCAAAAACAAATGAAACTATTCGAAGTCCCAACCTTCGTCCCCGAAAACGAACTAGACAAGGATAAAGGGAAGAAGTCAGAGGTCAGAGGGAAGAAGTCAGAGGATAAGAAAGATAAGAAGAAGGGATAGAAGCTAGAAGTCAGAAGATAGAGACTAGAAGGCAGAAGCTAGAAGTCAGTCTGTAGTTGGTAGAGGTTAGTGTAGATTGACCGATGTGAGCATATATTGACCGATGTGAAAAAGATAGAAGTCAGAAGCTAGAAGTTAGAGGCTAGATGCTAGAATCTAGAGGTCAGTGTAGATTGACTGATGTGAGTGTATATTGACCGATGTGGGTATATTTGTACCGTTTGCAAATTCGTGAGGGCAAGTGTCCCCTTTTTTGTGTTTAAAGGTGGCCCTCAGGGGTGAGTCGGAGGGTAGTTAATTGGGGACGTTAATTGGGGACGTTCCCCTATTAATGAGAGAAGTAAAAGATAGATATTGGAAGAATAGAGACTAGAAGTCAGAAGCTAGAGACTAGAATCTAGAATAAGTCACCAGTCACCGGTGACTAGGCAACTGGAAACTAGGGGACCTATTAATTGGGGAACGTCCCCAATTAATGAAGGGAAATATGAAGAAAATTGTATCTGTATTGCTTATATTTGTGCTGGTGATGACGGCTTCTGCTGATGTTTCTTCGGCACGAGTTATGACGGATAGTCTTCCGGATAGTGATTGGGAAGAGTATAAAAGCGCGCATTTCATTATATACAGGCATCCTTCCATAGAGCTTGAGTACATAAAAGAATTTTCACGTAAATGCGAAAAATATTACGATGTTATAACAGAACGGTTAGGGTTTGAACGGGTAGATTTTTGGTTGTGGGAAAATCGGGCTAAGGTGTTTGTGTACAACGATAGAGAAAAGTATCTTCTGGGTACCGGCAGAGAAGGGTGGTCGGGAGCTTCGGTATCTTACAAAGAGAAATATATGAGCACTTTTTTCTTTGAGGGAGATTTTTTTGATGTTATACTACCTCATGAGCTTACTCATGTAATATTAAGAGAAGCCATCGGGATGAAATCAGAAGTACCGTTATGGTTTGAAGAAGGGGTAGCCGGAGCGAATGAAAAAGATAGTCTCGCGCGGTACCTTATGGTAACTAAAAGGATGATAGGGAGAGGAGAATATATTCCTCTGGGACAGCTTGAGCTAATAACCGAGTCGAAAGTTATGGTTCCAAGGGTGTTCTATCCTACAGCGGCAACAGTAATTATATTTCTTCTGGAGAATAAGTTTTGGGGAAAAAGTAAGTTTGTTGAGTTCTGTAACGGGCTTAGAGATATGAGAAAGTATCGCGGTGAGAATTTCTATACTGTATTTAAAAAAGTGTATGGGATAGACGGCACTGATGAACTGGATAAAGAGGTTGTTGATTTTTTAGATGATATTACGTACGAAGATGTAGCGGGGAAGAAAGATTTTAATATTAGCTGGTAGCTGGTCACTATTTACTGTTCACGAAAATCATGAGAACACGTATCCTTAATGGAAGAGAAATGGAATATAGCGGAGAAGCTTATCAAGTTATCCTTCCGGGACTTGATGGGGAATTCTCTGTGCTTGATTTTCATCAACCTTTTTTATACAGATTAAGAAAAGGGAAAATAAAGGTACAGGAAAAAGAAGAAGATGAAGAAGAGATCTTTCTTAGCGTACGTGATGGATTAGCACGGTTCCGCGGGAATGATCTTTTGATTATGAAAGAAGGATGAGGTAGAGGGTAGAGAAGAAAAAGTCACCAGTTACCGGTGACTAGGCAACTGGAAACTGGAAACTAGTTACTGTTTACTGGTCACAATTATTATGAATCATCAAGTAACACTCATATTTATAATGCTGATAAGTACTTTAGGACCGTCTATAGTTATCGCTATGGTAGGATATGCCTCAGTTCAGGGACTTTCCCGGAACCCATCGGCATCGCCTAAAATACTTATCGCAATGATACTTGCTTTTATATTTGCCGAAGCCATCGCCGTCATATCTCTTTTGACGGTGTTTAATCTGTTGGGATGATGCTCTGGATATACGGGGCACTATAGACAGAAGCTAGAGGCTAGAAGGTAGATGCTAGAAAGTAGACTATAGACAGAGATTGACCGATGTGGGGATTGGAGAGAGCAGTAGCTGGGGTTTAAACCCCAGCTACTATTTCGATTTATGTTAAAGAGAGAAGAGTAGTGGTAGCAGTCAGGGAAATACATAAGGATTTAATTTTAAATCTAGCTTCTAACCTCTACTTTCTAGCTTCTTTTAAACAGGTATTACGATATACAAAAACTAACGGGAGGATACAATGCCGGCTTCATTTATAGGGCCTTTTATAGTACTTCAAATAGCTACAGTTATTGCGATAGTTATGTTTCTTAGGATGCTTCTGCATAAACAACTTGAGATAGGTCTTAAGCGAATAAAAAAGATGGATCAAGATAATCTTGAAAAAGAAGATATGCTTAATTCTAAAGTCCAGAAACTTAATGAGGAATACGAAAAAAAGATGGAAGATGCGGAACGGCAATCTGATGCCTTAATAGGCATGGCCAAAGATGATTCTAAAAAACTTAGGGAAGAGGAGAGAAACAAGGCTAAAGAAGAAGCTAAAAAGATCATCGCAAGTGCTTTGGAGGAGAGAGACCGAATAACTCATCAGACAAAAAGCGAAATATCCAGAAAGTCTATAGGGTTTTCTGTAAAAATATTAAAACAAGTATTGTCCGAAAAAGAGCTCCAGGTTATGGGAAAAGATACTGTTACAGAATCCATAGATATGATACTTTCTTCGGGAACGGTAGATGCCTTGTTTAAGAGCGAGGATAAGATAGTTTTAACAACATCCGCTGAGCTGACTGATAAGAATAAGGCGTATATACTGAGCGCTATAGAAGTCCATGGAGCAAAGAAGAAAAACGTCGAGTTTCTTGTAAAAGAAGGGATACTGGGAGGCATTGTTATTAAGGTAGGGGAGAGTATAATCGACGGTAGTTTTGAAGCAAGAATAGTCAAGGCGGCAAAAGAGCTGAAAGATGAGATATAGAGAGGGAATAGAAAGTAGAAGTCAGGGACTAGATGCTAGAGGGTAGCAGTAGCTGGGGTTTAAACCCCAGCTACTATTTCTTTAGTGCGCCCGCAATGACGGACTGATAGCAACGGTCAGAGAAAAACATAGAGATATAATTTTAGATCTGACTTCTGATCTCTAGCCTCTGACTTCTATTAAATAAACTACGGAGATAACTATATGAGCAAAACTAATCAGTTTGAAGTTACCGAGGTCGGTAAGATAGTTGATATCAAAGGAGATATCATAACTATTTCCGGCATTCCGGGATGTATGTACGGAGAACTGCTGGATTTTGAATCGGGGGATAAAGGTGTAGTTATAGAATTTGATGAGAAGAAGATCGTGGCGCTTCTCGTGGGCAAAGGGATAAACACCAAAACGGGAGATAAGGTTATCTCGAGAGGTGAGATCCTGCAAGTACCTTTAACAGAAAGGATCATAGGCAGGATAGTTGATGGGTTGGCTGAACCTGTCGATGGCAGGGGAAAGATAATTTTTGAAGAGAAAGGTGATGTGTTCGCAGACGCGCCGGCTATTATGACACGCGTACCCATAGATGAATCAATAAAAACGGGACTTAAAATCGTTGATACCATGATACCTCTCGGGAAAGGACAAAGAGAGCTTATTATTGGTGACAGGCAGACGGGTAAAACTACCATAGCACTTGATGTTATATTGAACCAGAAAGGTAAAGATGTGGTATGTATTTATTGTTGGATCGGCGGAAGTCATAGTACTATGGTGAAAATTGCCGAGACGCTGAATGATCGTGGTGCTATGGATTATACGACATTAGTAGCCGCTTCGGCGTCTTCTTCTTCTACCGAACAGTATCTCGCGCCGTATACCGCCGCTACTATCGGTGAATATTTTATGAAACAAGGTAGGGATGTTCTTGTAGTGTTTGATAATCTTACCAAACATGCATGGATATACCGTCAAATATCATTGCTTCTCAAACGATCACCCGGACGTGAAGCGTACCCGGGAGATATTTTTTATGTGCATTCTCAATTAATGGAAAGAGCGGGTCGACTTAATCCAAAGATAGGCGGGAGTATGACTTTCTTGCCCATAGTGGATACGTTGCAGGGAGACGTTACCGGGTACATACAAACCAATCTTATTTCCATGACAGATGGTCAGATATATACCAGTGCGTCGCTATTTAATGAAGGGTTCAAGCCAGCTGTTGATATAGGTCTTTCCGTGTCGCGTATCGGGAGCAAGGTACAGTCATCGGCGCTTAAAGATGTAAGTATAAAGTTAAGGTTGGAATACGCGCAGTTCAAGGAACTGCAGAAGATTACTAAACTCCGGGCCAGGATATCGGATGAGATAGCGCAAAAGATATCTCGGGGACAGACTCTTGCGGATATATTGATACAACCCGCAAATTCTCCGGTAAGCGAAATGGAGGAGATACTTATTTTTTACGCTTTTTCGAGAGGAGTGATGGATCAGCTCGATAAGGATGAAGCCGGGAAGTTTGAAAAGAATATACTTCCGTTTATGGAAAGTACCGCCCCTGAACTAACCCTGGAGCTTAAGACTAATCTAAAGCTTACAGATAAAGTTAAGGAAGAGATAGACAAAGTGCTCCTGGCGTATTTCGAGCAAGGCGGGGAGGAATAGGACCATAGACAATTGACAATTGACATAGAATGACTGATGTTGGAATTAGAGAGAAATTAGAAGGAAGAAGATAGGGGCCCCCTAAGTAGCCGGGGTTTAAACCCCGGCTACAAGTAAGAGGCTAGAGGTTAGAAGTCAGATAGAATGATCGATGCTAAAAAGATAGAAGTCAGAAGTCTTTTTAGAATGTTAATTAATTGCGGATCACGAAACCATGATACCTGTAGGCAAAATAAAAAAAGATCTGGAGTATAGCGGGAATTTGAAGGAAGTAATAGATATACTGAAACTTACTTCTTCTTCAGAATTCAGTAGGATATCCGCTATGGCGCCGCAGGAAGATGTTTTGGAAAAATATATTATAGATTCTCTGGGGATGCTGAAAGACTCTGGGGTGGGGAACCCGTTTTTTACTGAAAATACTAATTTACCCAGATGTTATATTCTTATTTGTTCGGATGAAGGATTTCTCGGCGAAATGAATAACCGTGTAATAAACGCGGCAGTTTCCCATTCCGCGGGTAAGAATAAGAAAGTCATAGTGCTGGGGGAACGGGGTGCGGAACTTTTAAAAGAAGACGGAGTGACCGCTGAAGTTTTTCCGGCTGTAAGTAGTGAAGTAAAAACTGCGGATGTTATGAATTTAACAAATCATATTTTCGCGGCGCATCGAAAAGGTGAGATAGGATCGGTATACGTCGTTTATATGCATTTTAATTCGTTTACCAGTCATAAAACCGAGGCGGTTAAACTTCTTCCTTGCGATGAGATCCTGAAACATGTAGGCAGCCGGCAAGAAGGTGAAGATACCATAATAGAGCCCAATGTGGAAGAAGTTATGGGGTATCTGGTGAAAATGTGGATAGAAAATAATATATATAACGCATGTTGGTCAAGTAAACTGGCGGAATGGGCTACAAGGATCATGCGGCTTGAAAGCAGTTCTGATGAACTTGATGATATGACCAAAGCGTTAAGGTTTAAATATTTTAAATCTGTTCATGAACTAAGCGATAAAGTTATAAGGGAAATATTCGCTACTAAAACTATAGGATGGGAAGAGTAAGGATAGAGGTTTTAAGTATTAATCCCACATTAAGAGACAGGCCGAGAAGAATAAGTCCTGCGAAACTCTACCAGGAGTTAGCTTTTTGAAGAGTGAAGCAGACCGAAACAAAGGATTTCATATGGAGAACAATGATAAGCCGATAACGAAAAAAGGGCGGATAGTAGCGGTTAAAGGTCCTGTAGTTGAAGTTTCGTTCGCCGGAGAAAAAGAAGTGCCTGTAATATACGAAATTATCAAGAGCAGTACAAACGACGGTCGCGAAATATCTATGGAAGTTATCGAGCAGATGGATAATATGGTGGTCAGATGTGTGTGCCTGTCTCTTAATGTGGGATTAAAACGTAATGCGGAAGCTATTGCGACAGGGTCTGTTATTACCATGCCGGATTCAGTGGATTGCCGGGGAAGGTTAATGAATATATTCGGCGAACCCATGGATGGAGAAGGACCTATTAAAGAAACCAAGAAACGTGTTCCTATAAGACGGGCCGAAACAAGCGTTACCAGAGAAGTTATCGTCGGAAAACACAGAGAGTACAGGATAATGGAGACCGGGATAAAGATGCTGGATCTTTTGTTCCCGTTTGTAGTAGCGTCGAAAACCGGGATATTAGGAGGAGCCGCTCTTGGAAAAAGTATATTAACGCTTGAGATCATACATAATGTTGTTACAAAGCGCGGTGCGTCATGTGTGTTCACGGGAGCCGGAGAACGTATAAGGGAAGGTAATGAACTGTATCTTGATATGAAAGAGACGGGTATTCTTGATAATGTTGCGTTGGTGTTCGGACAGATGAACGAATCTCCCGGAGTAAGGCATGAGGTTGTTTTTAGCGGGATAACTGTTGCGGAATCTATGCAAGAAAAAGGGGAAGATGTTATATTTTTTCTTGATAATGTTTTCAGGTTCACGCAGGCCGGGGCGGAACTATCGGCTCTTATGGGCAGGATACCGTCTGAAACGGGTTATCAGCCTACATTGGTATCCGAAGTTAGTGAGTTTCATGAAAGGATAAGGTCGACTCCGGCGTCTTCCATTACGGCGGTTGAAGCCGTGTATGTTCCCGCGGATGATCTTACAGATCCCGCGGTTGTGACTATATTCTCGCATCTTGATTCCTTTATAGTTTTGTCGAGGGAACATGTACAGAAAGGGCTATATCCTGCGATAGATCCTATTCTGTCGTCTTCGGCGTTCCTTGATCCTACGGTTATAGGGGAGAGACATTTTGCGATAGCGAATCAGGTTAAAATGATGTTTCAGAAGTTTGAAGAGCTTCAAAAACTTATGGCGGTCATTGGTATAGAGGAGCTTTCCAGGCAGGAAAGAATTTTAACCGAGAGAGCCATGAAACTTCAGAACTTTCTCACACAACCTTTTTTTGTAGCTGAAAAGTATACAGGTAGAAAGGGACAATTTGTAGAACTTGAAGAGACATTGAATGGATGCGAAAGGATAATATCGGGCCGGGTTGATAATGTGTCCGAAGATAAATTTTATATGATAGGGGAGCTTAAGTTTTAGAGGATACGAATTTACTAATAACCGAGAGGGTTTATGGATAAGATTGGAAGAATACTTTTAGATATGGCCGCTGTAAGCGAAGATCAGATAACTGCGGCTAGCGCGATCAGCCGTAAAACTGGTAAACTTTTTGGGCAAGTGCTGATAGATGAAGGGTACATAACGGAAGAACAGCTTCTTAAAGCATTGGGGAAACAGCTCAATATTCCATATTATCCCAACCTGAAAGATATAAATGTCCCTGAAAATGTTATTAAAGCTGTGCCGGTAAAAATAGTGTGGCACTATAAGTTTATGCCTCTTTCTCTTGAAGACGGAGTGCTTACTCTGGCGCTGTCTGATCCGCATGAGATATGGTCTGCTGAAGATATTAAGCTTGTTTTGGGATACAATACGGAAATTGTGCTGGCTCCTGAGAAAGAGATAAAAGACGCTATACGAAAATATTACGGCGTAGGCGCGGAAACCGTACAAAAGATTCTCGAGAAAAAAGTTCCCGACGAGGAGAAAGAAAAGCGGCGCAAAGAAAATGAAGTAAAAGACATAGATCAGACCGCGGGTGACGGATCAGTTGTTAAACTGGTCGAACAAATCTTAATGTCTGCTATAAAGTCAGGAGCCACGGATATACATTTCGAATCATATAGAGGGAACGTTAAGATTAGGTGCCGTGTTGATGGGATATTGTGCGATCTTGCTTTGCCGGGAGAAATGGCGCAGCTCTACCCAGCTATAATCTCGCGTATAAAGATCATATCCGGACTAGATGTTGTAGAGAAGAGAGTGCCGCAGGACGGAAGAGTTAAAATTAAATTTCATAATAAAGAGATAGATCTTAGGGTATCGGTAATACCCGTTCCAAACGGTGAAAATATAGTTATAAGGATACTCCCTACTGACATGACTTATAACATTGATGACCTGGGGTTTGCGGGAAAAGATCTTAAAAAAGTCAAAAAAGCAATAAGAGCGTCAGTTGGGATCATTTTTCTGGCAGGACCCACCGGTAGCGGTAAAACGACAACGTTATATGCGTGCCTGTCGGAAATAAAATCCGCTGATACTAAAATAATCACCATAGAAGACCCGATAGAGTACGAAATGGAAGATATAATGCAGATCCAGGTTAATGCTAAAGTAGGGCTGGCATTTTCCAGTTGCCTTAGAAGCGTGCTAAGGCACGATCCTGACATTATCATGGTAGGTGAGGCACGTGACTCAGAAACTGCGGAACTCGCGATAAGGAGCGCTTTAACAGGGCACCTTATATTCTCCACCATACATACTAATGATGCTACCAGCGGTGTGGCAAGATTGATGGATATGGGAATAGAACCGTTTCTTTTGGTTTCAGCCGTAAAAGTGTTCATTGCGCAGCGCCTGGTTAGAGTTATATGCAATAAATGTAAAGTTGAAGATGAGATTCCGTATACATCTCACGACAAGAAGACTGTTATAAAAAAACATTATAAAGGAAAAGGGTGTGATGAGTGCCGAAGCACCGGGTATAGAGGAAGAACGGCTATACATGAAACATTCCTGATAGGTAAAGAGATGCAGGAACTTATAATAAACGGAGCTTCGAGTCAGGAAATACGAAAAAAAGCGTGTGAGCTAGGAATGACAACGCTAAGAGAGAACGGGTGGGAGAAAGTCAAAGCAGGGATAACTACTGTAGAGGAAGTGCTCCGGGTAACGGAGATGGAAGGGTAGAAGATAGACTATAGACCATCACTATTGACTATAGAATGACTGATGCGGAGGTAGAGGTTAGAAGATAGAGGGTAGAACGTAAAGGTGCAAATTGTGTCATCCCGACCGAACGAACGCCTGCCTGCCGGCAGGGAGTGAGAGAGTGGAGGGATCCGTGTAAGGGCAAGAAAGATCCCTCGGTTCGCTAACGCTCACTCGGGATGACAGAATTAGTGCGATGTGTAAAGGTAAAAAGTCCATAGTCAATTGTCTATTAACACTGTTTACTGTTTACGAATCACGAGTCACGATACTATGAGATTTATATATAAAGCTAAAAAAGGGCCGCACGAAATCATTGAAGGTGCGATAGAAGCCGTAAACCGCGATGCCGCGGTTGGCAAAATACGTCAGATGAATCTTGTTCCCATTGCCTTGCGAGAAGATTCTTCCGTTCCGGAAAAAGCGGTTTCCAAAAAAACTAAAAAAATATCATTTTCAAGCGGAAAGGTAAATAAGAAACACATATATCTTTTTACTAAAAAATTAAGGGTACTCTTGAGATCTCAAGAACCCTTACTCAAGAGCCTGTATTTTCTTGAGGATCAGATAAATAATGCTAATTTTAAAGAATTGGTGAGATCTATCACGGAATCGGTACGCGAAGGGTTAAGTTTTTCGGAGAGTTTGGCTAAATTTCCGGCGCATTTTTCGCCATTATACGTGAATATAATCAAAGCGGGAGAAGCTAGCGGGAAACTTGATAATTCTTTGATGGAGATAGCAAAGTATCTTGATGATGAAAGGCGATTATCCCAAAAAGTCATGGCTTCTTTGGCATATCCGGCTGTTATGATAACTGTAGGGTTTGCGACAATAGTTTTTATAATAACGTTTGTTGTTCCAAAAATGAGTTCACTTTTTGAGGATATGGCCGATAATCTGCCGATAGTTACAAAGGTGCTCCTAGATGTATCTTCGGTTTTTTCTAGATATTGGGTATTTATGTTGGTAGCGGGAATAGTCGGAGTTATGTTCCTTGTTTACACTAAAGAAGCGGCCTGGCAGAAAAAGATGGTAGGCCAGATAAAGAAAAACACGCCCGTTATTAAAGATGTCATATATAACCAATCGCTATGTAGATTCGCGGGCGGAGTATCAATACTTCTTTCAAGCGGGGTATCTCTCTTAGACTCAATAAGGGTATCCATCCCCTTGATTGACGACGAGAGGGGGCGTGAGGAACTTGAGGATGCTTGCCAGCAGATAGTGTCCGGATCAGGACTTGAAGAAAGTCTTACAGAAAACTGCAGGTTTCTGCCTGATATGTTCATTAAGATGGTCGCGGTAGGTGAAGCCAGCGGAAGGCTGGATGAGATCTTAAAGGAATTATCCGACAGCTATCGGGACGAAGTGGAAACAACGACAAAAATAGTCACGTCTCTCATAGAGCCTATGGCTATATTAATAGTTGGTAGTATTTTGGGATTCATAGTTATAGCTGTACTTCTACCTATATTCGAAATGAGTTTGTTTGTGGAATAGGTGGAGGGGGTAGAGGGGATAGAAGTCACCAGTCACCAGTTGCCAGTTGCCAGGTCCCCAGGTTTCTAGAGAATTGACTGATGCGCAAATGTGTTACCTCTTGTCATCCCGACCGAACGAACGCCTGCCTGCCGGCAGGGAGTGAGAGAGTGGAGGGATCTGTGTAAGGGCGAGAAAGATCCCTCGGTTCGCTAACGCTCACTCGGGATGACAGAATTGGTGCGACAGGCGATTTTTATTTTTACTGGTGACTGGGCAACTGGCAACCGGTAACTTGTTATTCGAGTAAAGGGTCACGATTAAATTATGATAGTATTTGAGATTAGCAATAAGACTGTTAAGGCTGTGTGGGGGAAAAGTATCTTGCCCCTTAAGGATATACGGATCGCTGGAGCGGTCTCTAGGTCTATAGGTTCCGATAATCCCGACGAAGTGCATGCTATTATCTCTTCTATTGTCGATGAAAAAATGTATAAAAAGTATAAACCACTTATTTTATCTATTCCGAGAGATCAGGCCATATTAAGAAATCTGAGTTTTCCTACCAAAGACGAAAGTGAGCTGGAAAATATTGTAGAGCTTCATCTCACGCAGGAAGTTCCATATTCACGTGAAGAAATAATATATGATTATAATGTGCTGGATAAAACCCCGGCAGGATTTACGAATGTGCTGCTTAGCATAGTACATAGGCGTACGCTTGTTAAACATTTTTCCGTTTTCGAAAAATTGAATCTATTCCCGGATAATGTGCTTCTTAGTACTTTTGGACTGTTGAGATTTTTTCAGAAAGCTATTCCTCAAAACACGGGGTCCGAGATAATAGCTTGCTTGGATGTAGATGAGGATTTTACTGATTTTTTTATGTTTAAGGGGGACCAAATATTTTTCAGCAAAAGCATAACTATCCCGGCTAGTAAATTAAGGGAATATGATAGGCTTCCCAAATTTTCCGGAGAGCTTAAACAAGCAATGATAGTGGCTCAATCGGGAAGACGGACCGGGCCTTCAAAAATATATATATCGGGCGTGGGAAGAAGAAATCTGGAGCTTGAAAAATGTGTGCAGAGCGTGTTTCAGATGCCGCCTGAAACCATAGACTCACTGGAAGCCATAGGGTCGCTCAAGGGGATAAAAAATATACGTGAAATTACCTCAAAAGTCTCACTTTCTTCTATTCTGGGAATAGCGCTAAATCCGCTGTCTTCTAGGTTTAGGTTTACCTTGCCGGAAGCCAAGATGCGGAGATATGCCAGAGATATGGCCAGAAATCTTTTTGTTACCGGTGGAGTGGTGCTTTACCTAATAGTGGTGGCACTTCTTTGTTTTATAGGTAAAAGTTACAACCATCAGGCATATCTTGACAGATTAAAGCTTGAGATCAGAACCACAGAAAGGGTCAATCAAGGGTCTCAGGAAGCGCTCAGGAAGATCAAAGTGTTAAGGAAACATCTTGGGTATAGTAATTCATTCCTATTCTTTTATTATGAGATCTCCCAGATAATACCTCAAAATATTACGGTTAGTAGGATCATATTCAATAAGGGCAAAGAATTCTCGATTATTGGACAAGGTACTGATATGGGTGAGATATTCAAGTTCGTACGTATGCTTAATGAAGCCGGGACTTTCGGGACGGCTGAACTCAGATATTCTAGAAAGGCGTCAAAAGCTGGGAAAGAGTTTAATGAATTTAATATTGTGTGTCATATAGGGTGATGGTAGAGGGTAGAAGGAAGAGGGGATAAGTTAGAAAGAAGAAGGAAGAAAGACGAAAGATGAGATTAGACTATTGACCAGAGACAATAGTCTATAGCAGAGAAGGACCGATGTGTGAGTAGAGACGGAAGAGAAGAAGTCAGCAAGATTGACTCCCTGCCTGCCGGCAGGCAGGTCTGACTCTAATGAGCGACAAAGAAATTTTTTAGAGTGAGTTAAGCGAATGATGACTCCCTGCCTGCCGGCAGGCAGGTCTGACTCTAAATGTGTGTATCTGAACTAGGAGCGAGATGCCAAAGCTGAACAAAAAAGAAAAAATATTAGTAATAAGTTTTAGTGTGCTTATTTCTATTTTTCTGATAGAACGGTTCATTGTTTCTCCGTTCTCGGATAAACTGGATAGCGCTTCTATAACAATATCGGCACAAGAAGATAAAATTGCTAGATTATATTACATGGAATCGCAGAAGAAAACTATTGCCGATGCTCTTGAAAAAGCTAAGACCTATATAGTTACAGAGGAGAATGAGGACGGATCGTTTTCCACTATAATGAAGAAGATAGAGGAGTTTGCCAAGAGTACAGGTATCATCATACTTAAAATGAAACCCGAAAAAGAGGAAGAAGAAGAGAGAATAGAGTATAGGGTAAGGAGAGTTACATTGTCTGTTGAGGGGTATCTCAATGAAATTGTAGGATTTTTGTATAAACTGGAGAATAGTGACTATCCTCTTAATATAAACAGAATGGATCTTAAGAGTAAGAGCCGTGCTACCAATTTATTAACAGCGGATCTAGAGGTGCATTTAGTCTATTTCCCGTAAGGGAGAGTAGAGGATAGAAACAGAGGTCAGAAGTAGCCGGGGTTTAAACCCCGGCTACCAGTACGAATCACGAAGTACGAGTCACGAAGTACGAATCACTGTTTTAATGCTCTAACTATCGGAGGTATTTATAATGAATAAAAAAGGATTTACTCTTATTGAGATAATGTTGGTTGTTGCAATAATCGGGGTTTTGGCGGCGATGGTCGTTCCTAGACTTACCGGCAGGACGCAACAGACAAAAATAGCGGTTACACAAGCCGATGTTGATGTTAATATTCCGCTTGCACTGGATCTATATGAACTCGATATGGGTCAGTTCCCTACGGAGCCGGGAGCTTTGATGGAGAATAAGACCAATAGTGACAGTTGGCATGGACCTTATCTTAAAAAGATGCCCAAAGATGCATGGGGACAGGAATATATTTACAAATCTTCGGGAACACATAATAAGTATGGATATGATATGTCTTCGGCGGGACCGGACGGTCAGTCGGGGACGAACGATGATATATGTAATTGGGATAAATTGTAAGTCAGAAAGAAGAAGGAAGAAAGACGAGGGATGAGGAACATTATTTGACAATTGACTATTGACTATAGAAGGACTGATGCGAGAACAATAGCGTATCGGGGAAACAGACTATTGACTATGACAATTGACTATTGTCAGAGAATGACCGATGCGGGAATTCGTTCTCTCCTGTCATCCCGACCGAACGCCTGCCTGCCGGTAGGCAGGAAGTGAGTGGAGGGATCTGTGTAGGAAAAGAAAGATCCCTCGACTCGTTCGTTGCACTCACTCACTCGGAATGGTAACATAACAAAGAGACCTCCTTCCAAGGATGTTTATAGAGGCTTTACAGCCAAAACATTTTTGGATCTCAAGGATCAGAAGAGTTATGATAAGCACTATCAGCTCTTCAACCTTAAAAGGAGGCCCTATGAAGAAGTATATCGGATTGGATGCGCATTCGTCAACATGTTCTTTTTGTGTGATGGATGAAGCAGGGAAAATTATTGATACCGCGCAGATAGTGACTAACGGAAGGTTGCTGGTAGACTATCTTAGAAGTATTTCCGGCAGAAAAGAACTAACGTTTGAAGAATGTGAATTAAGCAGCTGGTTGCACAAAATATTGAGAAAGGAAGTCGATAAAGTGCTGGTATGTAATCCCGTGGAAAACAGGCAATACAAAAAAGCCAAAACAGATAAATTGGACGCGATGAATTTAGCGAAATTATTGAGAGGTGATTTTTTAAAGGAAGTGTACCATGATGGATCTGATAAGGAGAAGCTTAGAGATTTGATGAGCGGATATCAGGATCTGGTAGAAGACGCTGTCAGGATAAAGAATCGCTATAAATCGTTGTTCCGCAAAGAAGGAAAAAGAAGATCTGGCAAGGCACTATATAGAGATGAGAATTTTTTGGAAGAGTTGGATCGGGAAGATTTTAAGTTTATAGGAAAACATTGTTTTGATCTTCTTGGATCAATGGAAAAAAGCAGAATATCTTACGTGAAAGAGATAAAAAAACTCAGTAAAAAACACAAAGAAATACGATACTTAAAGACATTAACGGGAATAAGCGATATTCACGCGGCAAAAATTGTAGCACAAGTAATTGATCCGCACAGGTTCAGTACAAAATATAAGTATTACAGCTATTGCGGACTAGTTAGACATCGTCAGATCAGCGGAGGAAAGATTTATGGAGATAAAAAGATCTGGGGAAACCGGGTATTGAAATGTGTTTATAAAATGGCTGCTGAATCGGTATTAAGAGGGAACAGCAAGTTAAGGAAATATTACGATCATTTACGTGATAAAGGGACTGGCCACAAAAACGCAAAAAACGCTGTTGCCAGAAAGATAGCGGCGATAAGTTTGGCCATGTTGAAAAAAGGAGAAAAATACCGGGAAGAAATGATTACGAACGATCTGGTCAAGTAAGCAAAGAACAACAGATAGCCAGTATATGAATTTGTTTTCTTGATCGAGGGATGAGATCCTATTGTCATTGACCCTGGAGGTCCAACGGAATGGTTGATCCGCCCTCATTTAAATCAGATATTACTATGCTCCTGGAGAGCACCGATAGATGACTGAAAAATGATCGTTTGGTATATTTCACAAATATAGTAATGAAAAGAAAACAGGAAGATGGCTATTATGATCCCTGCAAAGGATGTTAAGCGGTATTGCGGTTGTGGAAGGAGGCATGCAAAATGTGTAGTTTTGCTAAAGGGCGGAGTTTATCCTCTTGACATGCTTTGTTATAGATGATAAGTACCGGATTAAAAGGGTTAGATAACATACTTACCGGTCTGAGACTAGGTGACAATGTTGTATGGCAGATTGATGACATAATCGAGTACAAAGATTTCGTTGAACCTTTCGTTGAAGAAGCTATCCGAGAAAATAAAAACGTTATATATATGCGTTTTGCTGAACATGTACCTTTGGTGGAGAAATCCGACAAAATAAAGGTCTATGAATTAGATGCTCTCGGAGGATTCGAATCATTCTCTACACAGGTCAATCAGATAATAACTGATGAAGGTGTAGGCTCATATTACGTTTTTGATTGCCTCTCAGATCTTGTTCCCGCCTGGGCATCGGACCTTATGATAGGTAATTTTTTTATGATTACCTGTCCGTATCTTTATGAACTGGATACCATTACATATTTTTCTATATTACGTAATAACCATTCGTTTAAGACTGTAGCCCGCATTCGAGAAACAACTCAGCTTTTGCTGGATGTTTACAAATGCGATAGTAATTATTATATTCATCCCCTCAAAGTATGGAATAGATATTCACCTACAATGTTCCTTCCTCACCTCAAAGAAGATAAAGAATTTGTGCCTATAACTGACAGTGTGAGTGCTTCTCAGGCTCTTTGTTTTATAAAAAAGAAAGGGCCTGAGAACGTAAAGAGGTATATTGATTATTGGGATAGATTGTTTATGAGTGCGGAAGAAATAGCTAACGATAAGTCCCGGTCAGAGGAAACGGATGAGATGGTGAAACGACTTTGCAGTATTATGATAGGCCGGGATGAACAAATCCTTTCTTTAGCTTTCCAGAATTTCACTCTTTCAGAACTTATTGATATAAAAGCAAGACTTATAGGAACAGGGTATATAGGAGGAAAAACCGTTGGCATGCTTTTGGCAAGGAAAATATTGGGAGATGATGACGAGCTGAAATGGAAAGATATCTCCGAAGCTCATGATTCTTTTTATATAGGAGCGGATGTTTTTTATTCATACATAGTCCAGAATGATTGGTGGAAACTGCGTATGCAACAAAAGACAAAAGAAGGATATTTTGATTCGGCGCGTGTATTAAGAGAACGTATGTTTCACGGAAAGTTTCCGGACGAGGTAATGGAACAGTTTCAGCAGATGATAGAATATTTTGGAACGTCACCTTTCATAGTACGTTCAAGTAGTCTTCTTGAGGACGGATTCGGTAATGCTTTTGCGGGGAAATATGAAAGCGTTTTTTGTCCGAACCAAGGGACTCCGGAACAGAGATATGTACAATTTTTGAAAGCTGTGCGTGAGATCTATGCCAGCACTATGAGTGAAGACGCTCTTGCTTACCGTCACCAGCGGGGACTTGATGATAAAGACGAACAGATGGCTTTATTAGTCCAAAGAGTTTCGGGAGCATATCATGATAATTATTTTTTCCCGGATATGGCGGGAGTAGGTATTTCACACAACACATATGTTTGGAATAAAAAAATGAAACTCGAAGCGGGAGTTTTACGTTTGGTGTTCGGGTTAGGTACTAGGGCCGTAAACCGTGTGGAAGGCGATTATCCCAGGATAGTAGCGCTTGATGAACCGCTTCTTAAGCCCCATGCTGATATGGCGGACATGAAGAGGTTCTCTCAGCAGAATGTTGATGTTATTAACGTGGGAAAGAATAGTTTTGAGACAGTTCCTTTCGAAGATATAGTTAATAGTGAATTGGAAATGGATCTTGATCTTGTATCTGTGAGGGATGAAGGTGCTGTGCTTTGGATGAAGGAAAAAGGCATTAAAGGAAAAGATCCAAGGATTCTCACTTTTGACAGACTTTTTTCCGATGATAAATTTTCAGGTGTTATAAGGAATGTTTTAAAAGTATTAGAATCTAATTACAAATATCCCGTAGAAATAGAGATCACAGTAAATTTTACCGAGGATAGAAAGTTTAAAGTAAACCTTCTTCAGTGCAGACCTCTTCAGACAAGAGGTATAGGGGAAAAAGTGGAAATCCCTTCTAAAATTGATGATAAGAAAACACTTTTCAGGTCAGAAGGATATTTCCTAGGCGGGAATGTTTCGCAGGACATACGGAGGATCATCTACGTAGATCCTGCAGAATACATAGCTCTGACGATATCGGAAAAATATGATATAGCCCGCATAATGGGAAAGATTAATAAAGATGTAGGTAACAGAGATAGCACTCCTACTCTTTTACTGGGGCCGGGAAGATGGGGGACTTCAACTCCGTCTTTAGGAGTCCCCGTAAGTTTTGCTGAAATAAACAATATTACAGCAATGGGAGAGATAGCCTTCCCCGAAGGGAATCTTATGCCGGAACTTTCATTCGGGACACATTTTTTTCTTGACCTTGTGGAAACCAATATATTTTACGCAGCTTTATTTCCTGACAAGAAAAACGTTATGTTCAATAAGGCATTGCTATCTTCGGAGGAGAATATGCTTAGTTTGATATCTCCCGAATCCGCAAAATATGATAACGTCATAGGAGTATACGATATGGAACTAAAAATAATGTCTGATGTTATCTCTCAACAGGTAGTTTGTTTCGCTGAATAACATATCTTGACATAAACCTTACTATATGATGTAATTTCAGATGTAAGTCATAACCGGAGAGGGGGTAATGCCCTCTGAGAGTTCCGCTGTTAAGCGGATTATCCGTTTTACCTGATCTGGGTAATGCCAGCGAAGGGAGTAGGAATATCAAACCCTTCGAGAGATAAAGAAGGGTTTTTTTTATTTGTAAGATCAACAGGTTTCGTGACTGGTAATGAAAAAAGCTATAAATAAAGGTTTGTACTTGGTTCTTAGTAAAGAATATGCTAGTGACGGCAATTTTTTAAGTATAGCCGAATCTGCCGTTGCGGGCGGGATAGATGTTCTTCAAATGAGGGAGAAGAACCTTTCTCGTGAAGATCTAATAGGATTAGGGAGCGTATTGTCTCTTCTTTGTATGAGAGGAGGAGTGAAGTTCATAGTTAACGATGATCCTGAAATAGCCAAAGAAGTGAACGCTGACGGTGTACATCTGGGGCAGGAAGATATTAAAAAATGGCCGATAGATAAAGTAAGGAAAATGTTAGGAGAGAATAAGACGATAGGTATATCTACACATTCTGCGGACCAGTTCAGGACTGCAGAAGATTCGGATTGTGATTATATAGCATTCGGTCCTGTTTTCAAGACTAAAACCAAAGATTACTGCATCGGGACAGAAGAGATAAAAGAGGTAGCATCTTCGTCAAAGAAACCGGTAGTTTTTATCGGAGGGATAGATCTTGATAACGTAGATGAAGTTATTAAGAGTGGAGGTAAAAACATAGCGGTTATAAGAGCTATTATGCAAGCCGAGGATGTGGAAGGGACGGTAAAGATATTCAAAGACCGGATTAATAATGACCAGAGGTAGAACACCGTCCCTGTGAAATTTATAATTGTCACCCAAAGGCAAAAGTATTCCCACTCAAACAGTCCTCGAAAATGAATGAGGCTGGTCGATTCCAGGAGAAATCGACACTTCCTCGGACATTGCGTCCTCGGTCGCGGAACTCGTGGAGAACACTTTTGCCTTTGGGTGACAAAGCTAGTGCACTGGGGCGGGACAGTTCCCAGATTTTTGAAATAGAGCCCTTTTGTACCGTTTGCAAATTTGTGAGGGCAAGTGTCCCCTTTTTTGTGTTTAAAGCTGTCCCTTTGCAAAATATAAGGATTACAATGAAAATTAAAATAAACGGGAAAGAAAACACGATCCAGGGCATGAATAGCCTAATAGACCTTATCAAGAATAGGGGCTTTCAGGACAGCAGTATTGTCATTGAGCATAACCTGAAGGTTATTCCGCGTGAAAAATGGACAGAGGTTATGCTGCGGGACGGCGACAGACTTGAAATAGTAAGTTTTGTAGGAGGAGGATAATGGGAGACATATTAAAGATAGGTGGACAGGAAATCAGTAGTAGATTGCTTCTGGGTACCGGAAAATTCTCCGACAAAAAGATCATCCGTGAAGTACTCGAACGGACAGGAGCGCATATAGTAACAGTCGCGCTTCGTAGAGTGGATCTGGGTTCCGATGACGAAAACATACTGGATCATATTCCGGAAGGATGCATCTTTATGACCAATACTTCAGGAGCCAGGAACGCGGATGAAGCCGTGAGGATAGCAAGGCTTGCCGAGGCTTCAGGATGCGGGAAGTGGATAAAGATAGAAGTTATTGATGACAATAAATATCTGCTTCCGGATAATCTGGAAACATTAAAAGCTGTTGAGATATTAACAAAAGAAGGATTTACGGTGCTTCCGTATATGAGTCCGGATCTTGCAATGGGAAAAAGGATGATTTCAGCCGGAGCGGCAGCAGTAATGCCGCTTGGATCGCCGATAGGAAGTAATCGCGGACTTAAAACAGAAGAACTTGTGAAAATAATGGTTAAAGAGATAGATGCACCAGTCATAGTTGACGCCGGACTTGGCGCGCCTTCAGATGCCGCGAAATGTATGGAACTTGGATGCGCCGCGGTGCTTGTTAATACAGCTATTGCGACAGCGAAAGATCCGGTAAATACAGCTATAGCTTTTGATGAGGCAACCAAAGCGGGTAGAAGATCTTTCTTGGCGGGAATGAGACCTCAGGCGGATCTTGCGGAAGCGTCATCACCTCTGACGGGATTTTTGGGAGACTAGAAATATGAGTTTTGCTGAAATATACAATAAATATTCTGCAGTAGATCTGGATGCTCTCTTTAAGGGTGACGCGCCGGGAGATGTTGGACATATACTTGTAAAAGATACGCTCGATGCAGATGATCTTATAACTCTACTTTCTCCAAATGCCGAAAAATACCTGGAACCTATGGCCCGCAAGGCTCATGATACGACGCTTAGATATTTCGGCAGAACCGTACAACTTTATACTCCACTGTACTTATCAAATTATTGTGTTAACAGCTGTATATATTGCGGGTTCAATGCCGAGAACGACACCGCGAGAAAAAAACTTACACTCGAGGAGGTAAAAAAAGAAGGTGAGCACATATCCGCAACAGGACTAAACCATGTACTTATTCTGACAGGTGAGAGTAGGGGAAAAAGTCCGGTTTCCTATATAAAAGATTGCGTGACAGTTCTTAAGGAGAAATTTAGTTCAGTTTCGATAGAGACTTATGCTCTCACGGAAGATGAATATAAGCAGCTTATAGATGCCGGCGTGGATGGCGTTACCATATATCAGGAAGTCTATGATAAGGAGATATATGACGCGGTACATTTATCCGGCCCCAAGAAAGATTATATGTTTAGATTAGACGCTCCCGAAAGAGCATTATGCGCGGGGATACGTACTGCGGGGGTTGGATCCTTGCTAGGCTTGACTGATTGGCGAAAAGAAGTTTTCTTTTTGGCTCTCCACGCGAGGTATCTTCAGAATAAGTTCAGTGATGCGGAAATAAATGTATCCGTACCCAGGATAAGGCCGCATTTAGGTAAATTTAAAGATGTTCATGAAGTTGGAGATAAAGAACTTGTCCAAATTATTTTAGCTTTACGTCTTTTTCTTCCGCGTATTGGGATAACCCTGTCTACAAGAGAAGATTCTGTTCTAAGGGAACATCTATTGCCATTAGGCATAACACGTATGTCAGCAGGCTCTACGACAGCAGTGGGGGGACATACAATAGAATATGAGGAATGCCGAGACGAACAGTTCTCTATATCCGATCAGAGAGGGGTAGAAGAAATAAAGACGATGCTTAGAGATAAACATTATCAACCGGTTCTCAAAGACTGGATGAATATTTAGATATTATGAATAAATTCGAACAAGAACTAACCAGATATCTAGGCGAAAAGAACCTGGCGAAAGTACAGGCCGTAAAGATCGGAATAGCGGGTCTCGGAGGATTGGGATCCAACTGCGCGATGAATTTAGTCCGAAGCGGATTTAAGAGATTCAAAATAGCTGATTTTGATAAGATCGAACATTCTAATCTTAATCGGCAGTTCTATTTTGGGGATCAGATAGGGCAGATGAAGACAGAAGCATTAGCCTTTAATCTTAAGAAGATCAATCCTGATATAGAGATAGAAATGTATTTCGGCAGGATAGAGAAAGAGAATGTTGTCAGTTTGTTTAAAGAGTGTGATATTGTAGTTGAAGCTTTTGACAAGGCTGAATATAAAAGTATGCTGGTAGAAGAAATGCTCCCGACGGGAAAACTGATAGTCTCAGCATCAGGACTTGCCGGGATAGGCAAATCGGATGATATTAGGGTTCATAGGGTCAAAGATAACCTTATTATAGTAGGTGACCAAGTCTCGGATGCTAGGGATAATTCTCCTATGTCGCCCAGGGTGAATATAGCCGCAGCCAAACAGGCAGACGTGATCTTGGAGCATGTAATAAACAGTTGAATGAGATATGGTGCGGTGATAGACTATATCTTCTAATTGGGGATACAGAGCGGGTCAGTAAATAGTTGTTTGACAGATGATCTGTTTGGGTATATAGTTATACTGATACTAAATTAGTATCTTAATGGCAAATGTTGAAGAGAAAAGGACCCGCCTCTGCCTGGTCATTCAAGTATTATCTGGCTACGGCGGGTTAATTCGGCCGCAGAACTTATGTTCGTTATCATCCATAAGTTCTGGCCTCATTAAGGAGAGATATGTGGGATTATACGGATAAAGTAATGGAGCACTTCACAAACCCTAAGAATGTCGGAGAGATCGAGTCTCCGGATGCTGTCGGGGAAGTCGGAAGTATTGTATGCGGTGACGCATTAAAGCTGACCTTGCGTGTGGATAAAAAAACAGAGAAGATAACTGATGCTAAATTCAAGACTTTTGGATGCGCAAGCGCGATAGCGTCATCGTCAATACTTACCGAAATAATAATAGGTATGACAATAGATGAGGCATCTAAGATCACCAATAAGGTTATTGCAGAAAAGCTCGGCGGACTTCCCGAAGAAAAACTTCATTGTTCGGTTATGGGGATGGAAGCCCTGGAAAAGGCTGTAGCTAATTATAGAGGAGAGCCCGCTAAAAAAGAGACGATCGGCGAAGAGAAGGAGATATGTAAATGTTTCAGCGTAACCGATCAAAAGATCATCAGGGCCATCAAGGAGAACAATATTAGAACAGTCGGGGGCGTGACACATTATACTAAAGCCGGCGGCGGTTGCGGTAAATGTGTCCCGGAGATACAAAAATTGTTAGATGAGTTTTGGGATAAGAATGATGCAAAATGTGAAGTCAAAAAGGCGAAAGTAAAGCCTAAGAAATGTCTTACTAATTTGAAAAGAATATCTTTGATACAGGATACTATAGATCGCGAGATCCGTCCGCCCTTAAAAGCCGATGGTGGGGATATAAAATTGGTTGATATAGACCGGAATAAGGTTTATGTGAGTTTTCTTGGCGCGTGTCTTGGGTGTCCGTCTACCGGAGTCACGCTTAAAGCTTTAGTTGAAGCTAAGCTTAAAGAATTTGTTGATGAAAATATAGTCGTTGAAGAGGTTTCCGGGTGAAAAAAATAATATACACTGATAATAACGCGACTACAATGATCGCTCCTGAAGTTTTTGACGCAATGAAGCCTTTTCTTACAGAAAGGTATGGTAACCCTTCGAGTATGTACACTTTTGGGGGAAGCATCCATAAAGATGTGGAAGAAGCGCGTGGCAAAGTAGCACATCTTTTAGGAGCGTCGGATCTTTCTGAGATAATGTTCACTAGTTGCGGCACAGAAAGTGATAATGCCGCTATCATAGGCACTTTAAGGACTTATCCGGAGAAAAAACATATTATAACGACTAAGGCTGAACATGCCGCTGTGCTTAATTTGTGTCAATATATGGAGACCGAAGGATATAGGGTAACATATCTAGGCATTAATGAAGAAGGAATGATAGATATAAACGAACTGAAGTCGTCAATAGATACTGATACGGCTCTGATATCCATAATGTACGCTAATAATGAGACAGGCGTGATCTTCCCCGTAGAAGAGATAGCTGAAATAGCGCGCCAGAGAAATGTGGTCTTCCATACTGATGCCGTGCAGGCTGCGGGTAAAATCCCGATGAATATGACCAAATTCCCGGCGGACATGGTATCTATATCCGGACATAAAATACATGCTCCCAAAGGTGTAGGCGCCCTATATATAAGGAGAGGGACGAAATTTAAGCCCTTTATGATAGGGGGGCATCAGGAACATAGCCGGAGGGGCGGAACTGAAAATGTGGCCTCAATCGTGGGATTAGGCCGGGCCGCGGAGCTTGCCGAAGAGCATTTTGATGATGAGATAAAAAGAGTCAGAGAACTTCGAGATAAACTGGAAAAGTCTCTTTTAGAAAAAATACCAAATACCAGATTGAATGGATCAAAAGATAAAAGACTTCCGAATACCACCAATATAGGTTTCGAATTCATTGAAGGTGAAGCTATCCTTCTTATGATGGACGCTGAAAACATTGCCGCCTCATCAGGGTCGGCGTGTACTTCAGGGTCGCTGGCTCCTTCACATGTCCTGCGCTCTATGGGGATACCTTTTACGTTTATACAGGGTTCTATCAGGTTCAGTCTGAGCCGGTACAATACTGAAAAAGATATTGATCATATCATAAAATGTCTGGCCCCTATAATTGAAAAATTGAGGAAGATATCACCTTACGGTAATTAAAAAGAAGGATTATCTAAAATGAGGATCAAATGCCTTGCCGTTCTTTTGCTGATAACTTTTTCATTTCAAAATTCATATTCAATAGAAAATACGAAAAATGAACTGCCGGAGGAATAGAACGTAAAAAAACAGGTTTGGAGTTTTGTCCCGAAATCATTGTTATTTTAAAATTTCTCAATTAAGAGTGTGACAGGAGAAAGAATGAAAAAACATTTAATTGCAACAGTTTTAATAATGAGCATTGTAATGATGTCTCGCAATGGGCATACGCAGGATGGGCCGGTGGGAACTTTGGAAGATTTTCCCCAGAAAAATAAGGTAGAAACTCTTCAAAGGTTTACAGAAGAAGCAATAAACAATAATTCAGCGATACAAGAATCCTATGGTCAATGGGAGGCGGCAGTCTACAAAGCTCGACAAGCATCAAGCTTCCCAGATCCCATGGCAAAATATACATATTTTGGAGAAAGCGTGGAAACACGAGTTGGTCCTCAAGAACATAAATACGGAGTATCTCAAAAAATACCGTTTCCGATTAAATTAAGCATGAAAGAGGTTTCAGAATCAAGATATGCCAGTATGCTTAAGGAAAATTATGAAGCTGCCATACGAGAAATAGTGAGAAAAGTAAAGTTTGTCTACTATGACATCTACTGGGTAGATAAAGCTATTCAGGTAACGGAAGGAGAGAAAGCCATACTGGAAAATTTAGAAGAGGTAACACAAAGGAGATATGAATCAAAGTTTGCTCCTCAGCAAGATGTTATCAAAGCCCAAGTAGAGATTTCAAACCTTATAAACAGACTTCTAATTTTTCGACAGAATAGAAAGAGTTTGGTGGCGAAATTTAATAGTGTTCTTAATAGGCAAGGCGGTACAAAGGTAGGCCGCCTGGAAGATGTCCAGCCCATGGAATTTGAGTATAAACTCAGTGAATTGCACACGATTGCAGGGGAATCACGACAAGAGTTGTTGGCAGCTCGCCTAAATATTGAAAGATCAGAATATGAAAAATCTCTGGCAATGATGGACTATGTGCCGGACCTAACAGTTGGATTTGATTACATTCAGGTTGGCAAGGGGACAACAATGCGTTCCAATGATGGTCAAGATGCTTGGATGACTACTTTCTCAATCAATGTTCCATTATGGCTTGGCAGAATATCTGACAAGGTGAAAGAAAAGAAGTCTTTGCTGAATTCTAGTAAGAAGAACTATGAAAACGTACAAAACGAAGTATATTATGAGGTTGAAGACATATACTTTAAGATAATTACATACAAAGATGTGATTATGCTATACGAAACCGCTTTAATCCCGCAATCTGAGCAGGCATTTGATGCCGCAAAAACAAGCTATGAAACAGGGAGAGTTGATTTTTTGAATTGGTTAGAATCTGAAAGAGTACTTTTGCAAACGAGGTTGGCTTATTACAAATCAATAGTTGATTATCAAAAATCTATTGCCTATTTGGAAAGGGTCATAGGTACAGATTTACAAGGAGGAGAAAATGTTTCGGAATAATTCCAGGACTATCAAATTTTTATGCGGGCTAATAGGTTTATTAATCATCGTATCCAGCAGCATATTTCTTACGTCTTGTAGCGGGAACACATCATCCCATCAGGAGGATGAAGGAACACAAGCGATAGCGCATTACACTTGTGGAATGCATCCAAGTGTTAAAGTTACCCCTGAAGAATACAAAAAAGGCACGAGGAGCTGTCCGATTTGTAACATGAACTTGACCCCCGTATATAAAGAGGGGAAATCCAAAGAAGTTGCGAAAGAGCGAAAAATACTCTTCTATCGCAATCCCATGAATCCTAAAATAACTTCAGATGTGCCGGCTAAAGATTCCATGGGGATGGATTATGTTCCTGTTTATGAAGAAACAGAAGGGGATTCCACCTACTATGGATGCGGTATGGAAGGAGAGGAACATGTATTCTATCTGCAAGGGGAACATGAAGGGATGGCTTGTCCAGTTTGTGGTATGCCTCTAATAAAGATGCCAAAAGAAGAAGCCGATAAACTTAGAGGCGTAATTAGTAAGGTTGAAATAAAAGGAGAGCAGGCAAGACTGGCAGGGGTTAGAACAGAACCAGTAAAAAAACTTCATCTTTTCAAGGAAATACGAACAGTTGGAAAGGTTGCCTACGACCCGCAACTCGCCATAACTCAAGAAGAGCTAATCTCCGCGCTGAAAGCTGTAGACAAAATGGGAGAAGGAAGCATTCCTGAAATTAAAGAGCGTGCTATGAGTCTTGTGGAATCAGCAAGAAGAAAATTAAAACTTTTAGGTTTGAGCACAGAGCAGATTAAAGAGTTGGAAAACACAAGAGAAGTAGAAACAAGCCTTATACTCCCGGAAGAAAAAATGTGGATATATGGTGAAGTTTATGAATATGAATTAAGCTGGGTAAAATCGGGAGAAAAGGTCAAGGTCACAACATCCAGCATCCCCGGAGAAGAGTTCTCTGGTATTATTTCTTCTATAAATCCTGTGTTAGATCCTAAAACCCGGTCCGTGAGCTTTAGGGCTCAAGTAGATAATCCGGATTTAAAACTGAAACCTGAAATGTATGTTGATGTAGTAATTATGAGCATGTTGAGTGTAGATGGGGAAAGGGAAGTATTGGCTATCCCGAAAGAAGCAGTACTTGATACCGGCAGGCGGAAGATAGTTTGGGTCGATAAGGGTAACGGAAAATATGAAGGGAAAGCGATTACAATCGGTCCAGAGGCTACTACTATGATAGGTGGAAGTGAAGCAAAATTCTATCAGGTACTTGAAGGGCTAAGTGAAGGGGAACAAGTTGTTACAAAGTCGAACTTTTTGATAGATTCCCAGAGCCAGCTTTCGGGGACTGCGGCAGCGGCATATGGAGGAGCGCTAGGCTCTGAGGAAGAGGATCAAGGCGCTATGCCCCCAGGGCATCAACACTAATAAAATAGGGGACTGACATGATTAATAAAATTATAGAAGGATGTCTTAAAAACAGATTTTTAGTCATTGCAGCTTTTGTGCTAATCATAGCGTGGGGGTATTCTTCAATGATTAATACTCCTGTTGATGCCATTCCTGATATTGGTGAACTCCAGGTTATAGTGTATGCTGAGTGGCCGGGCAGAAGCCCTAAAGATATAGAGGACCAGGTAATATACCCCCTGACAACAGGTCTTATGGGAACTCCGCAAGTAAAAGTTGTGCGTTCTACGTCAGCATTTGGGTTTGGACTTGTAAGCTTGATCTTTAAGGAGGGGACGGATTTTTATTGGGCAAGAACGAGGGTTTTGGAGAGATTAGATTTTGCCAAGAAAGATGTTCCTAGAGATGTAACTGTTACCCTGGGGCCAGACGCAACAGCTATAGGGCAAATATTCTGGTATACGGTCGAAGGAGAAGGATATGATCTGGCGGAACTTCGTTCCATCCAGGATTGGTATATTAGGTACCAGTTAACTTCTGTTCCAGGAGTCTCAGAGGTTGCGTCAGTTGGAGGATATGTAAAACAATATCAAATAGACATAGACCCGAATAAGCTTCTCGCATATGACATAAACATTCATAAAGTTATTGATGCGGTTCAAAAGTCTAATATTGATGTAGGAGCAAAGGTGTTTGAAGAGGGGGGTGCGGAATTTATTGTCAGGGGCATAGGTTTTATCAAAAATGTTTCCGATATAGAAAATATTGTTATCAGTGAAAAAGAAGGCGTACCGATTTATGTTCAAAATATCGCAACCGTAACTATCGGACCGGACTTTCGAAGGGGTGCCTTAGATAAAGAAGGCAAAGAGGTGACAGGCGGAGTGGTTCTTATGCGTTATGGTGAAAATCCTCTCAAGGTATTGAATAGTATTAAAGAAAAAATAAAGGAATTATCGGTAGGGTTACCACCGGGAGTTGAAATAATACCATTTTATGATCGTACAAGCCTTATACAGCGCTGTATAAATACATTGAGATCTGCCTTAGTTCAGGAAATCATAATAACAGTTTTTGTTATTTTATTATTCCTTATGCATTTCAGAGGAAGTCTTGTCATTGCTTTGGTCTTACCGATTGGTATTCTTATAGCCTTCATTTTTATGCGTAATCTTAAAATCGATGCAAACATAATGTCTTTGGGTGGAATAGCTATAGCTATTGGTGTAATGGTGGACTCTGGGTGTGTGCTAGTTGAAAACATTTATAGGAAACTTAGCTCAAAGCAACACGAAAAAGGAGTAAGTTCCCTTGAAGACGCGGAGAGGCTGGATGTTTGCACTAAAGGGGCTCAAGAAGTTGGTAAGCCTGTTTTGTTCGCTCTCCTTACTACCATTGTCGGTTTTATCCCGGTATTTGTGCTGACAGGTCAAGCAGGTAAATTGTTTAAACCCCTTGCCTTTACTAAGACATTTACTATGGCAGGAGCAGCTATGATTGCCCTGATATTACTTCCGACACTCTGTTATTATTTACTTAGAGGAAAACTAAAGTCTGTAGAAGAAAATAGGACAACCCAGGTTTTGTATAAGGGGTATAATCCTATGATCAAGTGGTCACTGAAACACAAAAAAATAATAGCACTGATAGCAATTGGCGTTATGATTGTAGGTGTATTCTGCGGGTCACAAATGAAACAGGAATTTATGCCTCCACTTGATGAGGGAGACCTTCTCTTTATGCCAGTACTTTTACCTGGAGCGTCATTGACACAGGTAATGGAAGTTATGAAGAAGCAGGATGTGATCATTAAAAATCAAATTCCTGAGGCTGAATGGGTTGTCGGAAAATTAGGAAGAGCTGAAACAGCAACAGATCCGGCACCTGTGACAATGATAGAAACGATCATTCATCTTAAAGATAAGAAAGATTGGCGTAAGGGTATGACTAGGGAAAAGATCATACGAGAAATACAGGAAAAAACAAAAATGCCTGGAGTAAGCCCGATAATGACACAACCTATACGAAATAGGATTGATATGTTGGCTACAGGGATACAGACTCCTGTAGGCATTAAGGTTTTTGGCGCGGATTTAAACGAAATTGTAAACATAGCTATAGAAGTAGAAAAAATTGTAGCTGGAGTAAGGGGAGCAGTAAGCCCATATGCGGAGAGAACGTCTAACAGGCCTTATTTTGAAATAGAGATAAATAGAGAACAAGCAGCAAGATATGGTGTCAAAGTTGGGGATATCCAGCATATCATAATGACTGCTATAGGAGGTATGAATCTTACTACTACTGTTGAGGGTAGAGAGAGATACCCCGTGCGTATACGATATTTGAGAGAGTTAAGGGATACTCCGGAAGCACTTAATAGGATTTTAGTGCCAACGGCAAGTGGAGAACATATTCCTTTAGCACAGATAGCGCAACTCAAGAAAGTTTCTGGACCGGCAGTAATAAACTCAGAAAACACTGTCACATATGCCAGGGTTTTTGTAAATGTTGATCAGAGCAAGGTTGGCCTTATAGACTTTGTGGAAAACGCACAGAAGGCAGTGCAAGACAAGATAAAATCCGGAGAACTTAAAATACCCAGTGGATATTTCATTTCCTGGTCAGGACAATTCGAATCTGAGATGGAATCCAGGAAGAAGCTTGTTCCGTCATTGATAATATGTCTGGCGATAATTTTGTTGTTATTATATATGGCCTTTAAGAAGTTTGGTATTTTGCTTATTCTTGCGACGGGACTCCCAGTATCATTGATGGGGGGAACTATCCTGTTGTTTTTGTTAGGATTCAGGTTTTCTACCGCTGTGTGGGTCGGGTTTATCGCATTATTCGGGATTGCAACGGATAATGCCGTGGTATTATTATCAACGATGGAGGATTTATTCAAAGAGAAGGTGCCCAAAACAATAGATAGTATTCGTCAAACGGTTATTGAGGGAGCCTTATTACGTGTCAGACCGGCTATGATGACCACAACGACTACTATTATAGCTCTTATGCCAGTAATGTTCGCTACGGGAACTGGAGCTGAGATCATGAAGCCAATGGCCGCACCGACAGTCGGCGGCTTAATTACGGCGACACTTTCAAATCTCATACTTGTTCCAGTGATATATTGCTGGCTTAAAGAAACTCATTTAAAAAAGGTAATTAACCAGGAGGATAGGTAATGGCAAGAATATTATTGATGTTTTTAGTGTGCATGTCTTTAATCGGTGCTTTTTCCATAAGCTTTGCCGAAGAGATGCATGACCACGATCAGCATATGATGGGTGAGGGACATAAAAGTATGGAGAAGACTCAGGATCTTGGGATTTGCCCGGTAATGAAGGGAAAGGCTACTAAAGAATATTCTTATACCTATGAGGGAAAGATATATTATTTTTGTTGCCCTGGGTGTATTGAGGAATTCAAAAAAGATCCGGCAAAATATATTTCTAAGATAAAAGAGATAGATCTTACTGCCTATCAATTCGGGTTTTCTCCGGAAGAAATCGTGGTGGATAAGGACGATATTGTAAAGCTTTCTGCTACTTCAAAAGATGTGCCACATGGGATCTATATTAAAGAGTATGGCATCAATGCTACCGCAGAAAAGGGTAAAGACGAAAAAATAGAATTCATAGCAGACAAGGTTGGAGAATTTGATATAATTTGTTCCATTTATTGCGGCCAAGGACATCATGGTATGAAAGCAAAGCTAATAGTGAAAGAATGAAAAAACTATTAACAGACAAGAAGAATCAGTTATTGCTGCTTCTAAGTATACTTTTTTTGATAAAGATCCCTCAGGAGGAAGTACGCTTTACTTTATGGGTTCTGGGTGGAATTATCATTGCTATGATCTCAGATGTATTAATAAAGAGATTATTTTTCAGAAAAAAGATAGTCCCCACTAGTGCAGCAATTTCTGGGTTTATTGTAGCAGGGATTATAAATTATCAGCAGCCTTGGTTTGTATTAGTTATCTTTTCCTTATTGGCAATCATTTCCAAAAATGTTATAAAGCATAAAAATAGGCATGTATTTAATCCAGCAAATTTTGCTCTTTTTGTAGCCACAGCTTTCGGAGTACCTCTTACATGGAGTATAGAGTCTAATGTTTACATCATTATTGTGTTCGGGGTATATATGGCGTATTCAATTAGAAAGCTGACTCATGTTCTAGGATTCTTGGTTTTATTTTCTAGCCTTTGTCTTTTGAAAGACGTAAACCCCCTGATGCTTGTGAGCTGGTTTTTTGTCTTTGTTATGCTAATAGAGCCAAAAACATCGGGTGCTGGATATTTGAGAGGGGCTGTCTTTGGATGTATCGCTGGGGTAGTTTCATTTATAGTGTTTACCTTTTTCCCCCGTTATGATTTCTTTGTTTCTGGTCTATTTGTCGCAAATTTGATCAGCGGATTTAAACCTAAAATCCACTGATATGTTTGGTCTATTCTTTGAGGAAGATATTAATATAGGAGAAAAAGGCATTTTTTTTCTTGACAATATTAGAATATTACGCTATTCTAATATTCAACGATGGTTTTGCTTGGAGAAAAAAGAAGTAGGTGGGGTTTAAACCCCACCTACGAATGTGAATAAAGGTTCCATTTTGGGAGAAGAATGAAAAAAATGTTTCCATATAAAGAGGCAGCGGGGATACTTAGAATAATCGCGCATCCCGTCAGGCTTAATATCATAACGCTGCTCGAAAAAAAGCGTATGAATGTGTTTCAGATACAGGAAGCTGCTGGGGTGAAGCAATCCATAACCTCTCAGCATCTTAAGGCTATGGCCGATAAGGGCATATTAATGAGAGAAAAGGAAGAAAACAGAGTGTTCTATTCTATTAAGAAAAAAGAAGTATTTAGAATACTTGCGTGTATCAAAGGATGCTGCGGAAGGTAGGAGGGAAAATGTTTAGAAAGATAGTGGAGTTTTCGGTAGCAAGACCCAAGGTGGTTATAGCTGTGGTTATAGTAGCTGTTATCTTGAGTTTGTCTCAGTTTCCCAAGATTATAGTAGATACTGATCCTGAGAATATGTTGTCTGAGAAAGAATTTGTTAAGATCTTTCACCATGAAGTTAAAAAAGAATTCGGACTTCATGATTATATTGTTCTAGGGATAGTGAATGAAAACGGGGAAGACGATGTTTTTAATCCTGATACTCTTGAGAAAGTGTACAAGATAACCGAGGAGATAAAGGGTATAGAAGGCGTAATTTCATATGAAATTATAAGCCCTTCTACGAAAGATGATATCGAACAGGAATCTCTCGGGGCTGTACGTTTTAAGTGGCTTATGAGTGCGCCGCCTTATACCGACGCGGATGCTGAACATATTCGCACACGTGCGATGGAAAACCCCATGTTCTATGGAACAATAATATCAGAAGACGGGAAGGCATTATGTATATATGTGCCCATAAAAGCTAAAAATCTTAGTTATGGTATATCTCAGACAATTAAAGATATAACAGGGTCTTTCGAAGGTAACGAAAAATATTACATTACCGGACTTCCCGTAGCGGAAGACACTTTCGGGGTGGAGATGTTCAAGCAAATGGCGATATCCGCGCCTCTTGCTATGCTTGTTATTTTCATTCTCATGCTGGGATTTTTTAAGAATATAAGACTTGTTATATCGCCCTTACTTCTGGCCGGTGCAACCGTCCTGATAACTATGGGACTTCTTATTGGATCAGGATTTACGGTACACATCATGAGTTCTATGATCCCGATATTTCTTATGCCAATAGCGGTTCTGGATTCTGTGCATATACTAAGCGAGTTTTTTGACAGATATGGGCATTTTAAGGATCAGAAAAAGGCCGTGTTAGATACAATAGACGCTCTTTTCAAACCTATGCTTTTTACATCGCTTACGACTACAGCTGGGTTTTTATCGTTAGCGTTCGCTCCCATACCGCCAGTGCAGACTTTCGGTGTATTCGTGGCTATAGGGGTTATGCTGGCGTGGCTTCTTACGATGACTTTTATACCCGCTATGATTTCGCTTATGAGTAAAAAGTCGCTTGAAGGGTTCGGGGCAGATGTACATAATGACACCGGGATCATGGATACCGTTCTTTCGGGAATAGGGAGATTTTCCGTCCGAAGATGGAAAGCGATACTTTTGATGACTGTCATTTTAGTGGGAATTTCGGCATATGGCATAACCAAAATAGTGATAAATGATAATCCTGTGAAATGGTTCAACCCAAAACATGAGATACGCGTAGCTGATGATGTTTTGAACGATCATTTTTCCGGGACATATACTGCTTATTTGGTACTTGAAGCAGAAGATAAGGATAATGAGATATTTAAAGAACCCGATATGCTCAGGTATATTGAAACTATGCAGCGATATATACAGGATAAAGGGAATGTGGGCAAAACTACATCGTTGGCTGATACTGTGAAAAAGGTGTATTATGAGCTTTTGGGCGGAGATAAAAAAGACAATGTAGTGCCTCCGACCAAGCCGGCCGTGGCGCAGTGCCTGATATCTTTGCAGAATTCACATAAACCGGATGACTTGTGGCATCTTACAACGCCGGACTATTCAAAGGTAAACATATGGTTCCAGCTCAGATCCGGGGATAATAGGAATATGTCAAAGGTCGAAGAGGATATAGACCGATTCATCAACACGAATGCCCCTCCCTTTGAAATAAAAAGCAATTGGGCCGGATTGACATATATAAATACGGTATGGCAGGACAGGATGGTGGGAGGGATGCTCAGAAATTTTATGGGCAGCTTTATCATAGTATTTTTCATGATGGCGTTTCTTTTTAAGTCGCCTGTTAGAGGATTAGTGTCCATGATACCTCTTACGGTGACGATAGTTTTTATATACAGTCTGCTGGGTTTTACGGGAAAAAATTATGATATGCCGGTTGCGGTATTATCTGCCTTAACACTTGGTCTTTCAGTAGATTTTGCAATACATTTTATGCAGCGCGCAAGAGGTATTTTTGCGGAGACCGGAAATTGGAAAGAGACTGCCGCGCTTATGTTCAAGGAACCGGGGAGGGCCATATTAAGGAACGCGCTTATTGTGTCCATTGGTTTTCTGCCGCTTTTAGCAGCCCCGCTTGTTCCATATAAGACCGTAGGGTTTTTCATGTTCATGATAATGTTCACTTCGAGTATAGGGACATTAATAATATTGCCGGCAATAATGTCCGCTATACCTCATTTCATTTTTGACACGAAAAAGGAAGAAAGAGGGAGATAATATGGGTGCGCCAAGCAAAGCCAGCGTAAGCAAGTCGGACAATCCGACACGTGTAACGACTAACCATCGGCACGGAACTGAACCATGCGTATGAGGAGGTAACGAATCATGCG
>Ga0208904_1000286_pt1 | contig 43985 bp, 71 predicted proteins | sample AntAceMetag02UKB_FD_184774 | JGI IMG/M metagenome (GOLD analysis project Ga0208904, IMG submission 184774) | Saline lake microbial communities from Ace Lake, Antarctica - Antarctic Ace Lake Metagenome 02UKB (SPAdes) (version 2) | ecosystem: Environmental > Aquatic > Non-marine Saline and...
CTACTCTTTAAAGCTTCGGATATTTCATCATCATCAACCGGAAGTCTACTTCTGATATCATCACCCATCCTCTTAAACTCCTCACGTATGAAGGCTTTAACCTTATCTACACGATACCCCTCAACGAAGGGCTGCTCGAATGGGCCTTTCCCTGATGCTAATATATCCTTTATCCCATCAAACCTCTTCTCCCACTCAGGAAGAGCTGTCTCAGGTATAGGCTCCTCATACATGGGGGATTCCCCTCGGTGGTCTTTACCAAGACAGTAAGCCTCAACCAGAGTCTTAGGTAGCATATCAACGGGGATATGTGAAATTCTTGATAGCTGCTTAATGTCATATTCGTTAGGCTTCTTAGGAAGATCCTGAACTACAAACACTACCCCATCACCCATTCTCTCAAGATACCCATATTCCCCCTCCTTTAGCTCTTTATCAAATACTATAGGAACCCCCTGAAAGGTAAGCTTTGGTGGCTTATCCTCATCAATAGCCATAATAGCATCAGCTATGTTCTCCACCCCTGTTGGAGTAAGGATATAACTTTTATTTGCCCTATCTATAGCCTCTATAATCTTATCTCTCTTATTCATCAGTGTCTCCTCCTTACATTCTTAACCTTATCCTTCTCATTAGCTAACCTACGCTTATATAGCTCTACACAGGTCTTATCACAGAATCTAAAGTGAGGATCGAATTGGTTATATCTTTCTATATGATCTGTACCACCACAGTATATACAAGGTCCTCTTACAGGGTCATACTGTCCTTGGTAATAGGACTTCTCTTCTGGTATCTCTTGACCTTCTCCTTCTACTAACAGAACATAACCATGAGGAGTTTTCTGTATCTCTGAATATCTACCTTTAAGAGCAAAGTGTTCTTTCCAGTTAGCTAAGTCTGACTTAGAGGGTTGAGGTTTAGTAAAGGCATACATTGTTATCTCCTTGGTTATTATATCCATTATTATATATCTCCTATAATGTTACCTGCCAATGCGATAGCTATACTATCAGTGACATCAAAGGACTTGTTGTCTATTAGAGATTGTACCATGTTAGGGTTAGTTACCATCTTCATTACAACCTTAGCTAAAGGTTCTTTATCTATCTTACCATTACCTGATACAGTCTTCTTTACTACTGAAGGGTTTATAAGACCTATTACAGTATCATGCTTATACATATGAGCTGCTATATCAACGCACGCAAGTAGACGATTCATCGACTTACTGGCATTACGGAACTTGATGAATGGTTCTTCACAGTATATCTTATCTGGTTGATGGTCTATGAATATAGATAATAGTTGATCTATATAATCCTGTAACCTACGACCACCCGCTACCTTGCTACCCTTACGTGATGCAGGCATTAAGGATACTGGATAAGTATTAAGTACAGTTATAGACTCCTTTACTGAGGTATTGATTATCTCTAGTATGGCTACCCCACTATGTGCGCCAGGATCTATCCCTGTTATTATCACTCTCCACCCCCTACTATACTCAACCTAAGCTCTTCTAGTTCATTAGGATTATCCTTAAGCCATATCTTCATATTCTCAGCACCTTGGAACCTTTGTTCTTTATAAGTATACCATGCACCCCCCTTCTTTGTCAACCCCTTTTCGATAGAAAGATCAATTAAGTCTCCTATAATAGAGAAGCCCTTACCATGGAACATATCTACAGTAGTATGTTTAGATTCATTACCCGATATCTTATCCTTCTTAAGCATAATCTTTATCTTAGCTCCTACTACAGCATCCTTACACTTAATCTGTCCTATCCTTCTTACATCTACTCTTGATGAAGCATAGTACTTAATAGCATTACCACCTGTAGTACCTGTCTTAGGGGCAAAGGGACCACTATTAATAGTACCTCTCAGTTGATTGATATAGAGGATGGTGACGTTCCTGTCGTGTAGTAAGGGGGTGAGTATCCTACAAGCCTTAGAAGTCATCCTACCCATAAGCCCTACATGACTATCACCCATCTCAGCATCCTTCTCTGCTCTGGGTAGTAAGGCTGCTACACTATCTATAACCATTATCCCTAACTCAGAAGGTAAGCCTGTCTTATCCGCTACCTCATCCCATCTATCTGCCATCATAATAGCAGCATCAATAGCTGATTCTCCATCATCAAAGGTAGGAGCTATAATCATCTCATTATCCACACCCAGCAGAGCTGAGTATAAAGGATCATATGTTCTCTCTAAGTCTATGTAAACACAAGCTAATCCCATCTTCTGTGCTTCTGCTATAGCTAGTAGAGCTAGTGTACTCTTACCGCTGCCTTCTGGCCCAAAGTATTCTAATGCTCTACCTCTAGGCCAACCACCACCTGTAAGGATATCTAGTGATGGTATACCTGTAGGTATTATATCAGGTCGTTTAGTATCACTACCCTTACGTAGTACATTAGCTCCATAAGCTCCTAGATCTTTAAGTATATCCTTCTTAGCCATTATATCTCCTTGTGTAGTTTACCTTTAAATATATACAGGCTCCCTAAACCACGCACCATTAAGGAACTGCCTTAACTTCCACCTATTCCCTGTCTTATCTACCATGTCATAAAAAGTATCGCTGTTGCTTATAGGTACTATCTTTATCTCCATCATCTCACACCAGCACTTCTTTGCTCCCCTTGACTTACCTGCTATGTCTTCAGCAAGTGTCCACTCTCGTTCACATTTAATTATGGGGCCTGTAGGCAGCCTCCACTTCTCGTCCTCGGTCATATCCCTTGGGTCTTTCATCCAGAACTCCATCCTATATCTCCTTAAGTAAGTCAGGGTTCTCATATATATTACCTATTACTTCACAGTCTTCGGGATCTTCTTCAAAGGTAAAGCCTATACACCAGTCCATTGAACAGTCATAAGAATCTACTGGACCCCTTGTCCAGTCTATGTACTCTACTCCGGGGAGTACACTCCCCTGGTAAGAAAGTACATCACCTTCATATATCTCTATACCATTCTTATCTTTAAGACCTGTGTACTGCATAGCACTGAATCGAGCTTGGTTCATGTTTGGCATAGTGAACTGTAATAGCGTACGTTGTAGGGTTTCACACCATGAAATCATGCGCTTCTCCATACCATCCCACACCCTAAACTTTATCTCTCTCATCTTTATCCCCCCAGGGGCCGTACTCCCCTAACATGTCATGTAATATATCCAGTATCCTCTGGTCTTCCTCGGTCCACTCTCTTTCATCCATCACTACTATAGGCAGTCCCTCTACATTCTCACTCATTTAGCCCCCCATGTTGTTCCTACATTAACTTCAGCTTCTAATGGAACCCTTAAACCCTGTACCTTCTCTATCATATGATGTTGTATTATATCATTAACATTATCTGTTATATCAGGAGTATGTTCTACTATAACCTCATCATGTATAGTAGCTACTAACCTACCCCCTATCTCTCTTATAGCAGGCCCCATACCTATTAAGGAGAATAAGGTTAACTCCCCTGCACTACCCTGTAGCTTAGTATTAAGAGCAAAGAACCTAGCATTCTCTTCATCTAACCACAGCTTACGACCAAATAGGGAGGTTACATATAACTGTCTTTCTGCTACAGCTCCTAAGGTAAAGCCGTACTGTCTTAGTTGAGGGAAGGTAGCATAGAACTTCTTCAGTATTTCCCTACACTTAGCTTCTTCCATGTGTATATCTTGAGCTTGTAGGTTACCTTGGAACCTTGCTACTCCACCACCGTATAGGGTAAGGTATACTAGGGTCTTAGATATGTCTCTAGCAGCAGGGTACTTCTTCTTTACTTCATTAGGTTCACAGTCTAAGCCCATTATGTCTTTAGCTACCCATCCGTGGAAGTCTACACCACTTGATATAAGGGCTATCAGGTGCTCATCACAGGAGAAGTGAGCTGCTAATCTTAGTTCTATTTGGCTATAATCTGCTATACTGAATAGTTTACCTTCTGCTGGTATGAATATCTCCCTTACTCTACCATCTCTTCTTACAGGTACTTGTTGTATGTTAGGTTCTGATGATGACGCTCTACCTGTTCTTACCTTGTATGTTGAGTATGATGGGTATATCATATCCTCTATTCTTACCTCATCCCACTTAGCAAAGAACTGGGCTATCTTTATAAGACTTCTATATTCTAGTATTATGGTAGCTATAGGACTGTCTATGGCTGATAAGGCTTCATTACTGGTACTGTTCTTCATCTTCTTTGTCTTAGGGTCTATTACCTTAGGGTATAGGCCATCTAGGTGGAACAGCTTAAGCATCTGTTGTACTGAGTTAATGTTGAAGGTAGCTTTATACTTGGCAGGGTTAGCTGTTCTTAGGTCTTTATAGCTCATACCCTTTACCTTAGCTCTAGCTTCTCTAAGTAGCTTCTGTTCTATTCTCTTTATATACTTAGGGTATGATGATTTAAGGGTATCTACTTGTTCCTGTGCCTTGGTGTTATACTCTGTAGCTAGTTCATGTAGTTTATCTACATCTATACGTACTCCTCCTTCTATCATATGTAGTAGTTCTCTAGCTAAGGGCATGGAATAGTTAAGATAATAGTCTAACATACCCCTCTTCTCTACAGCCTTCCACAGTACGGGGAATAGGTTATATGTCTGTTCACAGTCTATCTTATTGTATGCTTTAGTATCATCACTATCATCTAGCTTCTTACGGTTAACCATCTTCTTCCATCTCTTAACACCTAGGAAGTCTACAGCTAGGTCTTCTAAGCTATGGCTTTCTACGGGTAGGAGGGAGGAGAGGATAGCTGTATCATGATCTAACCTTAATCCTTCTATACCCCATTGACAGTCGAATAGACCATTGTGATATATCTGTTGATAGTCAAGGAGGTTAGGGGGTACATTCTTACCCTTACCACATACAAACTTCTTAGGGCTATATATACCAGTACATAACACATCTTCCTTATGACTGTTAAGACCAGTTGTTTCTATGTCTATGGCTACGTAGTTGATACTACTCATGGCTATCCCTTTTTATACCGTTATCGGCTCGTGACAGGCAGTCTGCACAACTTGGGGGGTATTCCTGAAGTGTAGCTGCCTTAGTGTAATATACAGAGGCACATCCGGTACAGCGGTATGCTATACCATCCTCAGTAAGAGCCTCTAAAGGCTCCTCACACTTAGGACAATCCTTACCATTCCCCTTATAAAGAAGTAGCCAGTATGGTTTAGGTGCCATCATCTATTCCCCCAATGATTCCAACAGTTTATCCTCTTCCAACAGTGCATTCAACATACCTGTAGCATTAAGTATTATCTTAATAAGAGCTGTATCTATACCTTCTTCACCTTCCTTATCACTTCTATGTATCCTACGTACCTCTGCTATGCCATCTAACATCTCTTCCATATAATCATCCTTAATCATGTATGTACCCTTGTCTGACGTACAATCGTTGCATGAGGAGCATCCTGTACAGCCTTCACCCCTCTGATCTGGTGTATAGTACCCGTCACTTAGCTGTACCATATCACCTGAGGAATAGGGCGGTACAACTGCAGTCCTTGAAGGCTTGCTTATACACATGTCAAGACCATATACTTTAGCTTCCTGCTCCGCTAGTGTCACGCTATCCTCAACACAGTCACACTTAGCTTGGAACTCCTCATTCCACTTCTCACATACTTTACATACCATTACTTATCCTCCTCAGAATAGTCAAACCATAAACCATCGAGCAGTTTACGAGCACTCTCTAGAGTAACATTTATGTGACCACCACTAGTGAACCCCATCCTTACCGTATCACTGCTGGGTAGTATATAGATAACCCTATCCATGTCAATGAGTATCTTCTTCCCTTCTGTAGTCATATAGTCCTTAATCCTCATACTATACCTCCCCTTACCAAACCTTACTAATAAAGTGAATACTTACATATACAATAGCTCCTATAGCTCCTAAACCTAATAGAAGAGACATTAATTGTATACCTATAACCATTACCACTAACCTTGATTTTCTCATTACTTATCCTCCTCTTCTCTCGTATAGTTATCATGGAACCAGTCTCTACTATACTTAAACAGTTCTTTGTCTGGTAAAGACCACCACTTCTTAGGGTCTACTACATGTAGTATAGCAGGGAACTCTATTATACTCTCTGGTCTATCATCTACTATAACATCAGGCTTATCTATAAAGTGTGTAAAGTATTTCTCTATCTTATGCTTCTTACATACTCTCTTAGCATGATCTCCTCCACTATGTGACCAACATATAAGGGTAGTATATCTTACCTTCCACTCCTTAAGCTTATTCTCTACACCAGGGAACAGTTCATCATGTCCGTTAATAAGAGTATAATCTACATCCACAGCTAAAGTCCTTACAGGCATCCTATACCTCCTCTTCTACTACATCTCCATGTATCTCTATATACCTTAGTCTATACTCATGTGATACTTTAGTTAATATAGGTCTATAATGCTTCATCTTCTTATGTACTGTGTCATGGTGACAGTTATTATTACCATATGATGATGTCTTAAAGTCACATAAGGGTACTGTATCATAATCATTCCATCTACCATTAACATGATGAGCAGCACTATGATGAGGTTTACCTGTAGGCTTATCACCATAAGACTTATGTCCACATATACAGCATGGTTGCTCTCTTATATAATCAAGGTAATCTTCATCCTTTACTTCATTCCTTCTCATCATCACCTTCTTCCTCAATCAGTTCACTAAGTATCTCAGCTGCTACTACAATATGGAACTTACCACCATCTAGCTTTATCTCTGTAGCATACTTAGGATATACTACCTTCATACCCTCAGTAAAGGTAAGGTCTGCATATGAACCGTCATACAGTAGCTTACCTGGACCTGCTTCTATTACAGTACCTATAAGTAGATCTGATGCTACATTAGTATCTACAAATATCCTACCTACCTTCTGTACTCCATCTGGATCTGGCTTAAGTATTAGATAATCAGCGTGTGGTTTAAGTCTTGACATGTTATTCTCCTTGTAGGTTAATCCTTCAATAGCTTGTTAGTTTTAAGTACTTGATATAGACCTGATTCTAATGATGATATATTCTTATGAGGCATCTCCATCTCCAGTAAGGTATTAAGAGTTTCTATTATCTCATGTATAAGAGTACACTCTTGTACCTCTTGAGGGAAGGATGTATTAATGTGTATCTCCTGTTTAGCTGCTATAGAACTACCACATAATACACTACCTGTCTCATCTGATAAGGCCTTGTTCTTCTTTACTATAAACATCTGTCCTAGTATATCTAGTTTAGTGGGTATCTTCATACCTTATCCCCCCACTCTTTAAGAGCCTTCTTAAGGTCAGCGGTGCGGTTAGTCTCTACATACTCATTTCTATAGTCAACCTTATCTATCTTAATGCTTTCCACCACATCACATAACTTCTCTATAGTAGTACATAACTTATCAACACTCCTCATACCATAATCATAGTAATCTAAGTCCTCATACAACTGCTCCTGTAGTTCCTTAACCCTATCCCGTATCTTCTGTGTCATCTATACCCCCCAATCAAGTTTCGCTACCCTATCGTAACATAGCCAACTAATTGCCCATATGGGTAGGAATACAAAGAACCCTATAGTACCACTACCATAACGCATAGCAACCAATCCTATACATACCTGAATACCTATACGTAGTATAACTTTATATATACTCATCTCTTCCTCCCCTTGGAACCACGTTTCTTATGAGCATCGTACTTGTCTCTGGCGTGTACCTTCCTATGACAATTGGCACATAACACAACACACTTGTCAAGCTCTGTCTCTATCCTATCTCCCCAGTTTTGTCTAAGTAAGATAACTATATTATTCTTAGGGTCTTTAGTAGTATGGTCTATGTGATGGAATTCAAACACAGATAGTTCTCTGTCATAAAGTCCACACATGTTGCATCTCCCTCCCAGGCGTTGAATGGCCTTGTCCTTATTGTCCTGATACTTGGTCCACTTCCACTTATCTCTGTACATCTTCCTTCTGGGTGTATCCTCTTTGGAGTTCTTTGCTCTCCATGCTCTAAGGTACGCACTATAACAATGATTACACAGATTGTACCCCTTCTTCCGTCTGTTTGGAGCCCAGTTATCTTCCGTTAGTACCTCGTTGCATGTCTTACAAAAGCATGTGGTCATATGGTCAATCTCCTTTCGTACCCTTATTATAACACGAAGGGGTCCATATGTCAACGAGTAGTATTATACCCACCCCAGTAAGTGTATGATATATGTACTCTTTTACCATAATACCCGTTTCCTGGGTGTAAACCTACTTTTAACATTCGGTCGATATGCTAGCGTTGTCTTCCCTTGGCGCCTAATTGCATCGGCACGAAGATAGCATGGCTAGGACCATATATTATAGCTGCTCCTAGGATACCCTTCTTCTTAGAATACTTAGCATATCTCATAGCTAATGCTGTATTATCACATAAGCAGCCTGTATTGATAGCAAACCTTAAGGCTTCATGGTTAGCAAAGTAATGTACTGATGCCTCACTGTGACAGTGGCCTTGAGCACATGAGCAACCTTCTAAGATAGCCTTATTAAGAGCACCCATAGGCCCTGATGTGTTAATACCATGGTGTACTAATACATCCCATGGTTCTATTATATGCTTAAGAGGTTCTACCTTCCACCCTTTAGGTAGATGATATAGGTCATTGTATGTCTTGAGGATAACATCTGATAGACCCGCTTCCTTCATCTGTCTTTGAGGTATAAGGTCATGGTTACCTAGTACTAGTATACCTTTAGGGAACTCTTTAGTTAATGTCTCTACAAACTTCTTAGCTTTCTTATATTCCTTATCAGGTGATGGTGCATCTGGTTCTGTTGTATGGCGAGACATGGCATGGAAGTCATATAGATCACCTACACATACTACCTCAGCTGCACAACCATAATCCTTATGTACTCTCTTAAGGAAGGATAAGGCTAGTCTATGGTGGTATGGTGAATGTAGATCACCGAATACTAATACTGGTTTATGTTTCTTCTTTTTAACAATACTCATTATACACCCCCTTGTTCCTATGGGAGAGGTATACACTATTGTATACCCAACCCACAAGAAAGGAAATTAATATGGAGCTGTTGTACTGGTATCTGCATTTTCTAACTGCTTCTTTACTCTTGCTTCATACATAGCTTTAAGATCAAAGGTTTGTACTTCAGCCATGATGGTCTTAAGGTTATCTAACCCTGCTGGAGCTTTGATATCATCTACTGCAAAGGCTGTCTTATCTGTTCTATTGATGTGTATAACTGTACCATCGAAGTAACCTTCACCTTTAAGCTCTTCTTTCTCTCTTAAGGCTCTAGCAAAGGAAGCAGGACCTTCTGCTATTGTCATAGTAGGAGTACCTGTACCATCTAAGGTAAGGAAGTTTATCTGCATAGCAAACCTAGCCTTATTACCTTCTTGACACATTACACAGTTCTCTCCTGTACATACACCTGCGAACTTACTGTTAGGATATTCACCTTCCCAGTGGGTATATGTCTCTTGAGGTTCACCTACAAATACACCTGTAGTCTTACTGTTTACCTTAAACCTAGTACGTACTATCTCTGCGAAGTCATCTCCTCCACCTTTCTTAGCCGCTGCTGGTAGATCTAGTTTACTAAACATTACTTTCCTCCTTGGTTAAACTGCTCTAAGTTAAATTGCTCTAGGAAGTCACTCAACACGAGCTTCATATCCCATTTAAGTAGTATCTTCTCATCCCCTGGTGCGTAGAATCCTTTCACTAACATGTTAAAGTTCTCGTGTTTCCATGCTTCTAGTCTATGTAGGAAGCCTTTGTATAGGTAGTCTATATGAGTATATACATTAGTAGCTTCCATTCTATTGGTCTTAACTGATGGGTTTACTACCTGTAGTTCATCTACCTTTATACCTGTCATAGATTCATAAGCCTTAGCATAAGCTGCCATCTGTTCACCTGTCTTAACCATCTTAGAGGGACTATATCTAAAGTATGTATGTTTCTTAGGGTCATATCCTCTTAGATCACCTGTCTTATAATCTATAACTCTTATCTTATCCTTCTTAGTTCTTACTATAAGATCTACAGTACCTCCAAATACATGGTCTAGATGTACTAATGATACCTCTGTACCTATAACCTCCTTCCACTCCTGCTTGTCAATCCATTGACATGTCTCTGTATATAAAGCCTTATACTTCTCTGGTACTTCTACTGTCACGCCTTTGGTGTAGTTCTCAAAGGCATCATGTAACATAGTACCTATAGCAGCAGAAGCATCTCTTATAGCATTAGACTTAGCTATACCTACCTTAGCTCTCCAGTTGTCTAATCCTCCACTATCCCACTTCCATAACCCTAATATAGATGATGGTGATGGATGAGGTTCAGGTCTATGATCATATATACTATACCTAAACCCTGTATCCTTATCTTCCCACTTCTTTATCCTATTCGGTATCATCCTCTTCCTCCTCTAGGTCTTCCTCACATATCTCATGATCATGTCCTTCATCCCACACAAGGCTAGTACACCCACACTCAGGACAATTACACAAATTACCCATCCAACCACAATTAGGACATTCCATACATGCCATTATATACCCCCTTATTCAGCCGCTAGTGGGGGTACATTGAACGATTACCCCCTAACCCATACCCTTACCCCTTATTTTGTTCTTATCAGTCGCCTACATCTCTGACAGATTATACCGCCCATCTTCTGTATAGGCTTATGTCCTAGTAGCCAGCATAAGAATAATCTCATATCACTCTCCTATCTTGCGGATGGCTTCTGCTAAATCATAACACGTTCTTATGTGGCTTCTTATCGCCATTTCAACAGGCTTACCCATGCGTGGTTGGCTCTCATACTTCTTTCTTGAATCGGTTACAACCTTCGCACACTTCTCTATAGTAAGCTCTTCAGTGTGTTTTATAGTCTCTGCTATCTTCTTGCGGAGGAAGGCTTCAAATCGTTCAAGTCCTGTGTCCGATAGCAAATTGTCACCAGTCTCTATATTGTCAATATCTAGGAGGCTATGTGCTTTTGTTCTAAACTCCTCCACTATATCGTCTATATATTTACTCATAACTCCCCCCGTATCTCTTTCTTAATGGCTTCTAGTTCGTCCTTCATGTCCTGCGCACCGATAAGGTAAGCGATCTCATCGCTCGATGGGTTAATACTGTGTATTTGTTTCTTGATCTCGAATATCTTCTTCTCCAACGTAAGCCTATCGAGGATAGAGTCTATCTTGGATAGCCACCAATCCTCTATTCTACATGTTATGATCGCTTCAGATATCCCTATCTCTTTCCTAAACTCTTCTTTTAGTTTCATATCTCCTCCTTAAAAACCATCGTTGCGGGTGGCAGACTTAATGGCTTCTCTGCATGACCCAATGTTGCCAACACATCAGCACCCGCTTCGATGATTCTATTCTGCATTAAGTGCTTCTAAAGCTTCCTCGTGTGTTTCGTAATAGATCTCATCTTTAACCTTGTCTAAAGGTCTAGACCATATGACACCTTCCTCTATAACAAATACAAACTTAATCACTTGGCCTCCTTGTCAATGCGGGACATCTCTTTAAGTATACACTTCATAAGCCCTTCCCACATTATGTTTCATTATGTCGGTACTTACAGATATATACCGACTTATCTATTACTACTAAACCATGATAACTTTGTTATACCTTGACACAATATTAGTATTGTGGACTGTTATCTCCTCCACATATGAGGCACTGTAAACCTCTCTAAAAGTTGCACTACTTTACACCAGAAATCACACTTTGTAGTGTAAGCCGTGTTGCTATCCCTAGAATTTTTTGTTGTCAATGTGTTGCTATCATGACAGTTTCCTTTACACTTGTTCACAAGTGTAGATGTTTTGCACACCTCGAATACATCGAAGCCTCCACCTACTGGGAACCTTCTGTATTCACATCTGTCCATTGTTATCTCCTTTAAAGACTTTCTTTTATTGTATGTCCTATTATACCATACTATGTGTGGTATGTCTACTAGTAAAGTTAATATCTAGTAAAGTTAATAATCATCATCAGGTGTAAATACTACAGTTAGCTCATCCTCTTCCATATAAGCCTCACCATCATCATCACTAAACAAACCACCATGAAGTAATACTCTACATATATCACATAGATGTTTACCATCTAGTAAGGCTTCTTCTACTTCACACATATCTAGTATATTCTCACACTCATCACATGTTAGGTGGTTCATATTATCTCCTTAACCCAGGGAACCTTACTGTTACCCTCTTGTAATTGTTTATAGTATCTCTTAATATACTTCTTACGATATATACCATGAGAAGCTGTTATACCTCTATCCTTACATACATCCTTTAGCTTCTGTCCTTCCATAAGAGAGCATATAAAGGATCTTCTCCATTCATCAAGGGTATCTAAGAACTCAGTACAAGCTACTGTAGATAATGTATTATTGGTGTCTTCTAACCACTCTACGTTAACCACAGGCTTATAACCTCTCTTACCATTATAATATATCTTCCTTAAACAATCAGTAATACACCACCTAGTATTCAACTTCAACAGCTTACGCATAGACAGCTTATCCAGATCAGGGAACTTACATATAGTCTCCCACAGGTGCAGCCTTAAAGCCTCATCTATCTGCTCCATAGCCCAAGCATTACTACTACTCCTAATAGCTGCCCACATCTTGCCATATTTAAGCATATCAAGGTATAAAGCTACCTTCTCATCCCTCGTCAATATCATAATCAACCTCTCCATTCCTCTCCAACCTCTCAGCCTCTATCGTCCACCTCTCCAGCTCAGGATTATCAGCATCCCAATGAATCTCTATCTCCTTACCTTCTCTATCCTTATCAATACTCAACAATATAATCCCCTTAACCATCATTTCCCACCTCCAACCTCTCAATACAGGCTAATAATAAAATCCTCAAACCACTCCATTAGTAATCACCTTTCTTGCACTGAAGGCAGGTAAGTCCCAGCTCCCTCCATGCTTCAACGACGCGCTGTCTATCGTCTATGCAGAATAGAACGTCATAATGGGGTTCTATGTGATAGTGGTATATTTTCTTCTTTACCTCACTGTCTTGTGTACTATCTCCATCGGCTCGCATGTATAATCTATCATACTCTATATGATTTTGACTCAGCCACAGTTCAGTGACATCTCTAAATTCTTCGTACCTACCAGTTACTAGAATAATCCTATAAGCGTCGCTAAATCTCTCTAAGACGGTCTTGCACCAAATATTCAGGGCATCAGTAACACAAGACTCTGAGAAGGATCTCCAGTCCTTATGCGCTCCACTTAAGAAGTGAATTCGATGGTCTATATTTGCAAGCGTCCCATCAATGTCACATATTATTGCTTGTTGTTTCATAATCATTCTCCTTTATACCCAGCGTCACAATATAAACCAGTCACATTATTACTTACTATCCTCTATATATACTATCTTACTCTTACATACCTCAGTAGTACCCCCCATACTTTTGACAGTAAGAGTATAATCATCCTTCCTAATATCCACAAGCATACCTCTCTGAGGCTTAAGATCATCATCACTAGTAGATATAACATTCTCTATACATAACTCATGTCCATCATCAAACCTTATAACTATCTTCCTCATATAACCTCCAATATCCTAGTATGTAGGTGCACGGCTGCCCCTTATGCTCTTATTATACCACACAGAACCTCATTTGTCAAGTAGCAGCCCTTCTCGTCGCTCTAACTCCTTGAAATATATCCACAATTTCTCAGGGTGTTTTAACCCCTCCAATATACACAGTCGAGGCACGTTGATTTTATTGAGGATTTCCGCCCCAAAAGTCCTAAGCCACCGTTTTGCTTCAGCTTTTGAATAACTGTACCCCCTATCTTCCTCATAAGCTACAGGATACTCCATCGTTATGTCCTCTATCGCTTGTATAATAACCTTAATCAATAGCATCCTCTCCCCAGGCTCTAGCTCTTCTATCGGTGTTCTCATACCTCCCCCTCCAGCCCCATAACAGTACGTAGAAGCTGTATATACATCTGTTTAGTACCATTATCTATATTCATCTCATCCCACAACATATCACAAGCTACAAGAGCCTCCCACCTAAGCTTCTCCACCCTATCATCCTCTAGCATAGTATCAGTATCCATGATCTATCTTCCTTTCATTATAAAGTGACATACTATAGCTATAAACACAACAAACATAAACAACTCATACATAAGCCCCATCCTCCTCATTATCCAACATCCACTTACTCATTATACCCAGTAAACACTTAGTACATACATGAACCTCCTCAGCTGGCACCATCCTACCAAACCCCTCCTCATCCCCACTTAACCTAACCTTACCAAACTTCCCCTGAAACACGTAACTAGTCCCCCTATTCTTAAACAACAACTCAAACCTCTCTTTAGTCAACATACCACACAAACTACACCTATCATAAGCCATAACACCTCCTATAAAACATACCCTTTAAACGCTCTGAGAGGCTCACCACTGGACGCAATAATTAGGTGTACCCTTACCCCTCTTTTCCCTCTTTTCTTCACTTTACCCCCAACACAATGCTCATAACAGCCATTAGAACAGCTCCTATAAAGGTAACCAACACGTAATTAGCTACTTTACTAAACCGCCGAGCTTTATTCAGCCGAACGTAGCACATAGCGGGCAACATAAACCCGTCATAAACATCTCTCTCCCCATTCCTGGCATACCATATCTTATAATCTATCTTATTAACTCTAGTGAATATATTCATAACCTACCCTTCCGCATCTCATCAATGCAATTATCACATACCAGTATATCCTTATTAATATCCTCCTCATATACATTAACTAACATAACATCATCACTATCCTCAATACCGCAGTAATAACAAGTACTTATCTCTATAAACCCATCATCAATAGGACTAGCACCCTTATAATCATCATAACCTTTAATACTCTCCACAATCACCCCCCTTATAAGAAGTCAACAATACTATGACATTCATCAAAACACCTTTGATCTAACTCCTCATCGCCCATTTGCACTAGTTCTTCCCGATCATACGCGCAACCCTCCAAGAAGTCAATAGCCTCTTCCCTATCCTTATCATTATCTATGCCCATATAACACCTCCCATATCTTATGTTCAGCAAGATCACATACAGTCTGAGCAATATTCTCATTAGCTTCCAGTCCATCTTCATCCGTAACACTTACACTATCTATCTCAACATACAGCTCAGGCTCTCCACGTTGACCATCAGGCCACGTTGTAATGTCTAACCTTGTTACGGTATAGTCTAACTCACAAGTCCACTCTTTATCATCATATGTTATCTGCCAAGACTCAATCATTTCATACGCCCCTTTCTATAAGCATCATTATTATACTCAGCCTCATCTAACTCATTAATCAATATCTCACCATACATACTAATACCAGCTTCCATCATCTCATGCCAAGTGATCGGCATAGTAAACCCACAAGCCTTACAAGCAAAGCAAGCTACACCTCTATGCACTGTAAGACTAGACTCGAACAGCTTCCCACATTTAATACAATACTTCATAATATCACCATCCTTATCTAATAACATTGTATAACTATTCAACAGCTAACCCATCATGGAAAGCGGACATTCTATTATACAAGTCGCGCTTCGCCACATGTCCACACCTAAACACATCACTTGTGCCACTACCCGTAGAACACATCTGATGTAGACTATAACCACCATACGCACCCGATAAATGATAATTGCCCGCATTAGGCTTATATTCACCATTAACCTTCGTGTAAGGCTCTGTAGCATGTCCTGTACGCTCATTTATAAACCTTACTAGTCTTTCCAAGTCATCTTTAGATATTCTAGTCATAACATAACCTCCCATTTAACCTACATTATACATCTTATTTTAACCATGCGATATACCTATCACGCAGTCCGTAACCTTTTACATTAATTAATGATGCCAACCGATTGACTTTATTCTCAGGTAAGTTATTCTCAAAGAATCTCATTTCCTCATCACCCGCTACAATTCTTTTGCCATTAAGTAAATCCCTCATCTTTTTAGATAAACTGTCCATTATATCACCCCATTAGTTAACTACATTACAAACAATAAACATACTATAACATACCCTAAAACACCTATCAATACCATACCGATTGTATTCTCTATTAGATACCTAGCCATAATCACACCTCCCATTACGTTTAAGGTTATATCCTATACAACCATATCTGATTATATAGGTAAAACCTTAACTTGTTTTAGCTAACTTGCGCTGCTTTACCACCGCATCCATTAATACTTTAGAATCAAGACCTAGCAGGTCTAATACTCGCTCTGCTACCTCAACATGCTTAAATGTAAGCTCTGAAAACGTTTCAACATCTATTACGACCTTTGCTTCATTATTCTCCAACTTCATTTTCTCGTATGCAGTTACTTTAGCCATTATATATCCTCCTTGTTATTTACTTACCAATGATAAGTAAGTCGTTGTTTTACTGCTATGCAATGCCATCCATACCTTGATCATGACTTTAAACCCGAAGTTATCATAAGTCAAGCGTAAAAGGTGCGGAGTACTATCATTTATATGCCCTACTATGTGCTGTGTATTCTTCATACCATTATAGTATGCAAACGTCATGCCAAACTATGACAACGCAATATCAGCTACTTAGAGCGGTCAAGCTAGGGAATAACGTCAAGAGATTGACCACATATTGACGTAATGGCTAACTACCTGTAATGTAATAAGATATACCTATCAAAGTGATAACCATACCCTATCATAATGATAACCATAATACCAGTATAACCTAATGATATCAATAGCTTATACCATATGATAGTAATGATAGTAGATACACTTCGTCCCCCCAATACCCTATACACCCCCGCCACCCATAGAAGGATAATCATCATCACTACACCAGTAGGTAATACACTAGGTGATCCACCGATCGGCTGGCTCATGGCCTTGCAAGCGCCCTCCTCTACAGTCGTATAATAAACCCGTTCATCCACAAGGGGGAGGGTACCCCAAGGGGGCCCCACGGAGGGAGATAGGCAACCCCACCTAATTATAATATTTTATAGCAGTTTCCTGAACATAGTCCATTTAAACAGCCTCTAAGCTACCCTAGCTCACCACACAGGGTACAAATAGACCGAGTAGTTATATACCCTCTATAGACAACATCAATGATATCAACGAGTTACAGAGCTACTACTTGACAAACAGCTAAGTGTATGATATAATGTATGTATAAACAAGACATGACTATAACAAGACATAACACACTCCCTCCTCATGGGCCTTCTGCATCCGTTATACGCCCAACCCCTATATGTCGGTGAAGCACAGAGGATACAACTGACACCCTCCTTAAACTATGGATAAACCACAATACAAGGAATGGGAAATATTTAAAGCTTTCTGCTTATATTACCTAGAAGAGTATTGTGAAGCCCCCTTTGCTCCTATGCATGATGAGTGGATGCAAGCTATCTTTGCAGGAGAGGGTATGGTTATAGCAGCTCCACGTGGACATGCTAAGGCCCAAAGCCTTAACTCCAAGGTACTCACCCCAGATGGATGGTCTACGATAGGAAGCCTCAGTGTAGGGGATAAGGTTATAGGCTCCAACGGTGCTCCAACCGCAGTTATAGCATTACATCCAATAAGCAAGATGGACTTGTATAAGGTATCCACCCGTGATGGCCGTAGCACCCTATGTAACGCAGAGCACCTATGGACTGTAGAAACACCCTCCAACACAGGGAACAGAGAAATAACTAAAGAAACACAAGAACTAGCACAGAACTACAAGGCCCCACGATTGGATAAACGCAGTGGAGAAACATATACAGAATATAGACACTTCCTTCCAAACCCAGCTCCAGTAGACTTACCAGAACAGCATCTACCAGTAGACCCCTATACGCTAGGATTATGGCTAGGAGATGGAACATCTAGAGAAGGACAGCTCACAACAGCAGACCCAGAAATTCTATCATACATACCATACCCTAATACTAAATCCAAATCAGCACAGTATAGGTACCAGATAAAAGGACTCTCTAAAGACCTAAGAAAGGCAGAAGTTCTTAACAATAAGCATATCCCCAAAGCCTACCTAATAGGCAGCATAACCCAGCGACACGCTCTATTGCAAGGCTTAATAGACACAGATGGTACAGTAGCCCCAGATGGCAAAACCTTTAGCTTTTGTAACAAGGACAAGAACCTAATAGACGGAGTGGTAGAACTAGTACGCAGCCTTGGCGGTACAGCCCTTGTAAGTTCTCAGCAAACACGGGTAAACAAATATTCAACCCATTGGTTTCAGTCCTATAGAGTATCCTGCAAGCTATCTAAGGATATCAACCCAGCAAGACTCTCAAGGAAAGCGGATAGATGGCAGGGGAGTAGAACACTAAAGAACGCCATAACAGCAATTGAACCCTACAGCGCAGCGTTAGGCAGATGTATAACAGTAGAAGCAGAAGATGGTAGATACATAACAGATGATTATCTCCTAACACACAACTCTATGATATTCTCAGTCTTTCTTCCACTATACCTATTACTTACAAAGAACAACTGTACAATAGCCTTAGTAGGATCATCTATAAAGAACATACAGAAGAGAAGAATGACAGTTATTATAAGAGAGCTTAAACATAACTCTATGATAATACAAGACTTCGGCAGTATCCTAATAGGTCAAGGCTCAGTAGAAGGTATCGTAACAACCAAGAACACCAAGATGACACCTTATGGTATAGATACTAGATATAGAGGAGAAAGACCTCACTGGCTAATCCTAGATGATATAGAGAACGACATAAACGTAAGAAGTAAAGAACAAAGAGATAAGATAACCCATCAATTCTCTAGCGAGTGGTTCGGCTCCTTACACGCTAAAGGCACCATGATCATCGCAGGAACAGTCTTACACCCTCTAGGCTTCATAAGCACCTTAATCAATACCCAATACAGCGACAGAGTAAACTGGTTCAGGAAGCTATACAGAGCACTAGAAACAACTAAAGAAGGTGTAGAGTACAGCGTATGGCCTGAGCAATACCCCACAGAGAACCTCCTAATGCGCCGTGACGTAGCTCCAGTAGCCTTCCAACAAGAGTTCCAGAACAACCCCCTACCAGACGACATGTGTCACTTCAAGCTAGAGGACATACAATACTACGACAAACTACCCACCAACCTAAGATTCTGCACAGCAGTAGACCCAGCCAAGTCATTAGACCCTGACGCAGACGAGACAGTCATAATCACCGCAGGTACAGATACAGAGAGTAATATACACGTAGCAGACATAACCTCTGATCATCTAACAACAGATAGAATAGTAGATGAAATATATAGACATGCAGATACATGGCATCCTAACCCCTTAGGCATAGAATGTGACGCATATCAACATACCCTCAAATGGTACTTAGACACTAAACGTAAAGAGGGTGGACATACTAACTTCTTCGTAACAGAACTCCACTCAGGTAATAAGCTAAACGCTAAAGAAAGAAGAATCCTAGCCTTACAACCATTCATCAAACTAGGCAGAATCAAGTTCCACTCCACAGACGGCACATACACAGGCTGCACTCAAAAGGGCCTAGTAGACCAAATATGTAACTACCCAGGCAGACACGACGACAGAGTAGACGCTCTATCCTATATCCTAGAAATGGTAACAACCCCCTCAGAAACAGACACACCCTCATACCCCAAAGATTCACTAGGAGAAGTAAAACAAAGATTTGTAGACAAATACCACAGAGAACGTGCAGCTAAACTCAGAAAGTGGCATTCATAAATGAAAAAAGATACCAAACAATCTAAAGACAAGACTTCTAAGCTAGAAGAACAAAAAGAATACCTAGAAATAGCCTCAGCTGACATAGAGGTAGCAAAACTGTATCAACGCGAGAACCAATGGCTTGAGAAATCAAGACGCTACATAGGTTATATCGATGGTATCTATCCCCCAGGCTTAGATACACCATACGTAGTAAACACCTTCTACACCCTCATAAACCTTATAATACCATCTTTATATTACCAAGACCCAGTAATATCAGTAAACTCCCACAAAGATGATGTTATAATAACCAACCCAGATGGCATAACAGAACACTACCCAACAGCTCTAATATGCTCCCTACGCAGTGATATCCTCAACGCCCTATACCCATCCCTAAACATAGGAGATGAACTCCGTAAAGGCATCCAGAACGCCCTAATATACGGCTGGGGTGTCTTTAAAACAGGCATAACAACTAAATCAGAATCCTCAGCACCCTTCAGCCTCCCCAAGAAATCCATCTATGTAACATCCCTATGCCCTGAAGATGTCCTATATGACCCTATGGCAACAGGCTCCTTCGACAACTGCGCCTTCATCGCCCACAGATACACCAAAGAAACCAGATTACTCCAAGACGACAAATCCCTTAAGAATACCAAGAACTTAGAAGGCCACACTATAGAACAAGACACCCCTAAAGGTGACCTATACAAAGCTGTACAACACCATACCCAACGCAAATACACAACTCTCTACGAATACCACGAACAATCAGAAAACAACATAGCAACAATAGCCCAAGAAGACGCAACATCAACCCACCCAGTACAACCAGCAAACCTCCTTAAGCTCGTAACAAACAACAGCAAAACATCAGCCTTCACCCTCCTCCGCTTCTCCACCCTAAACGACAGACTAAGAGGAATATCCACCCTAGGAACCCAAGAAGACGAAGCCCTAGCCATCAACCAAGTCCTAACAGCTCAGATACGCCACATAAACATCTTCGGCGGTGTCTTAGTATACGAAAAGGGTGCCCTAACAGAACAACAGCTAGAAGCATGGCGCATGTCAAGACAAGGTGATATGCTAGAAGTAGAAGCAAACGCCCTAGCAGGCCCTTCAGGAGCAAGAGTAAGAAGAGAAGCTCCCCTCCAAATGGGCGCAGATTACTTCAACTCCATACAATCCTTCTCAGGCCTAATAGACAGAGGTCTAGGAGTATACGACTTCCAAAGCATGAACTCCACCAAACGCAAAACAGCCACAGAATCAGCCTTCGAGCAAGGTACAGGCCGAGTAAGAAGAGACTACCTATTATCCTTCGTAAAACAAGCAGTACTAGACATATCCCAAAAGGTACTAGAACTAGCAGACAAATACTACACCCACAAAGAAATAGTAGAACTAATAGGCTACGACTTCCCTAAAGAACTATGGACAGCCCTACCAAAGAACAACCTCTTCAGCCTAGACCTAGACATAGAATCAATGGTTGTCTTCGACCAATCCATGGCTACAGGCCTAATGCAAGCAACACAGTTCCTAATGTCCAACCCCCTAACCCAACCAACAGCAGCAAGATTAGACGGTGAAAAGATATCCAAGAAGATCTTCAAAGGCTTCGGAGCCAACATAGAATACTTCTACAAAGACTCCGACTTCATCCACAACGAAGCATCAGCCCTAGACGAGAACGAAGCCTTCCTAAACGGTCAAGTAGTACCATCACCCCAACCCTTCGACGACCACCAAGGCCACATAACAACTCACCAACGCTCCTTCGTAGAAGCCCAATCAAAGGAAGACGAAGACACAGCCCAACGCATAATGGAACACATGCAACTCCATGCCTTCTTCGCTCAAGCCTCACAAGCTATGCAAGGTGGCTCCCCCATGAACGCACAGGGACAAGGTGGAAACGTACCTCTTAACAATCCTGGACAAGAACAGGCCCCCGACCAAGCAGAAGTTCAAGGTAACTTCAGAAGGCCAACATAATGCCAGTATATTCTTATGAATGCGAAACATGTAATGAATACTATGAAGAGTTCTATAACTGTGAAGAATATCCAGAAGAAGTACCATGCCACTGTGGCGAATACGCAAGGATAATCATAGCTTATGCAGCATCCCTAGGTAAAGGTACAAACGACGATGCCTTCCATCCATACTATGATGGTCAACTAGGCCAACACTTCCAATCTAAACCAGAAAAAGACAAGTGGCTTAAGGACAACGGCTACAAACAAGAATCCGGCTCATCTAGCCCAATAGAAGATAAGATCGGCAACTTTAAGTGTACCAAGTCCCAAGCCGCTAAGTTATAACAGATATAACCTCACCCCCTTATAGGAGTCACTACATGATAGCCTATAAAACAAAGGAGATACAAAATGCCAGAAGAAACAGAAGTACAAGAGTTTGACGTACAGGCCATCATGAATGAAACTATCGAAGAAGAAGAAGCTGCCAATGCTGATTCCCCCTCAGATGACCCATCCATAGATACCCCTGAAACGCCCACACTTGCCGCTGACGAGGACATAGCCCCTATAGACGAAGATACCCCTTCCGAAGAAGCTACAACCGAACCAGACCCCCTTCCCTACGACTTCTACAACCCCTCAACATGGGGCGACAGAACAAAGGAAGATGTAGTAAAAGAAATACAACAGTACAACAACTCAATCTCAGAAACCAACGCAGGTCTAAAGGATAGAGTTAACCAGCTAGAAACAGGAGCAGGTCAAGTACAACAGGAAGTACAACGCTTCCTTGCCAACCCCGACCTATACAACGATGCCCGCAAGAAAGCAGGCTACAACGAACCAGCTCCAGCAGCCAACATCGAAGACGAACTGTCAAACATCCAAGATGTCCCAACCCTAATAAAAACAGTTCAATCTATCGTAGCAAGAGAACGTGAAGAAAACCAGAAGGCCACCCAAGCTCTCTTACAGCAAGCCCAAGCCACTTTCACCAACCAGGCAAACGAAGCTCTAATGCCCCAGAAAGCAGCCAAATGGGAATCAGCCATAAAAGAACTCGCAGGTGACCCCTCAATAGGAAAAGACTTTACAGAAGTAAACGAAGGACTAAGACAGGCCCTCTTAACCTCACCTAACTGTGAACACCTAAGAAACGCCTTCTCCTCCAACAAACTCTCTGAAAAAGAAACTCTCTTTGAAGCCTTCAAACTCCTCCACGAAGACCGCTACGTAGAAGCTCTCATCGCTAAACGCCAATCCGCAGCAAAAGACCTAAAGGACGCTTCCACAGAACCCAAAGGTAAACGCACAAAGAAAGGTGCCAAGGTAGATGAGATAGACACAGGCAACTTAGCCCTCGATATAATGTCTGAAGTATCAGCTGAAAACTCTTAATAACCTGCCATAACAAAAGGATCAACCAATGGCAATATCATATCCCTATGAATTAGACAGAGAGCGTAGTAACGAACGCCTCGCCTCATTCTTCGCAAAAGTAATAAAGAAATCCCCCGTAGACACAGAATTCCGTAAACGCCCTCTCCTCGACATGATGCAGAGCAAGCGTAAGAAAACAGTTGGTGCTCAGCCCCTATCTTTCCCAGTTGGCTACGGCGAATCCCCCAACTTCCGCAGAGGCGATCCAGCTGATCTCTACGCTGTCGTAGCTTCCAGTGGAACCAGCAAGATGAAGGTAGCAACCTACGACTTCGTAGATATGTATGACAAACTCGTCATATCAGGCCGTGAACAGCGTGAACTCTCTGAACCACGCCTTATCGACAGAATGAAATACAAACATGACCTCATCATCAAAACCAACATCCTCAACAAAGCAAAAGATCTCTTCGCAGCAGCAGCAGTAGCAGGACATTGTTCCTCACTCGCTCTCGGCGTTGACTCGTCTGGTTCGTTTGCAGGCGTTGACCCAGCAGTTGTAACAGGTTGGGCCTCACAGGAAGACAATCACGCAGCAGCATTCGCCGTAGGTGGATACGAAGCTATGATTGCTCTCTCCAAAGACATCCAAGAAGTAGGTGGAATGACGGACGTTATCGTAATGCCTAAAGACCTCCACGCTGACCTTGAAATGTCCTATGATGCAGATATCCGCTATTCAAGCACCAAAGAGCTTGATAGAGGCGCAGATGGCATCAAATTCCGTGGCGTTAAATGTATCTTTGACAGCGACTGCACAGATGACGCTATGTACTTCCTTGACTTAGATTCATGTTACCTTATCTGTAACAGCCAAGCTGACATGAAGTTTGAAGCTCTTGTCAACAACGACGACCAAGATGCTATGTCCGCATTCTTCCTCGACGAATTCCAGGTTGTTATCGAAGACCGCAGAGCACAGGGCAAGATCTACGCAATGACGTAGAAACAACCCTAACTCTCTAACACACTAACCAAAAGGAGTAACATAATGTTCTTATATTCAGCAAACAGCCGTGGACAGAAAGTATTACCTGTCCGTGCAGTAGCAGCCCGCACCAAAGGTGACGTTGCATGGCTCGCTCTACCAACAACCGCAGGTGACGAAGTAATGACAGATGTAGCAGTATCGTCCTCAGCAGCAGTATACACCGCATGTGTATGGCTCGACGACTGTGACGCAGCCGATATCGGCCTCGTCTGTGTAGAAGGCCCTGTCCAAGCTACAGTAACCAGCGGCACTTTCACAGCCTTTAACGGCATTGAAACCGATGGTGGCAACGTAGAAGACAGCGGAAGTTCAGCAGACATCACGGGTGGAGAAGCCATAACAGACTTCGCTATCGCCCTTGAATCAGGCACTACGGTAGTGACCCTCAAGATTTATCTTCTTGGTCATCCGTATACCAGCACGACCTAAGTAACTTAACAACTAACACCAAGCTGGACGGGGAATAAACCCCCCGTCCACCCAATGGAAAGGATTAATTATGCCTATCAGATGGGGCCGTGGAATGAAAGGCCTTAAAACACAAAACCCAGCAGACGAAGGTGACGATCAATTATCTATCAAAATCCCTAGCCTAGTTCTGGCAAGCCAAGACGCAGCAGCCGCCGCTAACGAAGGTAACATCTTCTATGACGAAACAAACGATGTAGTAAAGTTCTCAGATGGTGCCACGTGGGCCGCTATCACCTCAGGTGCAGCTACCTTAGATGATATCCTCACAAACGGAGCAGCTTCAGATGTAGCAAGCGTAACCCTCACAGGTGCAGCTTCAGCAGCCACGGCTCTTGCAGTAGGTGATGCCACAGACGCTATTGAAATGTATGCCCTAGCAGGTGCAGTATATCTTGTATCTACAGGTGCTTCAGATCTTACCATTGAACCAGATGGTGGTAACATCAACCTAGTAGGTGCTACAGACGTAGATGGTGTCTTCACATGTGATCTAACAGCAGCTCAGATCCTCGTAGGTAGTGGAGCAGGTGAAGCAGTAGACGTTGCAGTATCAGGCGTTATTGCTTTAGCTAATGATGGTACAACCTCATATGCAGCTAACGTAGCCTGCCCTACCCGCCCTGTAGTTGATACAGCAGCCGGTACTCTTACCCTCGCAGGTCAGACAGTTGATACGATTAACACAATATCAACCAACGCAGCAGCAGACTGTGTAGTAACACTAGACGCAACCGCAGCAGTAGGCCAAGAAATCACCTTCGCTTTCGTAACAGATGGTGGCTTTGATGTAGTAGTCAACTGTGGTGGAGCAGACGTATTCTGGTCCGCAGGTGGTATCGTTGAAACAGGTGCAACAATGGAAGACGCAGGAGATTTCCTTATCGTTCGTAAGGTAATGCCTGATGTCTGGCTTGTCGTATCAGAACGTGGCAATACAATTGCATAATTAGATCGGATGGCCCCTACACAGGGGTCACCCCGTGTAATTATAACCATTACCATAAACGGACCTAATCAAATATATACGTTAATTATGGTATAAAGGAGAACAGTATGACAGTATCAAACAGACGCATCCAGAACGAGAACGCCAAGTTCCAAGAAGTAGCCCCAAACGACATAGCAGTAAAGAACGTATCCCTAGAAGATAGACTAGTAGTATCCTCACTAGACTCCCTCACAGGCGTAGCATCTCTAGGAGCAGCAGGCACAGGCCTTGCCTTAGATATAGACCACAAAGAAGGCCAATACTCAGTAGAAATAGACAAAGTAGCAGATGGTGCTATAAAGGTAGCGGGTATCTCCAATGTAATAGACCTAGCCCTCTCACGCTTCAGCGATGGTAAGATATCCTACTGGGTAAACGTATCCTCCCTAACGGATATAGCTTCAGTATCCTTACAGATAGGTACAGATGCCTCTAACTGCAACGTATATACCACAGCAGATAGTGGCTTATCCACAGGCTGGAACGAACTATCATACGACTGTAATGCCCCAACATCATCCACAGGTAACGGATGTATATGGGGCAATGTTGATTATATTGACCTCTTCGTAACCTTCGACGCAGCAGCAGATACCCTAGCAGACATCCGCTGGGATGCCATAACCATCTCCAACCCCCTAAAAGCCCAACTCGTAGCAGGTGACGTAAACATCGGCGATGTAGATGCAGTATGTACTAACATAGGTGTCTTCCCTGTCCAAGCCTCTTCAGCAGCTATTGCCTCAGGCGGTGTATCAACCCTCTTCGACGCAGATGGTGACAATGTAAAAGCAGCCCTATCAGCAGCTCCAGCTAACCTCTACAGCATTGTAGCATATAACGAGAATGCTGTACCAGCATGGGTACAGATATGGGATCTAGCAGCAGGCGATGTCACGGTAGGCGCAACCGCTCCTAAAGTATCCTTCTTCGTCCCAGCTCAAGGCGCTTACCACGGAGACTTCAACTTCCCTATCTCTTGCGCTACCGCCATAACCTACGCATGTACTACTACAGATAATGGTGCAGGTGATCCAACAGTAGGCCTTGTTGTCAACTTCATGTACAAAGCATAAAGGAGGCTAACAATGTCAGGATTCTCTACATATGTCCCCTTACCCGAGGTAGGTGCAGCAGTAATAGGAAGAGCATCAACAGCCACCCTATACGTATCTCCCAACGGCTCCAACGCTGACGGCAAAACATGGTCATCAGCCTATAACACCATCCAAGCAGCCCTAGACGCAGCCTCAACCGACGCTGACGATTGCACCCTAATCCTCATAGGCCCTCACGCTACCTACTACGACATAAACACAACAGGTGATCCTACATGGACAGGTAACTATATCCTTAAAGGCAGCCACAGACTATGGGCACCAGTAAGAAACGAACATAACAACGCTACCTCAGTATTCAAGTTCACAGGAAAGATATCACTAGTAGACCTAGCAATATTCTCCACTGACAACGGTATAGGAGGTTCAGTTGGCGGTGTCATCTCCACCCAGTCTGGCTTTAGAATTAGACATTGTGGATTTAACTCAGAATCTGTAACCCACGCTTGCACAGGAATTCACATCGATGGCAGCGGTGGCTTCATAAGAGGCGGTATAATTGAAGAAGTAAAGATACTAGGAACCGCAGCTTATACAACTGGCCTTTACCTAGACACAGCAAAGATTAACAACTTCACGGACATGATTATTCATGGCTGTCTAAAAGGTGTACAGATAATCAACGCAGCTAGTGACGATAACGAGTTCTGCGGTATAGACATAGGTAATTGTAGTGCTACAGTAGCTGTAGAAGGAACAGATGGTATAGCCTTTGATATAGATGCAGGTAACGAACAACACTTCAATAATATTCTACTTCATAATAACACCATCAACTTCGCCACAGTAACAGAAGACCACCACTATCAGAACATAATTGGTGAGTTCCCAATTTACCTATTACCCTTAAATGATGTTGATACTGGAGTATCAGTTTCTGCTACAGAGGATGGTTGGGGTGGGGACACGGTACTAATTGCAGCCGATGCACTAGACAAACCATTTAAAGTAGTTGGCTATGTACTTGAACCGTCAGCAGACGAGAATATGAGAATGAGATTCTCTGCGAATAGCGGAACGACTCACTTCGCAGAAACCATGTTTGCATCAAAGAAGAACAAAGCATCTGCTGCTGGCACTACCACTGATTTCGTATTCAATGCCAACACTAGAATAAGCGCAAGTGCATACGCCGGCTCAGGTGGTAGGACAATTAGAGTTTGGTTAGAAATTCAAGAAATATAAGGAGATAACATGGCTAATGCAACTAAAGGTAGTTGTGGTGGAACCCCAGTAAGAGGTAAGAAAGGTGACCCTAAACCCGCTAGAGGTGGAAGAGGTAAACCAACTAAAGGTAACAAAGGAAGAAGACGTAAAGGAAGATAATATAACAAACAAGGAGAATTAACATGTCAGCATTCTACTACGATACAACTACCCCAACCCCAACATTCAGTTGGGCCTTAGCAGCTGGTACTTTAACCATATCAGCTGAAGGTATCTCTAAGATGACGATGGAGAAACAAGGCTCCCCAGGTGAAAAGATAGAACTAGACATATCAGGTATGTCATGGACTATCGACGACGACAACGGCTCTGATGAGTTCGTAGGCCGCATGGGAACCACAGCCTCCAGAGCATGGGGCAGTGCTATGCCTTACTTTGTATATCTAATTAACTACGACAATACTCCTGGTAATGTACGTATGGCTATCTCCAGAGACCCTACAGCAAGAGTAACCCCAGCCTCAACAGATGGCATAGGCAGTAATGGAGGAGGAGCAGCAGCTACCCCAGCCCAGACTAACTTCTTTGTAGCATATACTAATAATACCTCCCTTAACTCCAAGCCTTGTCAACTAATAGACGTAGGTCTATCAGCTATCTGTGATGACTCAGCAGGAGGTATCTGGACCTTCACCGCCCCAGCAGCAGGTGATTGCTTAGAGAATACCTTCTCCACTATGTATACGTACCCAGAGGGGCAGGGCGGGGCATCAGCAGGTGGGTACTTTAGTTTAGCAGGAGCTGCTTGCACCCTAGATTTTGCTACAATGTATTACATCTACACCGTGTCCCCCAGTGGTATGTTAGAACTTCTATTTAACACAGGTAATAGAAGTGCTGGTGATGCTGCCGCCACAGCTTTATATATTCATATGCCTTTATCTTCCTCAGCAGGAATAGGTGTATACCACTCCTACGCAAAAGTAAACAACAACTTCAACTTAACAACGTTAGTACCAGCAGCCGCATCCACCTACTTCACTATATTAGCTACCGCATCAAACACTCCCTTTACAGCAGCTAATTTTGCCAATGCTAATGACAATATAAAGTCTGTGCGTATCACCTGTAAGGTATTCTAAATGAGTAAATTCCTTTTAGAACTACTTAGAAAGCTGTATCCAAGGGGTACGTGGGGTCGTGAAGACCTGACTAATCCGAAGCAGCTACACCTATTCGCTCAAACCTATATACATCTACTGCTGGGGTGTACATTACCCCTTATAGCACTACCAATCGTCGCGTGGTGGCCCTTGTGTGGCCTCTCAATAGCATTCCTTATAGCCCTCATAACACCTTTATACAGGGAGTTCCACAATGACAAACATCCAATATCTGATATATACAATAACACACCCGCTGGCATTGATTGTCGCTCTGATATCCTAAGCTGTTATGTAGGTAGTATCATAGCTCTAATCCATATAGGAGTTCTAACATGCCTAATCTCGTTTATCTAAACTTAAAGAACCGTATAAAGTCAAGGGTACATAACCCTAACTTAGATGCTGATGATCTATCCTTATGGGTAAACGCAGCTAGAGACAGACTTATACGTACTATTAAACCTTCCTTCCTTATGGACTCTACTAACTTCACAGCTGTAGTAGACCAAGCTACTTATTACTTAGCTAATATAGACCCCACTTCTATAACTGATATGGTTAATGAAACCTTGGATAGACAGTTATACGAAGTATTAGAAACTAACCTTAACTCCTTTGATGCAGATAGAAGTAACGAATCATCCCCTGTCTACTATGTAGTAGGAGATATGGAATATATCCAAGCTCAACCATCAGCAGCCTCTGTAATTGCTTTATCCTCCTCAGCGGTAGGTGACACATCAGCATCAGTACTTGTCAAGGGTATCGTCGGAGGTCTAGAAGTATCAGAGGTAGTAACCCTCAATGCTTTAGATGCCACAACCCCTGTCAATAGCACCAACACATACACCTCCCTTCTATCCATATCAGTAGCAACAGTCCTTACAGGCTCTCTAACAGCTACCTCTAATGCTACAGTCATAACAAACGTAACAATACCAATAGGTTATCACTATACTCAATACACCCCTATAACCTTATGGGGTACTCCTACAGAAACAGACGTATATAGAATACACCACACTAAGACAATAACCCAACTTACCCATGATGCAGACCCTCTAGGTGTACCAGACGAATGGGCCTCCCTGCTCTTCAACCTCTCCATAGTAGAAGCCCATAGACACGGCTACGAAGTAGAAGTATCAGAATTCCTCCTTAACCACATAGAACAAGACATCTTCTTCTTCCAATCTCTCTACAAATCCTCAAGACGTAAACGCAACTCCATGGTAAGAGACCACTCCTTCGGCAATCCCTTTGATAGATTCGACCACTCCTCAGACCTCGGATAAAGGATATTATGTCCCTTAAAGATGCTAACATAGAACCAATAGAGTTCAAAGACTTTACAGGCGGTTGGTCTCAATCCCGTACACCCAACCCCAACCAGTCCCCTGACACCTTAAACTGTCAAACTAAGAACTCCAAGCTAACCCATTCAAACGGTGAAACCGCCCTTGAATCGGGCCAAGTTCTACCTGTAGACTCAACTGTCCCTATATACGGTATACATATAAATGAATCAACTAAAGACATTATATGCCGTACAGATACAGAGCTACATAGAATAGACAATGTAACAATACCCTTTAACCTAACTACTACAGACATAACCTCAGGTATTAACTTAGGTATACCAGATCATCCTACATCATCAGTAATGTATAACGATGCCCTAATAGGCTGTGATCCTAATAGTGATATATGGAGGGTAGTAGGTAACTCTGACGCTGTATCTATTAATGCCTCAGGCCCTGAATCAGCTTATGCCTGCGGTGTCTTTAAAGATAGACTTGTCTTTGCAGGTATTAAGTACGCAGGTGCATGGTATCCCACCGCTGTTGTATACTCAGACCAAGATGACGCTAATGGCTGGGATGTCGCCTTCCAACGCTGGGAATTAGAAACAGATAAAATAGAATACTGTTGTCATGTATCTCAGATAGGTGAAGATCTATTTGTATATAAAACTAACTCCATAGCTAAGATATCAGGTTATCCTCCCTATGACTGGGTTGTTGATCGTACCTTCATTAATGGTATAGGTCCTATGTCTACAGGAGCAGTACAACGCTGCTTCATCCAAGCTCAATCCCAACTATTAGAAGTAGATATCTTCTTAGCCTATACGGGTCTGTATGCCTTTGATGGCTCCTCTTTAATGGCCTTACCCTTTTCACAAGATAACACTGCTTTAAAGGACTTCTGGAACTCTATACTATGGTCTTCTACCTCTCTTAACAGAGTAGCTTCTACATATGATAAAGCTAATGGTATGTATAAGGTATGGTTTACAGATGGTAATGCTGGTTCTATACAAGGTATTGCTTATGATTGTATCAATAACTCTGTATGGCCCTTATCATCACCTTCAGTACCGTACTCAGCAGCTTGTACTATAACCCCTGATGATACCCATGACTTAGCAGATCATGTTGTATATGGTCATGATAATGGCCTTGTTACAAGAGAAACCTCCCTACATCCTCTTATCCCCTCTACTACCCAACTAATAACTAATGGTGGTATGGAGCTAGACAGTGATTGGACTACCTATGATCCTACCGCCTCAGGCACAGTAACTAACGAACGCTCTGCTATCTTTGAATATAAGAACACCTATTCCAGACATATCCTCTTAGGAGCAGCAGCTACCTCAGGTGGTGCTTATCAAACAATAGCTGGTCTAACTGTAGGTAATGTATATGAAGTATCCTGCTTCGTCAACCAGACTGTGGCAGATACCTCTCAGATAGTAGTACGTGCAGGAACAACCACACTAGCTACAGGTTACAGTGATAGCTCTTCCCCATGGGAGAACATCAAGACATCCTTCGTTGCTACAGCTACATCAGTTAATATACATCTAGAGGTTATAACAGTAGGCTCTGAAGCATACTTCGATCATATACAGATGTTTGATATGACTCGTAATGTATATTATAAGACACCTATCCTAGACATGGACTCTAAGTATACTAAGAAGATAATGAAGGAATCAGGTGTAGAGTTTGAATGTATTGACGATTCCTCCTTCACTGTAGAAGCTACATATGATGATGGTAGAGACACCTCCACAACCTCCTCGATTAACCAATCTGCTCTATCAACGGAGTCCTCACGCATATCATCATTAACAACATCCTCAGCAGGTATAGCAGGTAAACAATTCAGACAGGTACAATATACCCTATCTCTAACAACTACATCTAACCTCGTACCTAACTGGGAAATATCAGCTTTAGTAATGGCTTATACTCCAACAGGCTCTATCTGGCTATTCAATTAAACGGTAAGCAACAGCTATTTACTGCCTCACAGCTACCCTTTAAACACCCGCTAAGGCCTATTCTGTGACTAAAAGAGGGAAACCCCTTGCCTAGGTACTACCTAAATACTGCACCTCGTGATGGGCCTCTCAGGAGCTCTCAGACCCCTTCCTGACATACCATGGGATATAGCCCCTTAAACCCTATTTAAACAGCTTCTAACCAAAACTACTAGCTTCTTAACAATCTTATGAGAATACCACGCTGGATACCAACTCAAGTACTACCATCATCCATAAACCAATGGATGGATAACCTACAGAAGAGGTTATATAAGATACAATGCTATGCTTGTGGTAACTGGGAACACTCAGTAGCTAAAGCATCCACAGCTTATACAGCCATAGACCTCACAGGTTCAGCAGCAGCTCAAGATGTAGCTATGCCACAGATGGGTAGAATAACAGGTATAGGTATGACATGTAGTGATCCTATATCAGCAGGCTCTATAACAGTAGATGTAACTATAAACAGTATAAAGCAATCATTAGAGTGTGTTATAGATACAGACGACCCCTACTCACAAGTAGCCGTACCTAACAACGCAGTAAACACTGAACTCCTAGAGTTTGATGTAGGTGATCTAATAGGAGTAGAAGTAAAGTTTACAGGTATAACAGATGTATATATCATTAATGTAACCGTCTTTGTTATATAAGAAGACACTACAGTAGATCTTTTCTACAGAGGAGTAGATAATGCTTAAGTCTCCAACCAAAGAAACTCTCCATAACCTCTACAACTGCTACACATCTAAAGAATACCCCCACTACTTCAGACACTTCCCACAAGAACTAGATATACAACAGTTCGTACAAGCTCTCCTACCTTGTGGCTTATTATATGAAATACAAGATAAAGGTATAACAATAGGCTTCTTAACATCTTGTATCAACACCATAACCCATAACGCTACCTTAGGTATATTAATACTAAAAGAACACCAAGGCAGTAAGTACGCTCTAGCAACATTCACTAAATATATATCACTACTATTCAACCGTAAAGTGCACAAGATAATATGCTCCATATCATCATCAGATACAAGAGCTATAAAGATAGCAGAAGAATCAGACTTCATCAAAGAAGCTACACTAAGAGATAATAACAAGTATAACGGTAAATATAATAATGATGTAATATATGTACTACCCCATAAGAGATATAAACGATTACTAAGACTACGAACTAAGGTAAATAAGAAAGAAGGTTAATATGTATTCAGGTGGCGAACCAATCTCCGCAATAATGGGCATAGCTTCTATGCTAAGCATGGCATCAGCAGGACAAAGCGACAACACCCTAGGAGGCCTCTTAGGAGCCTTATCAATGGGTGCAGGACCTCTCTTAAGCGGAGCAGGCTCTATGAGCGCAGCAGGTAACCTAGCTACCCCAGCAGCACAGGTAATGGGTGAAACAGTCCCTAACTTAGGAACAGGAGCAGGCTTATCCCTAACGGGTGGTGTTAATCCAATATCACAGACAGCTAATACCACAGCTAACTTAGGCATGGATGCTTTAGCAGCCTCCCCACGTGCAGGCTTTGATAAACTCCTCACCTCACCTGCTATGACATCTACCCCCTCATTCACCCCACAGCAGCTTACAGGCCCTACCCCTAGTCTATCCACAGGTGCTAACCCAGCAGCTCAGGCCACCATGGAACCAGCTAAGGCAGGTAAGAATGGCTTCATCAACAACATCTTTGGCCGTAAAAGCTCAGCTAACCAGAAGCTAGGATTATCCAACGCAGTAGCTGGTATAACCGACCCTAACGAGAAACTAATGGCAGGTCTTATGTATATGCAAGACCTTAAGTCAAGAGAAGCTCTACAGACAGGCCTAGTTACAGGTGGAGCTAAAGGTTTAATTGGAGGTGTAGGAAAAGCCCTTGAAGATAAACCATATACCCCTGACTACAGAATGTCCACAGTAAGAAAGAACAGAGAGAATGCTATGAACAGTGGTAGTAAGTCAGATGAAATAATCAATCGAGTTAGAAATAGAAGGAAAATGGGAGGATTACGATAATGGCTATAAACAACTTCAGTGGTGGTTTCCCTAAAGCAGCCAAGAGAAATAAGAACAAGTTCGCTGGTAACACGGCTGGTCTTCAAGATACAGGCAGTACAGGAGCAGCCAGAGGTGGTTTACCCGCAGCTGGTGGTAGCAATATTAAAGCTCCCAAAGGTGGTCTAGCCCCTGTATACGATGCCCCAGCAGCTCCTGTAGACCCCTTTAATCCTTCAGCTTACTCAGATGCTTATGCAGCTAATAACCAGTACGACCCTGCTACAGACCCCATGCTAGGACAAGCCCATAAGACAGGTAAACTAGAGCTAGATGCGGGTCTTATGGCTCTTGACAGTCTCTTTGCTGAACAGCGTAAAGGCGTAGAAGGCAGGTCCTTCAACCAAGGCTTATCAGGCAGTGGTATTCAGGAAGGTATCTGGGGTCAGCAGTATAGACAAGAAGGTAGTGATGTAGGCCAATTAGCAGCAGACAACGCAGCCGGTGTACAGGGTAATGTTACTGACCTAATGAATGCTGGTAATGATAGATATTATGCAGGCTTAGATGCAGCCTTACAACAGGATACTAATGCCATAAACCTTATGATATCTAATAATGAAATAACTTTAGCAGAAGGACAACAAGCTATAGATAGACTAATAGCTCAGAATGATAGCCGTAAAGCAGATGCAGAAGAAAGAAAGACTGATGCTATCCTTGCAGGAACCTTCTTCCCTGAAGGTGGTTCAGACGCTATTGAATGGTATGATGATTATACAGGTGGTGGTGCTAACAACAATAACACTGGGGGCAGCTTTGCTCAAAACTCAGGCCTTAACTCCTCAGCTCCTACTGCCGAAGGTCTACGACAAGACAGAGCACAGTGGGATGCCTTAGTACCAGGCACAAGCATGACATATAAAGAAAGATTCCCAGGCAACTACAGTGAATGGAACAAATCAGGCAAGATGCCTACTAGCTTTGGCTATTAAACATAAAGGAGTTCCCCGTGGGAATTGGTAAATCTATAGCAAGAACAATATTCTCTGGCTTAGGTGGTGCAGCAGATGATGTCGGTGATATCACTAAGACACGCTTATCTAAGGAGCAAGACCTTAATAATGCCTTAGCTAGACTACAGATGGGTCAGTCTCTTGAAGAGAACTCTCCCCTGTATAAAGCTAAGATTAAATCCCGTAAGGATGCTGCCTCTGAACGTGCTAGAATAGTAGCTGAAAGAGAAAGGCGTAAGGAGATAGGCGGTCTTATAACTTCAGGTAGGATGGAGAAGGCTACTGATGAAAGAGCTGGTGCTTTATCTGAAGATAGGGGCACTAGACAAGCCTTAGCTGACCTAGTAGGGCGTACCAATGAACTAAGTACTGATGATATATTAAAGTCTAAGTATGGTGGTGTTAAGGAAAGAATAGCCTCAGACCTTATCCCAGGCTACGGCCTTGTAGACAGCCTCTCTAGGCTTGTAGAAGGCAGTCAAGGTGAATTTGGTAGAATGATAGGTAAAGACCCTGTAGATACCCTTGGCGTTCCTCAGGCTATACAGGATAAGACCAACCGTCTTGAGAACCTTGTAGGACAAACTAGATCAGCAGCTAATATTGCCTCCATACCAACAGAAGCAGAAGACTTAGCTAGTTATGGTATATTACCCGAAGAAATAGCTAAATATGCTGGTGGTGCTGAAACAGGTATTGAAGATGTAGGAGCAGCCGCTTATAGTCCAGAAGTACAAGCAGGGTTAGCTATGGGTGATGCAGATACAGCTAATAAGTTTATAGGTAACAGGATAATGGAATTAGCAAGACAAGGTTACGATGTAGATAAGATACTAGAGATGGAAGATGATGAAATGCAGATACAGTTCCCCAACATCTATAAAGCCTATCAAATACTCAAAGGTCAATAATGTCCCTAAAAGACGTATTAGACAAACATAACGCATCTAGTAAGGTCTCTCCAGAAGAGTCCTCAAGGTGGGAAGATATAAAGCACTTCACCAAATGGTCACTCCTTGGTGGACCTGCTGGTGCATTAGCAGCTGTACCTGTACAAAAGACAGGTAATGAAGCAGCTGATAAGGTACAAAGAGTTATTAAAGCCTTAGGTGTAGGTACTCATGCAGCTATGCCTCAATCGCTTATAACCGACTATCTTACAGACGATAAGGCTAGTGGTGACTTTGAAGCTGAAGGTATCCCTGAGAATGTAGCTCAAGTAATAGGAGCATTAGGTGGTTCTATACCTACCTTTGGTATTGCTGGAGCAGCTGTAACTAAGGCTGCTAAAGCTGCTAAGGTTGGCTCTGCTTTAACTAAAGGTCTTAAGGTAGGGTCTAAGGTCATTCCACCCGCTATAATCAAGCCAGCAGCTATCCTAGGCCTTCTAGAGGGTGTTAAGAAGACTGATGAAGATGAATCTAGATTACAGAATATAGTTACAGGTGTTGGTACAGGTGCTGCTATGGGTGCTATAGGTGCTAAGGTAGCTCCTAAGATATCAGCATTCTTTAAGAAGAAGTTAGGTATTGACATCACAGACGAGCAGGCAGCAGCCTTTAATAAATCTATAGGTAATCCTAATGTAAGAGCTAAAGAAGCAGCTGTTATGGCTAAAGCCCTTAATAAGCCTAACCTAGCACAGTATATCAATAACTCCCCTGAACTAAGTAAACGCCTTTCACAATTCACTACTAAGGTAGGCGGTAAAGCTCCTATCATAGGTAGAAGTAAGAAGGGTATAGGAGCCTTTGTAGGTGAGGGTGTAGAGCTTAATGGTAAGGTTGGAGCTGGTTATCGTAAATCTCTTAACCCTAAGCAGATGTCTAGATTAAGAAGAGAAATAATAGTACAGGATAGAGAGAGGCTATTAGGTAAAACTACAGTCCCTAGAGCAGCCTTTACTAAGTTAGAGAAGTGGATGAATCCCTCTGATAGACAGGCATTAGAAGCCTCAAGAGGAAATCAACCACAGGAATCTACCAACCTTATACAAGATACTCATATGATTATCAATAGAGCTCATGACCAAGGTCAGACAGCTACTCTTATGAGAGGTAAGCTATTAGAGTATATGAAGAAGGTGGGTATAACAGAAGCTAGAATGGAAGAACTTACTGAAGCTGTAAGTAGAAGACAGCCTATCAAGATGACCCCAGTAGAGGGTAAAGCTGTTAAGGAGTTCTGGAAGATAACCAATCAATTACATGGTTGGGAGAAAGAAGCTGGCGTTAACGTAGCCTATAAGAAGTTCTATAAGTATGGTAAAACAGCTGAATCTAAGATCCCTACCCATGCACGTAGCGGTAAGCCTAAGCCTGGCAAATCTAAGGCTTCATTTGAGTATAAATCTAAAGAAATAGTAGAAGACAAGTTACCCGCTATGCAGGGCTTAGAAGATCGTATTAAAGCTCATACCTTCCGTATGCTACAAACTAATGGTAAAGATTGGGATAAGTCTATTATGTTCTATAAGGCTCAAGGAGCTAAGGCTAAGGCCGACTCTATGGTAAGTCTATATTCAGATATAACAGGTGTATCTAAAGAAGCTATAAACAATACTATGAAGCAAGACTTTGTACGTAATGGTGTATATGCTGCTGAAGATGCTCTTAAGAACATGGGCCTTGAAAGACAATCTCTATCTGATGAGGTATATAAACATCTAACAGAACTAATGTATAACTCATGGTTAGGTACATCAGCAGGTATTATCGTTAAACAGGCAGCCTTTCAGCTACCTAACGTAGGTGGTGTAGAACTAACCCCCACATACCTTATGAGGGGTATACAACACTTAGCTAAGAAAACTCCTATGTATAGAGAAGCCTTTGCTCGTAACTTCCATAGAATGGCTCCTACAGACACTATTGACTTTGCAGAGCAGGCAGCTAATGCAGCTAAATCTAAGATGTTACCTAAGTATGTAGAACAGACAGTTAAAGCTCTTACTATCCTACCTCGTAAGACCACTATGAAGGGGTTTATGAAGTTAGATAAGTTCTGGAATAGACAGGTAGCTTTTAATGGGGGTATGTCTAGGTTTATGGATACTGGTGGTGATGTAGCTAAAGTAACAGAGATAACACAGAATCTATGGCCTGCACAGCGTAGGGCTTTATTACAGACATTGAAGGATAAGGGCTTACAAGCAGCTGCTGAGGATTATGGTGTATTAAAGTCACTTAGAGTTAACTATATGTACTTTGTAGGTGATAAGCCTGATATGTTAAGAGGAGAAATAGGTAAATATATCCCCTTTACTACGTGGACTAGAAACCAATGGATGAGGTTTATGGGCGACGCTGTTAATGATCCTCTATCCCTAGCAGAGAGAGTAGGATATCCAGCAGCCTTCACGGCTATGGTAGCAGGTCTTACGGGTATAGAAGTACCTCGTAGTGAGCCTGTAACCTCCCTTGCTGGTGTATCTATGACACCTGCTCCTATGATATCTAATGTAGCTGAAGAGTTAGGTATGGGTAACTTTAAACAGGCAGGTAAAGAAGCTATGTCTATATTCCCTGTAGCTAATGCTTATAACAGAGCAGAGAGAATACAGAAGAAGGGACTACTTAAAGGTATGTCAATGAGAAAGGCTAAGACTGTAAGCCTGGCAGACCTATTCAAATAAGGACTATTATGACCAACGAGCCAACTAAATACTGTACCAAGTGTAAGAGATCCCATGCCATATCCTCCTTCTCTAAGGATGGTAGATCTAAGGATGGATTACAGAAGTGGTGTAAGATAGCTATGCAAGATCATAAGGAGTTAAGGAAGACAGCTAAGAGAAAGAAGGCTAAGGTTCTTAAGGAGGTTATTAATGAGACTCCTAAGATACAGAAGCTTGTAGAAGTATCTAATGAATTAGGTGGTGATCTTGTAGGTGCTTATCAATCTATTAATGGTAATGTATCAAGAGCTAGAGCTAGAGAAGGTCTTAATTGTTACCTTGAAAGGATAGCAGATAATACCTCTCTATCTAAGACAGCTGAGAAGATAACAGAGTCTTCCTTGTTTAAGTCCTTTGTAGATAAATACCTTAACTTATGCTATGAATCATCTAACCCTTCTTATATGAAGGATGCTATATTGACTATGGGTAAGCTCTCTGGTCAATTAATAACTAAGACAGAAGTTAATGATGTATCAGCTGAAGATGCTAATGCTAGGTTTGAGAGTAAGATGGCTAAGGTATTGGATAAGATACATGGTAAAGAGACTGTACAATAGGTATGTTAGGGGCTGTTAAACATGCCCTTCACAGGCTCTCACAGGCCCATCACTGGCTTTTAATTGGTATGTGCTGCCTTACCCCTTACAATTTATACGGAGTGTACACAATGGCTGACAATGACTTTATGAATAACTCGGGATTAGAGGGTATGTTATTACCTACTGCTCAACCTGCTCCTTCTCCTATACAAGACTTTGTACCTGAAGAATATAGGAATATACTTATAGATGCAGCTAATAAGCATGGTATATCCCCTAGAGCTTTAGGGGCTATGGCTAAGCAAGAGAGTAGCTTTAATCCTGATGCTGTAGGTGCTGATACTAAGTGGGGTACAGCTAAGGGTATGTTTCAGTATTTAGATTCTACAGCTAGGGGTATGAATATAGATCCCTTTGATCCTGTACAGGCTGCTGATGCTGCTGCTAAGCAGTTAGCTGATAACACTAAGAAGTATGGTAATATACAGGATGCCTTTAGAGCACATCATGCTGGGCCTAATAAGAAGGGGTGGGGGCCTAAGACTAATCGATATAGTGAGATATTAACTAAGTTACTTGGTGGTGATGGTGCTATGCCTACTGGTGGTGATGCTGGGCTTATAGAAGGAGTAGATAAGGAAGTAGCAGCTGATCCTAGGTTAATGGCTTTGTTATTTGCGGAGGCGTTATAATGGAAGTTATAGGAATTATAGCTATATTGACACTATTAGTATTTATGTAAAGGATTATAATGGCCCCTGAAAGAATTACATTTGAGACTATTATGGCAGCTGTAGGTTGTATTACTACAGTATTGTTAGCTTTGAAGGGTATGATAAGAGTATGTGTAGAATCTATAGAACTTATACCTAGAGCTATTAAGGGGTGGAAAGACTCTGCTATAGCTTGGCGTAACAGGCGTATAAAGAAAGTAGGTAACAATGAAGAAGAGAAGCGTAAGTGATAAGAGGAGTATTAATGAGATAATCATTCATTGTAGTGCTAGTAGACATGGCATCACCATTAAGGATATTGACAGATGGCATAAGGCTAGAGGCTGGGATGGGTGTGGTTATAATATAGTTATAGAATCAGATGGAAGGGTAGGTTGGGGTAGAGATATTAATACTGTAGGTGCTCATTGTAAAGGACATAACTCACACTCTATAGGTATATGTATGATAGGTGGTGATGATGGTAATAAGATGTATAAGTTTAATAGTGAGCAGCTTAAGGAGCTTAAGATAGTTATAGAAGGTATATTCATGACTTATGGTGTTATGCCTGTAGTAGGTCATAGAGAGTATAATAAGCATAAGACCTGTCCATGCTTCAACGTGGAAGAGTGGATGGAGGATGGAATGCCTGATAAGATATATAAGTATATGGATAAGTAGATACAAATAAGCCCCCGTAACTGGGGGCTTTTGCTATTCATCTCCTATAGGGGAGGGGGCTAGAGGGAAGTAGGGAGTACCTAGTTGTTGGTTAGTGTCTGTAGTACTGCGTATAAGTATCCTTCTTCCTGTTACTGGGGTGGTGGGTAGGTTATCGGGGAACCCTGCCTCTGACAAGAATGTCATAACAGACTCCCAAGGGATGTTATATCCTATATTATGCATACCTCTTATACCTGCAAAGATAACACCTGATAGCTCACCTTGCATATTAAAGACAGGTGAACCACTATTACCTGGATAGGTATGTGAAGCTAACTGCTCTGCCCATGAGCCTAATACCATCTGGTTCTCTTTAGATACAAAGCCTATATCAGTAAACCACTCTAGACACCATGGACAGCCTACTACAGCTGTGGTGTCATGTAGGGATAGGGGCTTATCGGACAGTGGTGATACCCTCAGTGGACGTTCTGCTCTTATAAGGGCTAGGTCTGCTTGTGTTGATACAAACACTGTGGAGCCTTTGATAAGGCCCATGTGCTGTGGTGATTCTATCATCTGACCACACATAAGGCTTGCTCCTCCTATGTGCTTATTGGTTAGTATATATGAATGAGTATCTGTAGAGTATATAACTGTACCTGTACCACATGATGTGCCAGCTTCATCACATGACTTATTACCCAATCCTCTATCATGTACAAAGTTAATCCTTACTACACTATCATACATCCTATTGAATATCCTCTCAGGTATATCTCCTATATACTCTGCTCTGCCTGTAAAGGGTTCTATATCCTTCTCATTCTCATGTACTATAATACTATCTTGTAGACTATCATACAGAGCTATAACACCACCCATAGCCTTCTTAGCTTGTCTTATAGTAACATCCTTACCTACTGTTACATCCATAGCTGTTACTCCTACTAACATACCTATCGCTGCTGCTGTAAACTTAGATATCTTATTCATCGTACCTCCTTCACGCATGGCAGGGCATACATCTTATCAATAAGCTCCTGCAAGTCCTTACTGTTAAGAGCAGCATCCCTCAGCATATCGTCACATATACAACCATTCTCATTTATCTTTATTGGTCGCATTAGTGGGTATCTCACCCCTATAGTGACTGCTGACCTGGCCTGAGAGCATCCTAGCTGCATTAACGGGCATAGACTTATAAGTATTAGTAATCCTATCCATCTCACACGCATATGATACCACCTCCTTTAAGGCTTTCCTTTGGTACTTATGTTGCATATCTGTTCTACCTTTAAAGTATGCTCCTATAGCTATACATATAATAACTGTACCTATTATAGTATACTTGTTTATAACTAATGACTTTAACATTGATGCTGCGAATATCATCCCTCCTCCTTTCCTACGTTATACTCCCCAACGGAGTAAGATTCTAATAAGGTATATAAAGGTCCTTCTAGTGTATCACATATAACATATCCCTTCTCTGCTCTAAGCTCTATCTGTTGATCCCCTGTTATAGTCCATATCCAATCCATTGTAGTAGCTATTACCCACTTACCATCTGATAGGTGGGTATATAATAACTCATCTCTTGTAGCTGTAGGACACAGTACCTTCATATCATACTCCTTCCACTATACTATTAACTACTATACTATAAATAGTATTAACTATATAAATAACTCCTAACATACACAAGGTAACTACAGCAGCCCACACCATATTACATATACAATACTTCTTATTTAACTTGTTATAATATCTGGCTGTCATTGTTTCTCCTAAAGGGTATTAGCACCCACTGTAATGCCACCAACTCACTGTAGGGCCTTGTGAGAGCATCTCCAATAACGACCCCTAATGATATCAAGTACTTACAGCTCTCCATAATTACCCCTACCCTTACCCCTACTAAAGGGGTGATCGTCCAGTGACGGGCATCCTGTGGACACTGAGGGGTATGTCTGATAGGGCATTGTATAGTATATTCTACTGTATATCCTCATATAATACCACACCTTCCTAAACCTATTGAGTACATTAAAGTTGATTGAGTCATTGCTGTCTGCATCATACTAGCTTGCATCATATACATCGGTGTATAGAGAGGAGTCATACTGGGGAACCTAAAGGGGTTATTATCCCTTGGGGGTGGGGGCGGTCTATTCTGCCACCACTTATACGCCTTATAAGCTCCTGCTGCTACTCCTGCTATTAACTGCCCTAGTAGGATATAGTCTCTCCATCCTATATTATCCTCTATCTCTACTGATACCTCTATCTCTTCATCCTTCTTGATAGGCTGCTTAGGTCTTATCCTAACCCTCGCTACCTTAATCTTCTTCTTATTCCTGTTCCCCCGAACTGGTATCTTCTTACCTTTAGTCCGAGTCCCAACCTTTATAGGCTTTCTCTTGGTCTTCGGCATACATATCCTTTACTATACGTTCTATGTCATCCTTACGTTCATTAGCAATAGTATAAGCTCTATCATTATCTCTTCTATATTCCCACCCACCTGTCTGAGGATAATACCAGAACAGTATACCATCATACCATGTGGGTACTTCTACTCCTACCTTCTTCTCAGTAGTTCCTTCTTTAGTCATCTATATACCTCTACTCTTTAAAGCTTCGGATATTTCATCATCATCAACCGGAAGTCTACTTCTGATATCATCACCCATCCTCTTAAACTCCTCACGTATGAAGGCTTTAACCTTATCTACACGATACCCCTCAACGA
>Ga0208904_1000288_pt1 | contig 43873 bp, 60 predicted proteins | sample AntAceMetag02UKB_FD_184774 | JGI IMG/M metagenome (GOLD analysis project Ga0208904, IMG submission 184774) | Saline lake microbial communities from Ace Lake, Antarctica - Antarctic Ace Lake Metagenome 02UKB (SPAdes) (version 2) | ecosystem: Environmental > Aquatic > Non-marine Saline and...
CTAAACAAAGCCTTAACTGGTGCAGGAAAAGGAGATTGAATTCCAATAATATCTTCCGCAAGAGTATTAACTGCTGCAACAGCAATTCCATACCTAAGTAGTTTTGCTTTATTATTTCGTAATTGTACATTCTTATTCCCAATTCCAATTAAATCTTTAGCTACAAAATTAGCATGACTAATAGTATACGTTTGCCAAAGTGTTAATGCTTTACCAAGAGCACTTCTTTGTGCAGGAGATAAATTAACTATATTACCACTCGCTTGTAATTTTACAACATCCGCATCAGCTCTTCTAATCGCTTCTCTCTCTGTCATCCTCCCTGCTTTAACATCTGCTTTCATTGTATTCCATGAAGCTCTCCAAGTAATCTTAGCTGCTGCCATGTCTATCTTTTGACTAGCATATAATCCAGCTCGCCTAGTATTCGCACTAGCCTTCTCATATTTAGTTCCTGCAATAGCCCCACTAAAATCTTCTAACCCTGCTTCCATAGATCTTGTATTTAATTCAGATGATTTTTTAATTGGACATTTTGTATCTAATCCATAATCTTTAATTGCTTTCATCATTCCAACTTCACCAAAGACAGTATATGATGGAGCAAGAGCTGAAGCTTGAATAGCTGCTGTACGAACATTTCCACCTAACACTGCTGCTGTCATATTTGTAGTTAACTTCCTAATCATTTTATCAACAGATCTTGGCATTTCAAAATTAGGTTTTCCTGCTAAACTATTACTCCAACTTTCAAGTTCTCTAGCCACATAAGGATTATGTTCCCTAAGAGTAGTTGTTGTTCTTCCAGGGATTGTTAACCTCTGGGTAGTTGCTTGTTTAACAAATGCATTTAATGGTGACATATGAATATGCTTTAAAGATTCAGAAGCATACCTCTTATATATGATTAAAGGATCAAGTTCTAACTTAACCCCCTTACGTAAACCAAGTCTTTGCATATGAGCAAAAGTAGTAGAATCTTTAACAAGTTGTGCATGTCTTTGAGATATAGTAGCTAAATCATCCATAACAAGATTAACTCTTCCTTCTCTCCTACCTCCTTGAAATAATTGTCTTATATCACTTATAATAGATTCCTTACTAAAGAAAGATAAATAATCATCCATAGCTGGGATTTTCTTTTTACCAATTTTAACTCTTGCCTCATTCACTCTATCAAGTAATTCTTTAAACCTTGGTTGTAATTCTGCCTTAAGTTCTTTAAAGTATTTTGTATCCATTTTAGGTTTCTTCTTCATTATCTTCATAGCCTCAGCCCCAAATGGATTTAAACTATGCCAAGTAACTCCAGCTTCTTCTCGTAATTTTTTATTTGAAAACTTCTTACTTTGTTCTTTAAGATAATTAACAACCACCCTCTCTTCATCTTTAATTCTACTAGTAATTTCTCTCGCTTGATCTAATAAAGGGCGAATAGGTTTAAACTTTTCTCCAAATGTTCCAGGATTTGAAAACCATTGAGCAAGTAATCCAGGTTCTATTACTTCAAGATCCATAAATTTAATCGCATCAGTATTTCCAACCTTAATCATTTCTTTTGCATTAGTTCTTCCATTAGCATCAGTAGTTATATTAGATTGCATTTCACCTTCTTTCAAGTCAAAGAATCTAAAATCATTCTCAGCATAATCAAGAGATGTATTACCAGCATTATTTTTATCTTTCTTACTAGGTTCTGTTATCACCCTTTCCTTTGGTGGAAGGATACTACTTAAAGGTGCTTTCATCTTCTCATACATACTAACATATTGATCAACTTTATTTCCTGTAACTCCTCCATCGAGTAAGTAAGTTCTCAAATCCTTTCCCTGTTTTTTAGCTTCTTTATTTAAATTCTCTAATGCATTAACTTGTTTCTTTTTAAAAGTAAGTTCTATCGCTCCTTTGTTATTTTTCAATGGCTTTAATAAAAAAGTAAGTCTATTTTTATTTTCTTCTATATATTTTATTTTCTTATCAAATACTTTATTCCACCCAAGAGCTTCATCAGGAATATTCTTAATTCCTCGATAATCTTTTCCATTACTAACCTTACTCCTACTTAACACCTCTTGAATCTCTATTGGCATTAAATCAAATTCTATTGTATTAATTTCTTGTTCTTTAGCTTTAATATAATTCTCTGGAATTTTATTATCAGAATTAGGAAATTTATCAAGTTTTTTAAGTTGTTTAAGATTCTTTCGTAATTTATTTAATCTAATAATTTTTTTAGATGGTGGACCAAGACCATTAGCTTTATCTCGTTCTATCTTAAGTTCTTTACTTTGTTTTCTATTAAGTATTCCTAACACCTCTCCTTTTTCAAGAGCTGTTAATGGTTTAACCTTAGATGTTAACGCTTTCTCTGAATATGTTAAAGCTTCCTTTGGTGCTTTTATATCAGTAAATCTTTTATTCAAATTTGCTTGTAATTCTCTTTGTTTAACTACTCCATCTTTTGCTTCTTCAGTTTGTATTTTTTCAACCCTAGTTCTTTCTTGTAACCCTGGATCTTTAGCAACTTCATCTTTAACTTTCTCTTTAACTTTCTCTTGTAATGCAAGACCTTCTTTAGTTTTTAAATAATTTTCAATATCATTTACATTCGTATCTAAAATTTCCTGCTCTTTTTTAATTCCTCTTTTTACTTTATTTCCTAAACTAGTTTTTACTTTTCCAATCCCTGCTTTACCTACTGCATGAATACCACCAAGAACTCCAATCTCTGTTGTAGAAGTAAAAAAAGCATTTGCATTAGGAAATTTTTCTGGGTCAATAATTGGATCAATTCCATAATGTATTATTTTCCGTGCAGCCTCAAAACCTTTTCCTAAAACTTCTAATCCTTTTTGAGCAGTTTTAGTTTTAGCCTCAGGTAATAAACCTCCATAAGTATGGATATAATTTGCTACTTTTTCTCCCATTTCAGCTTGTTCTTCTGGTGTTTTAGGAACAGTTATTCCTAATTTATTTTGAGCATCTTCAACAAGTTTCATTGGATATTCTAATAAAGTATCTTTACTTACTTCAGATAATGTCTGTTGTATTTTTGCTCCTCCAATAGAACCAAATTGAGCTAAATAAGCAGGAATAAAAGCAGTAGCTCCAGCAGCAAATTGACCTGCAAATTCAGGAACTCCTTTAAAAACATCATTAGCTCCTTTCGCTATTCCTTTAACAATATTATGAGGAGAAGAAGTTTTTATTTGTGGATCAACTATACTTGTTTCTTCTTTTTTCCTTGGTTGTGTCTCTACCTTAGTCTGTTCACTTATTGAACGCCCATCAGTAATCTTTTCTCCAGTTCTTTCTTTTTCAACATCACTAAATCTAGAAGAAATAGAACCTTTATTTTCAGGCTTTATTTCTTCATCAACATTAGTAAATCTAGAAGATATATTATCATTATCTATATCTACTACCTCTTCAACATTAGTAAATCTAGAACTTAAAGTACTCATACTATTATTTTCCCTTCATTGCATCAATAAATTCTACAACACTCATCCCAACACTTTCAGCCATTGCATCAATATTAGTAGATGTTACTCGTACTCCATCAAAATTTTTCTTTGGGATTGATAATTCAACCATAGTATCTGGACCAACAAAATGATTTTCTCTTACTAAATATTTACTATTTCCTTGTGCATTGTAATCTTTAGCTGCACTTTCAGCAATATCTATTGGAGTTCTATCTTTAAGTATTTTATTATTTGCTCCTAATATATATTCACGATCTTCTTTTTCCTGATTTATTACTTTTGTTTTCTCTTCCTTTTTAACCAAATCTTGTTCTCTAATAACCTCTTCTTCTTTAAAAGTATTAGTTATTTCATCTTGTTTTACATCTTGAGTAAATTCTTGTTTATTTAATTCAAGAGCATTATTTGCAATTTGAGCTCTTAATAATGCAATTTCATTAGCACTATTTCCCTTATTTGGTAAAGTAGATTTAAATTCTTCTAATCTTATTTTTTCATTAGTACTTAAAGTTTCTAATTCCCTCTTAAATGCTCTCTCTGTATTTGTAGCCTCAACCTTAGCTCCTGCTAAACTCTTCGCAGCTTCAGTCTCTCTACCATATTTAAGTTCACCAAGTTTTTGTTTATATATCATATCTGCAAGAGCTTCTCCTCTTTTACCACCTTGCATTAATATTTGCAATGCCTCAGGTCCAAGTCCCTTTAAATCATTAGCTGTCAAACCTTCCTCAGTACCTAAATCAATTTCAGGAGAAAAACTTTTAATCCCTTCAAGAGCTTTATCAGTTCCAAAAGGACTCGTTGGTGTTTTTCTTGGATTTAAGTTTCCTTTTGTAGTAACATTACCTTCTTGATCAAAAGTAAGAGAAGTTACATTATCATTATCTTCACCTAAAGCTGCCATAAGTTTATCTTGTTGACTTGATTGAATTCCTTTTTGTTTTGCAGTAGCTTTTTGTAAAGCTTCATTTTGACTCCATAAACTAGCTGCTCTTCCCATAGCTGCACCAGGTCCCTTAGGATCTAAACCAATAGCTAATTCACTCATAGCCTGAATAAAATTAGGATCCTCTAATTTTTCCATAGAAGCTTGTTTAAAATTTTGCCATTTAGAAGTTGGTTTAGGATTTTCAAAAATATCACTTTTAACTTTCATATCTTCACTCTTTATAATATCTTTAGATCCTTTTTGTGGATCAAATACATCCAAAGCATCTTCTTGATCATCTAACCAACTAAGATTATTATCAGAAGAACCAGCATTGTCTCCAAAACTAAAACCTGTATCAAAAAAATCTAATTCGCCCATATTCTTATTCTCCTTTCTTATGAAAAGTAACCAGCAATACCACCAACAACAGCACCTATTGCAGTACCCCAACCAGCATTAATCTTAGTACCTATCATAGCACCACCAACAACTCCAGACATTACTTTAGATCCTGTACTTGCTTCCTCAGCAACACTTCCTCCACCTCCACCACCACCACCACCATTTAAGGCAGCAATATTAGCTCTTTCTAAAGCAAGAACTGAAAAAGGCCAAAGATGATTTTTAACTTTAAATAAATAATTATGATTATCTGTATCAAATTCAATAGTAATAGCAAACCTTAAAATTTCTAAATATTGTCCAATGATAGCTTGATTCCATTTAAGATGTTGAGCAAAAACCTCAGCAGCTACAGGAATAAGTTTATATTTTAACTCTGCATCAAACTCAGCAACTTTTTTAATTCTTGCTGATTCAATTATTCCTTTACCAATAATAAAAGTACTTGACATAACTGCATTTGCGTCTCTCATACCTAATTGAAATCTTGGTAATACATCTTGTTCAATCTCATCTGTAAGTAAATCATTATGTGAAGTACTTGCTGATTGAATTGCATCCATATCTTGAATACCTGTAAGTACTTGACTAAACAAACTTTCAATATCTAAGCCTGCTCCAAATTTTCCAAACATATCATACAAAGAAGGAAAACTTGACATAGTATATCCAGTACCATATAAACCAGATGTAAAATCTTTATATTCAAAATCATCATAAGGACTATCATCTCGTAAAATATCACCATAACCTTGTGAATGTAATAATAAAGTATCATGAGTTACTTCAAGATTTGGTCGATATCTTATTACATTAGTTCCTCCTCCTCCTCCACTACTACCTCCCATAAATTACCTCCTATAAATAATATTCATATTTATGAGAACTACATGTAGCTCCTACATCCATACAAATAGAATGAACTTTTTCATTAGAACTATCACCAATAATAGCTTTACATTCAGCTTCTTTAGCTATCTTTCCCATATCTATGAATACTTCTTGCCAAGCATTATCATCTTGCTCAAAGAAAGAATATATATTATTAAAATATAAATATTTCATCCCTGAATCATTATAAACTTTAAAAGAAAGAATAATAACAAAAGTTACATTTCCATCTTTTTTTCCAATAAAACAATACTTCTTACCAGAAAGTAAATCTTGAAGTAAGTTATAACAATAAACTTGTCTATATTCTTCTAAAATATTATCTGAATTTAAAGCTGAAAATTTAATAATCTCCCAAAATTTTGGTACCTGTCCACTATGTATTTGAACTAACATCTTATCTCCTTTTAATATCTAAATGACTAAAACCATAGATAACACCATTAACTTTCATTTGATCAATATATACTTTTTCATATGTACTCATTTTAAATTCCAATTTAAATTCTCTACAAAAACATTTTAAATATGCAATTCCTTGAGGAGTAAATGTTGCCCATGGAGAATATGCAAAAGTAGTTCGCATATCCATACGATACGCTATTCTTACTTCCATATCCTTACTACCTTCAGTACTTATTTCAATGTTAAATATATCTTTTTCTTTTCTAGTCCCAAGATCATAAATACCTGTAGTAAAACCAATTGTAGGTAATACAATAGCTGCTGGAGAAACAACATACTTTGTACTTCCAGAATAATTAATTCCAGTAATATTACTTGGACCTGATGAAAGACTCTTATCTTTATATGAATAAACATATCCAGTAGTTCCATCACAAATATATAATAAACTATTATGTTCATCAAGACTAAGAATTACTGTCCCAAGAGATTTTAAATATTCTTTATAACCAAGATCAATAACATTACCATTAGTAATTTCCCATAAAGACCCATTTAAATCTACACACCATTGCATACCATCAATATCTGTTTTCATAGTTCCAATCTGTGCATGCTTATTCTGGCTACCAATAGAAATTATCCTTTCTGGTTTCCAAGTATTTTCTATTGGAATAACTTTAATAATCCCTTTACTACCATATACAATAATAGATTTATCAAGTTTTATTAAATCATATATTGTACCAATATGATACAAAGGTCTTTCTCCTGCAATATTATCATGACCTTGATCAAAAGATAAAGAACCAATATTTGACCATTTCAACCATGAATTTTTTTCAGGAGCAATGTGAACTCCATCAGTTGATATAGTCATTTCCATAGCTATAGTTGTAGCAGTAATAATTATACCAACTGTTTTTTCTCCAGAAAGACTTAGATTAAAAGATAAATTTGCATTAATCCAATTATCAGCACTTTCTCCAGAAACTTCCATATCAAATTGAAGCCTACCTTGAAAAGGATCTCCAATTCTATCATAACCATTACAATTAAAATAAGTATTTAATAAAGGATTTAAAGGTAAAGGACTATCTGAATGAAAACCTGCAACTATATTTGTTTCAAAAATTATATGATTAGCTGATATAGTAATATGTCTAATAATATCAGACCAACCTTGAATAGCAAAACCAAATTCTATTGCTCCTGCATCTATATCTGTATCAGCCATAAATTACCTCTATATATCTATCTGAATATTTTGAATTGTTAATGTTCCACCTGCGGATTGAGTAATTTCACTTCCAAAATCAATATAACCAAGAATTACATCAGCAACTATATCTCCACTGGCTGTTACATCATCATCAAAAAGTATCATACCTGGACTTGGTCCAATGTTACCAGTAGTAGCTGTCCAAGTTATATCATCACAAGTCATTTCTGCTCGATCAGTTGTATCATTTTGAGTTACAACTACAGTAGTTAAAGTTTTAGTATTTGCTGTATAACCATTTCCAGTACTTAACTCACTTGCACTAACATCTGCATAACCTTCATGAGCATCTTCATCAAAAGTAAATCCAGTATCCATAAGTATAGTTTTAATACTATCTGAACTAAGATTAACTGCTCCAAGAGCTATTGCATAACGTCCATTATTACTAGGTTCTGTTGCCATAAAATTTTCTCCTTTTTTATTTTATTATGATTCTTTCCCACCATAAATATTTAAATTTCCAGCATACAAAGAAAGAATATCTGTATCTACTAAACCAAGAGTTTCAAAATAAGATCCAGCCCCTCTTGCACAAGCATGTTGAGTATTATTTCCACAAGAATATAATTCATTTAATGAATTAATTACATAAGAAGTATTATAACCTAAATCAAGCAGAGTCCAATTAGAAGCTGTCCCTACTTGTGTAACAGTCCTATTGGTCACATGTGTTCCTTGTCCCAGTTGACCATGTGTATTAAGCCCAACAGACCAAAGTGTGCCATCAGAATTAATAAACATAGTATCAAACTGCCCCATACTAGCTGCAAGAACAACAAACCCTGTATCTGTATAAATTGATTTTGCTGTAGTATTATTAAGACAAAGTTGACCATATAAATTATAACCACAAGTCCAAAGTGATCCATTTGTTTTTATAGCACATTGAGAATATACACCTGCATGAATACTCATCCAATTAGACCCAGTTGATGTCGCCGTAGGAACAGTTTTCATGCCAGACCCACAACCAAGATTATTATTTATATTTAATCCCCAAGCCCATAAAGTGCCATCAGTTTTAATTCCAAAACAATCATAAGACCCAACGGCAATATCTGACCATGTGTCAGAACCAACTTGAACAAAAGTACTACTATCTGTGCCCGCACCAGACGTTCCTATTCCAAGCTCTCCTTGTAAATTTCTTCCACAAGACCAAAGCGTTCCATCTGTTTTAATTAAAAGATTTGTACTTGAATCACCACAAGCAACTTTAGCACAACCGCTTGACATGATTTGAGTAAATGTAGATAAGTCTGAAGTATTACCAGTACCAAGTTGACCCGTAGAATTATTCCCTATCGCCCATAAGCTTCCATTTTCTTTTATAAGCAATGCCCAACCATTCCCTATTGCAGCATTAATAAAAGGACCAGATTCTTCTGTAATAATAAAATTAGATGGAAATGTTCCATAATCCCTAAGTAAAATAAAATGTCTATTATCCCCACCAGAATAAAGATCATAGGAAGGAGGTGGATTAGGAGTAAGAAAAGAAGTCCAGTATCCACAAGGAGTATGTTTAGGAGTAATAGGCGTGCCATCTTTATCATCAAGAGTCCAAACAGGATCGGCAGATGTAGCTATCTTATTGCCTTCATTATATTGATTGTTGGCAAATGTTGGGGTAAAATCCCAAGGTCCAGAATCTTTATCTTTTTTCCAAGTCATAATCCACCTATAATAACTTGTCCATTATAATTACACATTGCATTTACACTGGGTAAAGAAGTAGTTACTGTATACGCTTGGGTTAAACTATCTCGAACTACTGCAACTGTATCATTTGATAAATATAAATATTTAATAAAATCAACAACTTGCCAAAGATTCCCAGTAGTTGTAGTAAGTTTAAGAGTCCAAGAACTTCCATCCCATTCATAAATCTTTGTAGCACTTAATAAAATAATAAAATCAGATAAAATATAAATTTGAGGGTATGGAAAACTTACTTCTAATACATCAGTAGCAGTTCTAGTAAGAGCATCTAATGATTGAAGTACTTCATCTTTTCCCATCATGGTAGACTTTTCCATTCCATCACTATTTCTCACATTAGAAGCTTTCTCTCTTAATCCTTTACTCAATGAATCATTAAATAATGTAAGTGAAAACTTTCCATTTTGAAAAACTTCTAATCCTGATTTATTACTAATCATAATTATAACCTTCCATTATCGATTGTTGTATCTAATCCTTTCCGTGTACTGACTGAAGTTAAATCACAATTTTTAGATAATAATATTTGTTTTGCAATTTTTGGTTTTGCCATATCTAATAACTTCTCATAAGGTAATCCTGTATTATCACTTTCCATTTGTTCTAATATTTTTTGAATAATTATATTATGACCTTGAAAATCTTTATTCTTATCTATAAATTCTTTTGTAATCTTACTCATACTTATATGTTCTTGGATTAAGTTTCCCATAACTTCAGGCATACGAAGAAGTACTTTTTCAGTAACAGTAAATACTATATCATTCATTTGATCATTTGATAATTCCATATGTTATCCTTCTATTTGATTAATTCCATAAGATTCTTCTTCAACTACATCTTTATTCATTTCCATTACATCCTCTTTAATCGCACTTAACCAGTTCTTTGCATTCTCAGTTCCTCTACTATGACATTCTAATTTATATTGAGCAGCTCGAATAAGTAATTCATTTTCCTCTATTGTCCAAAAATTTTCATCAGCATCAGCACTTAAATCAACATTTTTAAACAATCCATTAACCTCAACAACATAAGCTTCATCAGCAGGAGGAACAATAATAACCCCACGATAATCATACTTCTTATCTGTTTCTATCCAAGTCTTATTAATAAAAGTACCAAGAGACTCTTGATCAGTTGTTTCTAATGCTCGAAGTTCCGCAAGAGCGTAATAAGCAGGAGCTCCATTATCTGTACTTGTAGCAAGTTCTGTATACAATCCTTTTAATTCATTCAAAGTAATCTTTTCTAATTGATAACGCTCCTCTGAATTATTTACCCATATCTCATTAACCACCCTGCAATGATGTTGAAATGTTATACTATATTCTCCTCTTGCAAGAGAATAATATAACTTCGCTTTTTCAGCATTTATTAACGCCAATTTCCCAAGCATCTTCATACCTGAGTTGATGTAATAATTAGCTCCCTTATCAACATAATCAACTGTATCTACAACAAGATCATATCTTCCAGACTCTTTTACAAATTGTGTTCTCACTTGAAGTAAATTCATATTCTTTTTCCTCAAAGATTAAAAGTTAAACAAGGGCAGTTTCCCACCCTTGCTTAGTTTGTTCAATTATTGAACACCAATTACATAATTTCTATGCTGTATTAGTATCTCCAAATCCTGTTAAATAAGCCCAAGATAATGGAAGATTATATTCCAAGCCTGCCTCAGTTAAGAACTCTTCTTTAATACCATCAATTCTTGTATAGCCAGTATTAGTTTTTCCAATACCCTCACCAATAAAATGAGTATCACGATTCTGAAGATATTTATAATTAACATTTTCTGGTTCATAAATAACCATGATATTCCGAGTAGTTGTTTCCATAGAAAATAATGGATGCGTCATAAGATATATACTACCCATAGCAGTTATAAACTCAGTAACTTTAATACCATACACAGTAGTTGTTGGACCAAAGGCGAAATCTCCACCAGCTTTAACTAAACGATTAAGTGCAAGTAATGCACCAGAACCACATAAAGCTAATTTATCAGACATACCATAACGAAAACAAATTTCAAGTTGAGTCTCAAACCAATGTTCTCCACCAGCAAGCCATGATTGTCCAGAATAAGCACTCGCAAGAGCATAATTACTTACAGTACCTGTTGAACCACCTTGTCCAGTATAACCACCTCTAATAGCAGGAATCAAACCTAAAGTTGTTTTTTCAGGTTTTCCATTCGTACCTGTACCATCTGAAGGAACACCCCATAAAAATGCTTTTTCTATCTCAATAGTATGATTTTCCAAAGTCTCCATTTTAATCCGTTGGTAATAATCAGGCTGTGTTCGAAGTTTAGTCTGCATTGCTGATCCTGTAATCTCCAAAGGAGTACGAAAAATCTGCATAAAGTTATACCATTTAGTAGGATCAGATGCCATTGAATCAGGCATAGCCGCACCTTCAGAATTAATATTACCTGCAATTAACATTACATCAGCATCTGATAAATCACCAGAAGAACTATTATCATCATCTTCAAGTAGCTTAACTCTTGCATAAGAATTAGCACCATTAGACACTCTATCAGTAACTTTTGCAATAACATCAACAGTTAAATCAGACGCATCTCGTAAAGTAACCTGATGCCCAACTCTGAAAAATGCAATATCAGCAGCTATCATTTTCATATACAAAACAGTCCCTGCAACAGCACCAGAAGTATAAGAAATAGAAAGATCTGAATCTGTATACCTTCCAGTAATAACCCCTCTTGATGTAGGAAGTCCTTTTGTCCACCAATAGTATTCTGAATCAGTACAAGATACCTTCTTCATCTTACTCATAAGAGCAGTTATTGGAGCCATTCCATTTGGTTTGTAATATAATATTTGTTCTTTCCAACTTTTTGGACGTTCATCTGTAGCCCAATCATCTGTTCCTCTCATTCCAAATAAAGTCATATTCTTTTCTCCTTATTATTTAATATTATGCTGTTACAGAATTATCAACATAAGTAACATAAACATCTGTTGAACCAGCATCAAATTCATCCCAATCATGAGTTGTTGGTGTACCACTAAAGTATACACTTGTAGCACTTGCACTTGGTGCAAGAACAAAACCACCAGCAGCTGCTGTATAGTTTAAATCTCCAACACCATCTACATTTGCAGAAGCAGCATAATCACCAGCTCCTGTAGTACTACCAAGTTCTACTCCAAAACCAGCTTCATCACCAACAGAACCATGCCATTTTATTGTACAATGAGCAACTACATCTAATACCCTTCCAAGTGCTGGAATTATAGTTGTTGCACCAAGTTGAATTGACTGTTCTACTTTATCAGCATCACCAGTGAAATCTCCATAAGCTACAGTATACTTCAATGTTTTTACATTAAAATAACCAGTTGTTCCTTGACAAATATTAGGTGTAACAACAATCAAACCACCATCGAGAGTAATTCCTGTAGATGCCTCAAGTTCAATAGTAGGTGCAGTTACCTTTACTACATTATCTGCAATAAAATCCCCTTGCCCATCAGCAGATGATTGGAGATATATCCCACCATCTCGGAGAAATATCTGTTTATCAGTATCAACAATAACATCACCATTAACATTAATATCACCAGTACCAGTAGTTAATTCATGTACTCCATCGATAGTAACATCACCATCAAGAAGAATAGATGTAATTGCTTCAAGCTCAATTGTAGGAGCAGTAATTTGTGCTCTCGTATCAGCAATAGCATCTAACTGCCCATCAGTAGAGGATTGAATATAAAGGTCAGTATCTCTAAATTGAATCTTCTTATCTGTTGCTACAGTTACATCACCTGCAAGACTATCAACAGTAATAACCCCTGTTGTTGCCATAGTTGCATCACCAGAAATAGCTGCTGCAGCACAAGTTTCTCCTGCACCTTGACCAATAACAAGTGATCCAGCACCAGAGTTATCTAATAACGTAACATCAATATCTGTTTTTGTTCCAACAAGTACAGTTCCAGCAGCAGCAGAAATCATTGTATCTTCAACTGCTTTAGCACCGATTGTAACATCACCATCATTTGCCATTGTAACATCACCAGAAAGAGCAACACTTGTCATTGTAGTAGCATTACCTACAAGAATTTTTGTATCACCTTTACCAGATAATGCAGTAGGAGCACTGGCTGCACCACCAATAATAACTGATCCTTGTGCTAATGCATCCATTTTTGCAAGTGTCACAGCATCATCAACAAGTGCAGCTGTATCAACACTACCTGCCGCAATAGAAGAAGCGATAACATCAAAATTACATGATGTATTTGTACCGACATTTTCATATCTTCCTGTAGTACCTGCACCAACATCAGTATCAATAAAAATACATCCCTTAGCATAGCCGGAAGTTGTATTTACTGGTACATCAGTTCCTGTAGCTTTTACTATATCATGATCTTCATCATATTCCATTACAAGAATATTATTAGTAGTACCAGCATTTGCTGCTAGCTTAACTTCACCATTTCTAATAATACTCTTTAAAGGAGTTGTTAAAAAATTATCCGCTCTCATATATTACCCCCTTTATTGTAGACCACATTCGAATGAGATCATTTCAACAGCAGCAGCTGGAGTAGTTGCACCAAGTTGATAAAAGAAAGGAACAACAACCTCAGCATCATCAAAGGTAAATGCAGCAGTTGTACTAGGTGGCATACCATCAATTTTATATGTAACAACACCAGCAGCACTTACATAAACAGCAAGTTCATGAATCTCAGCATCTGCCCAATCATCAGTTGTGTCAGTAGTTGTTGTATTACCATCATTAAGAATAGTCTCAATAGTAATGTTACCAGAAATAGTATTTAACGATGCCATTTCATCATAATCATCAAGAGCTTTCTGATAATCTTCAACCTTTCTAAATCCAAATGCACAATCATCAGTCCCTGCAACTACACTGATGTAATATTTAAGTTTAGCATAAAATGCAGGAGAAGTACCAACAGTAAAAACTCCTTTATTATTTGCATTAATTCCAAGACAATACTCTATTCCTTCATCATCTGTTTCATCTTGAACAATATTTAATCCATAAGTACCTAAAGAACCACTGTCAATAGTCTGTGTACCTATCACATGAATCTCCCAAGTACAATCATCAATAGTACAAAGATTCTCATCTCCATCAGTTCCAGTAGCAGCACCAGCACCTAACTTTGCTACAGTAATTGGAGTAGTATTAAACTCACATTGAATAGTATCTCCTTGGACATCTTTAATTGGTCCAGATACATTCAAACCATTAGGAAGTTCTATTGGACCTCCCTTTTGAAAACTTTCTACAAATTCATTATATCGACTTTCAGTCATAAATTATCTCCTTATTGTAATACTTCATTCATATCATCTATCTCACTTTGCATGCCAGTAGCTTTTTTCTTACTTCCTTTCCTGGCTCCTTTTGGTTTTACAAATGCAGGTTTCTTCTTCACTTTCCCAGTCTCAGAAGAATTCTTATTTGTCTTCCCTTTTGTTTTCTTTATTCCTAATTCTTTATAAACAACAGTTGCTGCTTTATCAAGAATCTTTTGCATATTAAATCCAGGACCTGCTTTTTCAGCAAGTTCCTTTGCTGTCGTAGCTACATACTTTTTAACATGAGATAAGGCAGGATGGGCGGTATAGAAATCAGTTTTAAGTTTATCAGAACTTGATCTTGTTTTCATATTTTTGGAAATTAAATCAGGAGTAACTTCCATAATTTTATTAACAGTTTCATTATGAATTTGTTTTCCATATGATGTTAATAAAGATTTAAAAGCTTCTGCTTCATCATTATTATATTCAAGTTCTGTGATAAAAGAATCAAATTCAGGAGTCTTAAAAAAGTCAATCTTCTCTTCCTTTTTATCCTTCGTATCTTCCTTCCCCTCTTTACTAAGAAGTTTATTCACAACAGTAAGAAGTTCAGCAATTTGTTCTTTTTGCTCATTTACTATTTTACTTAATTCTGATTCTTCTTCATCTTCCTCTTCATCATCCTCTCCTTCTTCCTCTTCATCATCATCAGAGTTTTCTTGGTCTTTTTCTTCCTCTCCTTCATCTTCTTCATCTTCTTGAGATTCCTCTTCACTCTCTTCAATTGAATCTTCATCCTTTGAATCCTTTTCAATAGATTCTTCATCATAACTATCACCAAGTACTGAAGTCATTTCTGCAATATCAGTAGCCACATTATCATCATTTGACTCTACTTCTTTCTTACTCATTTGATTCTCCCTCTTTCAGTTCTGAATCATCAGAAATTTTATTATTTAACATATCTTGAAAAATCTCTTTCATTTCTAAAAGATTTCTCTTCCTTCCTCTAAAAGTATCACATTGTCTTCCAGTGTAGGTTACATCAAAATCATCAAGCATTAATGAAGTTTCAGCAATTCTTAAATCAATTTCATTTAAATAATCTTGATAAATGGAAGTCTTTATAAATCTTTCAATTTCCATAGGTGAGGAGAGAATTTTTCCATAACTCCCATTATCACCTTGATTAAATATAACCTTATCATTCTTACCCATTACACTGCCTCCCGTATAGGAACTATATTTCCTGCTTGAGCATCTTTTGCAATCTGCTCGTTAGGCTGTACATTAGCACCTCGACGAATAAAATTATCTACATTCTTAACTCCATCAGCACGCATAAGTTGTTTGAAAATATTCACAATATCAAACTTCTGAGATAACTCAGGATTTGTTGCAATGAGTTCAAACATCTGCATTGGCATTGTACTATTTCCACCAGGCACACTTCCATCACGAATGATAACATCATAATTAACATCTAAATCACCAGGAGATATTTTCATCCTTCCTCGTGAAATACTTCCTTTATATTCCTCTAAAAGAACCTCTGACCAATCTCCGATAACTTTAACATACATATCATCATCCATCATTTGTTGAGTGTGTTCTGCAAAGAATTCACCAATATCTTGCATCCCTTGTAACCCAATAACTTTAGCAACTCGTTCAAGTCTGTTCATACCTCCTGTAGCAGTACCTTGAAATTCAGCTTTAGTAACTCTTTCTGGTCCTCCAGTTCTTTGACTTCCCATATTAGATGGATCTGTTGCTGCTGTCTTTTGCATCATATCCATAATAAAAGAACTATCGCCAATATTATTTCTAGTAATATCATTTATTTGTAATTGTTTTACTGCATCATTTATCTTCCCTTGTCCCCATGCAGGTCGTCGCATTCTTGCAATCCCACCAGGTTTTGGATCTTTAAGATCATTTATATTAACAAGATAAGGATCAACGATTAAAGTATCATTAATAGCTTTACGTACATTAGCTACATGAGAATTTAATAAGAAATCTAACAACCCTTGCATACCAGAAACAACTTCAAGGCGACTAAGTGGAGTACTTGAATAACCATCAAAATCAGGACTAATAACTGCTGTTGGAAATTTATCATGATTAAAATTAGCTGGACGAGCGACTAAGACAACAGAATCTCCAGCAATTCTGAATAACCATTTTTCAGGTCGATCATTATTTCCTAATCCCCATTCTTTAGGAATAATTTTCATATACATAGATATTTCAGTTATAGGCTGCATAGAAGTGCTTAACTTTCTTCCATTTGCTCCTGTCCTCAAATATCTTGCTGAATCATCTTTATCATAAATACTAGTTGTTCTGTTCTCAAGTAAAGATAAATATCTAACATTAAACATATCTTCATCAACAAGTTCATCAGATAAAAGGTCCATATAATTTGTATCACTAACCCATCCAATACTTTCTCCATTTTGAATATTATCAACAGATACATTAGGATCAGGGAGATAGCGATAAGGATCAATATTAACAAGAGCATTACCTTCAAAGATACCATTAGAACTAGTTTTCCATATTGGGGCTACAGCTCCGATACCATAAGTAAATGCATCACGATACATTGTATGAAGATTTAACATTACTTTAAATTTATTACAATGGAGATTTATTACTTTTTCCATTAATATACTTCCTACAACATCATCAGGAGAATAACCTTCATAACGAAATAACGGATCACGAAAAAAAGCTGCCATCATATAAGATAACAAAGTTTCTAAAATAGCATAAGTGTATGGAAAAACAATACTAACAGGTTTTCTATCATCAGTTAATATCACCCCTGATTCTTCATTATCAATACGTTTATATGCAGTAAGAAATTTATCTTGTTCATTCCAAGATTCAAATCTACCTTGCATAACTCCAGCAGATTCTTGAGCTCGTTCAAGAACTTTATCTAAGATAAGATTATGTAAAGCACTTCCAGGTTTTAAATCCAAACCTTCTGGATATTTATAAGAAAAAGTTTCTTTATTTAAACCTTTTCTAATATTTCTTTTTCCTGCATCTCCATAAATTATTACTGGCATAAAGTCTCCTAAATTATTCTTTCATATTCTTCAATTTCATCATTATCTAATTCTGCAAATTCATCTTCGTAATCATTATCAAGATCATCTGGATCAAAATACATAGCGTATTCATCCATAATTGGAGTTATGTAACTAAATGCATCTATAATATCCTTCAATTTACTTTTTGGATGCCAGATAAGTTGATTCTCAATTCTTGTACAATTACTTTTATTATGATAAATATAACCAAGTCGATATGCAGGAGAGAGGCTATTTGATATTCGAAGATCCTTATCTCCTTTAGCATTTAATCCAATATATGTAGGATATATTCCTCGTTTATGCATTTCATTTTTAATAGGTTGACTTACAAATTCATGTAATCCATTCTCTTCTACAGCAAGTAAACTCGCATTATACATAAGTACAAGATTAAACATTATATCATATAATGCATCAGGACGTACTTTCTGCCCAATAGCTTCTCGTAAGAAGATCATTCCTAATGAACGATAAACAGAAACTACTACAATACCAGAATCAGCTGAATGCATTTTAATAGTACGAGCCGGATCAGCTATTACAACTGTCACAAGATCTTTAACAGGAATAGATAGTGTTTTCCATTCATCGAGACCGTTCAATTGTTGAACAACCTCTAAATGATCACCACACTCAGTATAGTATTTAAATGATTCCTCTTTAAATATAGCATCTTTAAGTGAAATCGGTATGTTCATATATTCCATGTAAAAGAGATCAGTACGATCTTTTTGTGTCTCAGATCCTTGATGATTCTTATACTCTTGTTTAATCTCTTCAGTTGTCATATAATTAGGATCATAAGTATTAAAATCTTGATCACAAATACTAAGTACTTTATCTGGAGTGTTTACAGTTAACCAATCATCAGCGTCTATTAAATTCTGTAATAAAGCATCTTCATGCTTGATAGTATCAATATAAATAAATTCTGCTGGTTCTCCATACTTACTTTCTGTTTTCATTAAATCTGAAAAAAACCAAGTTAATAACTTTTCCCGCTGTTCATTAGATCGAACAAGTTCTACTGTTTCAAGATCATCAATAATTATTAACCCTGGTCTATGTCCTAACCAATTTAATCCTCTCACTTGTTGTCCAGCACCACGAGGGAGAATAAATACATCTCCATAGGCTACCCATGATTGTTTACTAAAACTATCCTTCATCCCATCTTTTGAAAATTTAATATCTCCAAAATACTTCTGAACACTTTCAGATTGTTGTAATAATCGTTTAATAGACTCTGTCTGCATTTCAGCACTTGTAGCACTGTTTGATAAATAAATAATAAAATTAACTTCACGAAAAAGAATTGCTTTAATAACTCGAAGTTTTGCCAAAGTTGTTTTACCAAGTCCACGAGGAGCAGCAATTGCTTTCTTCTTTCCTGGAGCATCAATAACTTCAAATATTTTTTTATGTAGGATTGAAAAATCAGTAGTTACTTCTTCTGGAAAAAGAGTTTTATCAAATAACATACTATCAAACATACAAGGACCAAGAAGTTCTTGTAACTCAGGATCATATTTATCAATAATAGTCATTAATTATATATCTTTCTTTTATTACTTATGATAATTAAAAAGCCAATTTGGAATGCCACATTCATCTGAATAGCCTTTGTACGGCATTTTTTACTCCTTTATTTAATCCAATCTAAAATTAAATCAATCTGCCCTGTAAAAATTAAAGCCATTGCAATAGCAACTATTCCAGCTATTAACACTATCCTTGTAGGCATTTTCATACTCTTCCAAAAATATTTCATTTCTTCCTCCTGTTTTCTTTAATTACTTTAGGAATTGTAATCCCAAAGAGAGTTATTAAAACAATGACTAATCCAATCTTACTTGTCCAATCATCACAATTTGAAGAAATACTATGTCTAATCCATGCGTAAAATCCAACTCCGTACCCTGCCAACTCTGCTATCCATTCCTCTAATAACTCTTTTAATTGTTCAAGTAATATTTTCATAGTTGTCTTAACCTTGTCCTATGGTGCGTTTGTAAGTGAAAATGAAATACTCCATTCTTTACTTTATGAATCTGTACCACCATTTTTTCAGGTCGGTTTGAATCATATTCCCATCGTTTATTGATTTTTCTTTCTATTTTTTTTTTGATTCGCTCAGAATAAACCCATGATCTTAAATCAACACCTCTACCAGGGTTAGTGGAATGGACATCTCCAGCATGTAATGATTTTCTCCAAGCCTCAGTGATATAAACTCCAAATTCGTCAGCAATCTCATTGACTATTCTAATTAAAAGAGGGGCATAATTACGTTCCATTAAAGCTCTTAGAACTTTTGAATCTTTTATATGAATTTCACCAGGTTTTATCATGTCCCTGCTCCTTTATTTCCTTTGCCCTTTTCTCTGTGGAGATTTACACCCTCCGCGACCTTTATTAGCGCCTTTGCCCTTACCTGAACCGTCTCGTTTTGGTGTTCCTTTTTTAGCCATTGTTTCCTCCTGTTTTAATTATTATCCTCTTAGACCTTTATTCCAGATTTTAAACTTATCGCTCTCTATTTTTGAGACAAGCTTTCTGTCTTGAAGATTCCCAAAAACTAATTGGTACTTATCGTTATTATCTTTGTGTCCGTTCAGGTCTATAAAAGCCACATCGTTATGTCCATCCATAATAACTTCAAAGCCAACCAGATTACCTACTCCCTTTTTTACGAGCCATGCTTTAAAGAGTCTAACCCTTTGTACGCAATTTGTGCTTTCGGGATCTTTGGGGTTAAATATAAGCTTATAAGCAGGGGATTTCTTCATAATGTATTCTGGATTATAAGGGAGTCTGTATTCTTTTAGATATAGAAAGACTTTCCCGTTTTCGACTAATTCTTTCGGGAGCATAGAATATAATACTGATCTACTTACAGTTATGTATTCAGGATTAAAAAACACTATTCTCTCCATTCCTTAAAAACTTTAAGGACACTTTCCATAATTGCATTAAACTTTGATTTATCCTCTGCCATAATCTTTGCACTTATAGAGTCTCTATCTGCTTTTATGTGAGCATAATTACCAGAGGAATATTTATACTCCGATATACTTATTATACACCCTTGTAAAAATAAACATAATAAAATACAAATAATTAATTTACGCATAATTAGTTTTCTCCAATTAATGTAGGTAATCCTTGCATACCACCGAATACATACTCAGTTGGAACTTCTTCACTTATTAAATTACCTTCAATATCATACACTCTTATTCGTTTAAGCCATTTAAGAATTATTCCTTTCTTATATCTCATATCTGTTCTTGCCGTTGTCTAATATGTTATTTTGTCTCTTCTTCCCAATAAGTTGAATCATGTGGGTCACGGTCGAATATTACTTTTGATATAATTCCCTGCCACATTCCACTCCCATTAATAGAACCTCCATATAAAATTCCTGAACCCCATCCACCATCATATATTCCTTCTGCTGAGCTAACACCATTACTTGTAATTTGTTTAGTTGAATCCCACCAATAAGAAGCAAGCTTAGAATATCCTGACATTGCACTGGTTAAAGTGACTACATTTGCACCATCTCTTGATCTTGCTCTGCTATTATCAGCAAATTCAATATATAAATATCTACCATTTACGTTAAGAGATACAAAAAAAGCAGAATTAGATACTAATATATCATCTGGTAATAACTGTGCTTCAATATATACTGATCCTTCTTTGTCTGATAATAATACAGGCACATTTGCAGCATTTGCTATACTAAAAATTTGAATTGCCAAGGTTGCTCCGCCTATTATAGGATGTGCGCTAACTCTTGCATAACCATCATCCATCTGCGCCCAATCTAAATAAACAGCATCCCCACTTGTTCCAAGCTTAATACCAAATTCAGGATCAGTTACGGTAGGAAGTGTTGTCTGAGCATTAAACCAAGCCGAAGCTGATATGCTTGAAGTAACCTCGACCCAGGTTGACCCTCCATCCATTGTTATATATATTTTACCCGTACCTGTTTTCCTTTCAACGAATATACCACCAGCATGAACTCCCGAAGCTGAGGTATAAGGATCAAGAATCATGGTAGCATTAGCACCAGAAGCCGTTAAGGTATTCTTATCAGCAACGGTTGTGCCATCTATTAAAACTACATCTCCTGCTGTTATTGAACAATCTGTCACGTTCCAATCTGCGTGAGTGAAATCTCGATAAACTGTTGAACCTATCACATTAGTTGTACTCGGATGAAAAGCCATTCCGATTGTGTTTGTGAGGGCTGCTCCTGTGGCTTCGGTTACTACATTTGAAGCTACGGTATTTGCGTTTTCAGTGTTGTACCATTTTGTAACGGCTGCTGTGGTGGTGGGTATGTGGTTGCTTGGGTTTTGATTGGTTTGTCCGGTTACGTCTTCAACTTGGAAATCTGTAACTATCACATTTGCCCAATTTGACTCATTAAGGTCAATAAATCCAAATGAAACACCGCCACCCCCGCTTCTACCTAACATTTTAACACTGTAGCGTAAAGCAGTTCGAGTTAGTGTTGGAAGACTAGTATAGTTCCCAGTCTCACTATTATAATGGTTGAAGCTATAGCCTGTCAATTGCCCGGATGGCACGCTGACAGTAAAGGATAATCTATAACTATGTGCCTCTATTGTTGTAATATCGTTTTGATAAAGTGCATCAAACTTTGAATTTGCCGTAAACCCATCAGTTCCAGTTATTGTAACCCCTGATGATTTAGTCCATGCTGCGTTGCTAATATTTTGACTCCACAAAGCACGATTAGTAACACCCCTACCCCCATACACCGGAGCAACATTAGTTCCAGATTTCTGTAAGACTCCCTCAAAATCAAATACATACATATCCGAGGATCGAGTATAAGACCCTGAATATTTTGTGTTCCATGCTTCGATTAAGGCGGTTGAGGTTAAGTCGAGAATTTTTACACTAAAGCTAATTATACATCCATTAATAGGATTAATAATAGGACGTAAGATTGGTTGGATAATTGGATTAATCACAGTCATAAGACTAAGCTCCTAATCTTACAGTACAACTTCCAGAAGTAAATCCACTTGTTTTACATCCAACACGATATTGTACACATTCCTCTTTATCAGTAATATACTGCTCAGTATCCTCATCATATGTTTTTTCATTCCAAGCAGTTGTTGGAACATCATACGTGGTAACACCAGCGTCGAATGTTCTTTGAACACTGATTAAGATTTTTGTAGAGTTATCTTTAATAGAAAAATTTAATCTTTTTGCTGGTAATCCTGGAGTAAGATTCTTCTTTGGACTAATCCAATCAGTGAATTGATTTTCATCAGTTATGGTTTTAGTTACTTCATTTGACATAAGTATTCTCCTATTAATTTATTACTTTTAACTTTATTTCATTATTCTTATCAAATAACTCTTGTTGCCTTGCTCTCATTTCCATAATATCTTCAGTGGTAAAATGAACATTGACTGTTGATTTTTGTTCAATTGGTTTATGTCCAGTTCGATCAAGAACATCTTTAGCTGCAGCAAATTTAACTGAAGCTGGAGCTGGAATATTTGGATCAAGAAGATCTTTGACAACAGCTAATGCACTTATATTCATCTCAGATAAACTACGTCTAACATCAATCATTCCAGATTCCGCTTTATCAGAAAGACCATTCATATATGCTACACACATTGGATCACGAAGAATCTTAGCTACTGTTTGATATTTTGTTTCTGTCCTTAATGCTATGTCGCTTGGCTTAAGTCCCTCAAACCTAAGCCTTGCGATTTCTCGATGGTGAGTTTTTAACTCTTTCAACATTTGATCACCCCTAATGTAGTTTATTTTCCTAACTTAGTTTGAATAAAACTCTTTGTTCCTATTACCACTATATAGTGTTTATTCTTCTTTGTCAAGGGAAACTTTCGTATGGGAGTAGACTCTTTTTGACGGACAAGGGATTTGGTGGATTTTATAATATAGAAGATGTTAAAATGAGTTCAAAGGACATTATATGGGTGTTCGATATTTGAACGGTCATTATTGGTAAAGAAAAATGGAGATGCTTTTATGTAACATTACCTTACTTGTATGTCTTTATTTTAAAATTTGAAACCTATTTATTCATTCCCCTATTAGGGTCACATATATTTTATCCCCCTTTTACTTTATACATATATTAAAATAAATATTTTTTTCTCCAAATCCATGTCAGAGTACCACAGAGTAGGGGTGAGGTACTACAGAGTGGTAAAGTTTAAAATATTGAACTAAAGTTTATTTTTTTGAACCGTGGAACAACATCCTTATAACCTTGTGGGAGTAGTGTGGAACAAATAAGTTTACATAATAAGTTTATTATTTTGAACATTATGGGGTGTTATCCTTTATATATCGTACATTATCCTTTACGATTTCCTTTACGAAATGATAAAACCCTTACCAGTTGTGGATTGGCATGAGGCTTGCAGTATACCTTTATGAACATCGTTCTTTGACAATATTGTGATATACCAGTTAAGTAAGCCATAAAGCCATAATATATAAATATAAGGAGTATATATCATGGCACAAAGTATACATACAATCATTAAAACTGGCAAGTTTGAAGTAAAACATCAACATGAAGAAGTAATGCTTAATATACCTCAATATCTTATAATAAATAGTGATGTTATGATGGATGAGGATAAGTTGCTTCAATGGGCGATGGATAATGAAATCTTACATGGATTGCTTCATAAAGGAATTAAGCAATTAATCATTGATTTACGGGCAACCGCACGACCACAAGTAAAACTTTATTCCAGTCCTGATAAAATTAAAGAACGTGAAGAGGATGGATTCAGGATTGACAAGACTAAATGTGAGGTTACTCGGTCAATTATTAAGGATGCTGATAAAGCACAAGATCGAATTGACAATTACATAATTAAACCTCTACCAATACCGGGAACAACCACGAATGTGAAGGTGACAAAAGCGATAGAGGATAAGATGTTAGAGATAGTGGCAAATATGAAAAAGGCAGGAATGAATGACGAACAAATAAAAATTGCTTTAGGGAAATAAGTTTTACAAACGGCTTTATGGTTTATTCAACTGGTGTATTGTAATAATCAACCCAAGACCGTTCGATTATTGAACAGTCATTAAAGGTGCGGGTGGACTGGGAAAGGGATGTAAGATATAAAAGGTGACCCGGTGACCCGGTGAGCCATGAGCCGACCCTCGACCCACCCCACCTGTGTAAAAATCAGAAAGAAATATTATTAGAAAAGAGATAGAATAGAAGAGGAGTATTGTAGTAGTAAATTTTTTTTTTATTTTTTTTTTTAACTAATAACTAACCACTCTCTTACTTACTAACACTTCAACCTTATTTTATATCACCTAATTTTACAACACCTTAGAGGCTCGAGGCTCGGCTCGGTGGGTCGGCGTGGTGAACATAACAGTTATAATAACATAGCAGAGTCAAAAATAGATAATAACTTCAAAGGAGGATAAGAACAAACAATATGCCACCAACAAACAAAGTACCACCAACAAAGACTGTGCTTGCAATCCCGTTGGATTAATGGTATAATACGGGTATGAAAATAAGAAAGATAGAGGAAGTATTCTTTTTAACAACAAATAACTAGAAAGGAACCAAATTATGACAAGATTAATAATTAAAGAAACAATAATGAATAGAGATAATATTACAAGTGATCAAGCGGACAGTTTAATTAATGAAGCATTAGATCAATTTGAAAATTATTTAGTTGCTGGGGATGAGGAAGGGATGAGTAATATTTGCCAAGAGTTTTTTTAACCTAGAACCTGATTATATAGACAATATTATTTAACCAGGAAAGGAAAATCCATTATGACAAAAGAACATTATAAGCACTTAGTAATAGAACTACATAGAGGGAATATTACTCTTGAATACTTCTTCCTAATGACAATAAATCCATTAGGAATTAAGGCAGACAATTTATAACTAAAATGATAACTAAATAGTTAAATACGATCATCATTTAACTATTTACCTTATCACTTTATTTACTACAAAAACCAATAACTATGAAAGGAACAGACATTATGGATTCAATAAATATTTATCTCTTAACACAATCAGATAATACAGGCTATGATTCATGCGATAGTATGATAATACAAGCAAAGAATGAAAAGGAAGCAAGAATAATTCATCCAAGTGATCAGTATAAAGACAATACCTGGAAAGCAAAATATAATGATAAAGATTGGAATTATAAAAATTGGAATTATAATGCTTGGTGGGCAAATAAACCAGAAAATGTAAAAGTAAAATTAATTGGAAAGACAATAAAAAGTACAAAGACTAAAATATTACTCACTTCATTTAATGCATTATAGGAAAAGCAAATTATGGCAAGTATAAATATAAGAATGAGATTTACGGATAAAGAACTCGCACATGGAATTGACGGTTTATTAAAAAAAGGTCATCCAGTGCCAGATACTTTACAAGAGATAATAAGGCAAATAGTTTACTTTGGCAATGCATATAGTCATAATGATGCAAATTATGACCAAACATCACCATCAATTAGTAGTCAAAATATAATTAATCAAATAAACCAGACGAGGTCGCATAAAAGAAATCTGCCTCATTTAACCCAGCAATTACACAATGACTTAAATACCGTTAGTACAATAAATACTGTTGACTTTACAAAATCGGTTGAGAGTACGAATAGTTATTTACTCCAACATCTTGAGCCTTCTGACAAAGCAAAGGGACAAAATATGTTATCCATGATGGACATTCCAGGTGGAGCAAACATCAAGGAGAATTTAACAAGTGAGAATGAGGAGGTACGTAGAATAACCTACACTATGTTTAGGCATAGTGAGCACCTTACTGAAGAGGAACAAATATTAATTGATAATTATAAAGAAAATTCTAATGAAAAATAAATCATTATACAAACTCACATGGTGCTATTGTCCAATGTGTGAAAAGACATATCAGAGACTCGTTAATTTCACAGGAAGAGGAACACCAAAATACATTTGTGAAGATTGTAAAAAATTAGATGCTTATCAAGATTATCAGGAAAAACTATCAGATTATTCACGAAATAATGATGGGAATAAAAAGAAAGCGAAGTCATAAAAACCACTAATAACCGTTCAATTATTAAACACCAATTACAAGGAGAGTAAAATGACATACAAAACTCGTAAGTATATCTCAGAAGCATTGAAAAGATCAGAAAAGAGAAAAAAGAAAAAATTTATTAAAGAATTTATAATAGCAATAATTTTAGTTATTTTAGGAACAATTTTAGGATGTTATATGAAAACAATTGATTTTTCATCCCTATTCACAATCTATAACTAACAGGAGTATCTTATGAATCAAAATACATTCATATCAACTAAGATTGAAAAATTAAAACAAAATCGAGAATCAATATATGCTGATCTTAAATTAGCAAAAATAAACTTAAACAAAGCACAGTTATTTTATGACAATAATAAAAACAATTATAATAATCTTGCTAATAAATTTCGTTCACTTGATAGTCAAATATCAGAAGCATATATCACAAAAATTTCTTCAAAAAAACAACATTCTCGATGCTGTAATAAAATTAAAAAAGATAAAATGCCAAAACATTTAATAAAACTTATCAATTCATTACCAAAAGAGAAAATAGAAAAATTGATTAAAAAATATGAAATGAAATAAAGATGTTTTATCATTTCTCTATTGATTTAAAAGCATATGCAGCAAATTTCTTCTATCCTCCAACAATCCCATGGAAGATAGAATATAAAGATAAACCTAAAAAGAAGAAAAAACATCATTTCAAACAACCAAAGGCTAACATGGGATATAAACGAGGACAAAGAAGGGGAAAGATAAAATTATCCTTCTGGCAAAAGTATTATTTAATAAAGGTACATATGTGAGACTCAAACATGGAGAATTAAACTAATGATCTTTCCACAGGAAGAATTACAAAATACTATTGATTATTATGAAAAACAATTAATTAGGCTTAAAAAACAATTAAAAGAACCAATAAAAAAGGAAAAAATAATTCTCTGGGAATTATTAGAGCAATTAAAATTACTCCCTTTTATTGATAGTGTATCTAATTATGGACATATAAATATTTATTTTAAACAACGAATTAATATTGAAGAATTAGAAGAATTATATAATATAATAGAAGAGATATTAATAGGATATTCTTTAGATGAAAAAGATTCAACAGAATATAGCCTTTATTATAAACATGAATCATTATCATACATATTTATATTTTTATCTCTTAATAATTGTAAATTAATTAATACAGGAAAAATGGTAGCTGAGACTAAACAAGATTGTTCATTTATGAAAAAGAATTAATTATTACCTTATATCAAATACATAACAAAAATTCAACCTTGTGTTGACATACAGGTACGTTATGTGGTATATTAAAGGTAACAAGTGACGGACAGACCTTAACATCTTGTTCGCCAAGTTATAAACGCATCACCTCTTGGCAATAATGCCAAAAACATTTAATAAAGGAGTATGTATTATGGGAACAATTAAAATCGTAAGTAAGAAACATGAGCATGTAGAAGGTCTTGGAACACGTGCAGTTGAAGTTGATCTTCCAAAAGTTCTTACTTGTGAAACCCTCGGTGAGTTTGTTGAAATTATGGGAGAAGATTTTTGCAGAAATTACATCCATGCACAGATGAAGATTACTTTTCGATCTCACATCAGGACAAAGATGGATAGTATCAAAGATGGTGAATTTACTATATCAGATGAGGAAATCATGGCGTTAGTCTTTGAAGATTGGAAACCAGAAGGAAAAGTCAGAATATCTAATGAAGATAAAGCTATGGCAGCCCTTAGTAAACTTGATCCAGAAGCTCTTGAAGCAGTTCTTGCTGAAGCTAAAAGACAGGCAGACAAAGGGTAATTTCTTAACACTTAATTAAGTCTTAAATTTATCTATAACAGGCAAAGTGACTATGCTTTGTCTGTTATATTTTCTTACCAAAAGGAGATAATAACATGCCAGAATTAACAAAAGCAGAACTTATTGCCAAAAATAACCAGTTACAAGAAAAATTATATGATAGTGGAGTTGATACTCGTCCAACACTAATGAGTGATATTGAAGCTATTGAAATAGTGACAAATGAAAAATTAACAAAATTAATCCTAACTTATAAAAAGAAACAAGAGAATTTAGTAAAAAGTTTTAATCAGGACTCAAAAGCTCTTTTTAACACTTGCACTAAAGAAACAGGAAGAGAATTTTTAATCCCTACTAATCTTACTCAATGCTTTCCAGATCCTTTTTTATTTTCTCAAACAGAAGCAATAACAAATCGTTATGATTGGAAAAAATGCAATTAAAAGATATAAAACTAATGTTAATATTGATATGACATATAGACAAGAAAATTTATTAAATGATATTATAAACGAAAAATACTAAACATGAATTACAATAAAAAAATAGACTATTCATCCATCAGTACATATATTGCCTGTCCTCGCCAGTTTTTATACCAATATATGTTCCATTTTAGATCATCTCGTCCCAACATACATCTTGTATTTGGCTCATGTTGGCATTATGGACTCGAAGTAGTATACAATAGACTAAAGGATGATCCAAATTCATTAACAATTATTGACGCTACGGAACTTTCAATAGCTGCTTTTACAACCTTATGGAATCTTGAAGGAGAACCTCATTTCTCAGATCATGATATTATTTTTCCAAAAAGTCCTGGTAGAGCAAGTGACATGTATCATGCATATTGGACTCGGTATTTAGAAACAGAAGATGCTACCAAAAAGATCATCGCTGTAGAATCGCCATTTGTAATTAACTTAAATGCCATTGATAAATCAGAGGCATCATTACCTAATTACATAGGACGACAAGATTTATTATTCCAACTTCCTGACGGAACATTAGAAATAGTAGATCATAAAACGGCTAAAGCTTTATGGAAAACAACTTTATCTGGCTTTATAATGTCATATCAAACAGATGGATATTTAACAGCTGGAGAAATCTTCTACGATTCAATACCAAAAATGACCTATTCTCTTGCATTTTTTCAAAAAACAGCAATGAAATTTGAACGATTTACTATTGTTAAACGTAAAGCAGCTATTGAACAATTTTTATTTGAATTAATCCATATAGTAAAGGAGATACAGAGGAATATAAATTTATTTTATTATGAATTAGAGACAAAGAAACTTCGTAATGACAATATCGCATCTTTTCCACGTTGTCCAGGATATGCTTGTACAATGTATATGTCAAATTGTCCATACTTTGATCTTTGTGGAATGCGTTCAAATCCCTTATTATGGCATAATAATCCTCCTCAAGGTTATCATGTCAATGAATGGGACCCAGACCTTCATGATGAAGAAATGAGGAAAAGATTAGAGGAGGTAGTATGATTTGTCCTCTCTGTGGTGCACAAGAAGAATATGATGCAGAAGAAGAATTAGAAAATCAAATAATGAATACTTATATTTGTACTGATTGTCTTGTTCATAAATGTATATTAATAACAACAGATACATTTCCTAAAAGCTGTCCTATGTCTCCTACAGATACTGGACATTGGAGAGAGGTAGAATAATGAAAACATTAAAAACACCCTTCGCTGCCACAATAAAACGAGATAAGTTTGACCTGAAAATCCTTCTCGCTGGTGGTGCAGGTTCTGGTAAAACTCACTTATGTGGAACATATACTAAAGGTCCAATACATTTTTACATGATAGATAAAGGAGGTGAGGTTACATTAGAGAAATTAGTTGCTGGTCGTCCAGATAATGCACCATTAACAGTAGATATTTTATCTGCATCAGATATTACCCTATTAGATATTTGGACAAAAATTCAACAGGATGAAAAAGACGGCTTCTTTGACTATCTTGCAGAAACTAATGGAATTGTAGTATTTGATTCCATAACAAATTTAGCAATTAAAGGTAATAAAGATATAGCTAAGACATGTGGTATCACACCTCCCTCTTTTGGAAAAAAAGCAGATTCTAAAAAAAAATTCAGCTTCGTTCATTGGGATCAAAGTAAGTCTTGGATAATGACAATAATTAATACAATCCAAGACCTTCCCTGTGCATCAATAGCAACCATTCATCTTATGACAATGACTGATAGTGAAGGAGCAGTAATTTGTCGTAAACCATTATTACAAGGTTCCATGAGAGATATTATTGACATTGATTTCACAGAAGTATATCTTTGTGATACTAAAAATAACAAGCATCAAATCTATATGCAAAAGAAAGGAAAATTTGATGCAAAATCTAAAGCATTTTCATGTAATAAATTAGAAGATACAACATTGGATATCATTGCTAATACTTATATGAATGGAAAAGTAGAAATTAAATAAAGAAGAAAGAGTAAGTGAAGAATAAAAACATAACCCTTTATAAGGAGAAAGTAACATGGCATTAATTAAAGATTTAAAAGACATCCCTGATTTAGCCCCAGTAGCAGAAGGTGAGTATGATATCAGAGTAACAAAAGTAAGAGAAAATCCAAGTAAGAATACAGGACGTAATTCTATCCAACTTATTTGTGAAATTGTTGATGAAGAAAATGCAGCTCCATTATTCCATAATATCTGGCTTCCAATGGAATCAGACGACAAAGATAAAGCAGATACAATGTGGAGAATGATTAAAGAATTCACAAGTGCTCTTGGATTAGAAGGTGAATTGGAACTTGAAGATTTTGAAGATTTAGAATTTTCAGCCTTATTATCTTTTGTTGATGATGATGACTTCCCAGCAAAGAATGAGATTAAAAAGGTAACGTAGTCTGTTCAACTTTTGAACACCAATTAATAATTAGTTAAAATAATAATATGGGTGCATCGAGGGCATGTGGTAACAATCTGGATCAGAGTGAGAAGAAAGTACATCTGATTTAAAAAGGAGATAGAGCAAGCTTAATTACCTTGACCATTAAAACCAGCAGAGGTAAACAAGCATGAACGACCTGGACACCCATTTTATTATAATAGAAAATATTATAAAGGAGTAAGATGAAAATTTATCTCGCAGCACCATACAGTGATAAAAATTCAAAAGTAATCAATGAAAGAGTAAAGATAATAAACAAACGAGCTGCAGAACTTATGAACAAAGGGTATATTGTCTACTCCCCAATATCCCACTGTCACACTATTGCATTAGAAAACTCTCTTCCAACAGATCATATCTTTTGGCATAAACAAAATGAGTCCTTCATTCAATGGTGTAATATAGTAGTCATTATTACCATAGACGGATGGATAGAATCAAAAGGAGTATCTGATGAAGTGGATATAGCTAAAAAATATAATAAAGAAATTACTTCTTACATTCAGTTTACTTCTTACAATCCTCTATACACTGATAATCCATTACATGGTTATAACTATTTATATCAATCAACCAAGAATATATCACTTAAATCAGAAAATATTAAATCAACAGAAAAAGATAATTGTTAATCAGGATAAATTATTCATAGCAATTTTAAATAAAATAACTAATATAGATTATAATTTATTAAAGAAAATAAAAGGAATAAAATAACATTCTGCCCGTAACTCCAGCGCTGTTACCTCTCCAGCGTGCATAACAATTAAAATTAATTTTAATAGCTAAAGACTCTCGATATTGAAGCGGGTTTTACAGAAAGTGGTTTTATTATTTTGTCTACTTTCGCATGTTTTTCATTAGATATATTACGCAAGAGTTCAGAGAGGTTTTTTTAATGATAAAAGAGAAGACAAAAATTTGATAAAAAGGAGGAAAGATTATACCATGCTAACATTTAATCAGTTTAAACCTTTTGTATCTCATAATCAAAGTAAAAACAAATAGAATTTAAACGGAGGTAAAATGACTGATAAAGAAAAGAATATAATGCTATCGCTAATAATACGGCAGCTAAAAGAGTTTGACATAACGGAAGAGGAATATTTAGAGAGAAAAAATGAGATTCGGGAATATTTATTTGGAGTGGGGAATTTGTGATTTTATAACTATGTATCGATTTATTAGCTTAGACAGGCTACGCCAGCGTCGCTAATAAAATATTGCAACGGACAAGCCGGTGATCAACACATTAGGAGGACAAATGAAAAATTGGAACATAGTAACTTCGTCAATTTTTTGCCCTGACAAGTTAGCAAATAAAAAACAGTGCGCACATAAAAACCGGTATGGCAATGGGGAGTGTGCGGAGGCTAATTGCCCTATCAAACAGCCTCCTAATCAAGTTGTTGAAGCTGGACAGGCTTCATTTTGTGGCAATTGGGGAAAATGTGAGTTTCCCGGATACCGTAAATGCAATAAAGATTGTAGCAACTATACGCCAGCCATTTAACACAAAATATTATTTGCATAGGAGACATAGCTAAAATGAGATATTTTTATTTATCAAATAAGGAGGTGACAGAAACCGATGGATCTGAAGCTTGGGCAATAGTTGAAGAACTTACAGATGGTAGTATACATCTCTATCAAATCGGATTTACAAATAAAACCGAAGCTATTGAAACTATAAAAAGAGTTATAGCGAATCGTGGTGAAAGCGAATAATAAAATAGTGCACCAGACAAGCTGGTGACCATTACATTACTTGGAGGTCTATTATGAGTTGTTGGAACAAGCAAGAGCTTGAAAATATGCTTGAAGACGTAGTTAATGAGCTTGATTTATCCGAAACAGCAATTGAAGAACATAGCCCAAATGGAACGCCACCGGCAGAACTTGTGAGGCTTGTACTTGCTGAAAAGGATAGAAAGATATCCCTTTTGCAAAATGGGTTTGTAGAAGTTAAAGCGAAAAATAATAAAAAGTTAGAGATGGATGCTACCGAATGCAGAAAACACGGGATTTGTGATATACCAGAGCATTTATGCAATAATAGGCGTGAACATCTTAATCCGCACCACTCAACTTGAACATTATACCAGAAAGGAAAAAACTATGAGCCATGCGAATGGGCAAGTAAAATTTAAAGATGGGACAGTGTTTCATTATGAATACAACGGTACATCTGATGTAGTTATTAACTGTTTGTATGAAAAATATGAGGACATGTCAGATAATTGGAGGAAACAACCACGTAAAACTTGTGAGTGTGGGAATGATGAGCCTGTTGAAATAGCTACAGATTATGGATATGGCTTTTACTGGAAAGGGAAAGCCTGTAAAAAATGCAAGGCGATAACTGAGGGGTATGGCTCCGGCATGGGTGATAATAGCGAGGAAAGTGATAAATTACCTGAATGGTGGGTATAATAAAATAGTACACCGGGCAAGCCGGTGACCATTACATTAACACTTATGAGCATGACACGCTTCATTAATCAAACAATGCTACGGATATCATTGACGCTCACGCTGATTAGCATATTAGCTCTGAATAAACCTAAATTAATCATAAAACATATTAAGGAGAATAAAATTATGTTAAGACAACAAGTAAAAATATCTTTAGATGGATTTGAAATATCAGCATCTTTTCTTTATTCTCCTGCTGATCCTTGGGTAGGAGTACAAGCAGAAATCAATGATATTAAATTAGATATCTCTTATAATAATCAAGATAAATTAACAAAGCAATATATTATAGATGAAATTCATACCATTATGGAGAATAAATAATTATGACACAATCAATACAAGAAAGAGTAAAAAATGCAAACGCAGCTTATTCAGCAGGTGTCCCATATCTAACTGATATTGAATATGATCTTTTATGGCAAGAATTACATGCTCTTGATCCATATAATAAACACCTCTACCATACTGCACGAAATCCTAATCTTGGACAAGATATACATCCACATTTATACAAAATAAAGGGAACGAATAAAGCATTTAAACAAGACGATCTTAAACCTTTCTTACAAAGATTTGGCAATCAACCATTAATCCTTGAACCAAAATACGATGGTTGTGCAGGGGTATTATATCGACAATCAGGAGAAAAGTTTAAACTATTATTAGAAGGAAATGGGTTAGCAGGGAGAGATATATCACATCATCTTAATAGAATTAAATTCACATGGTATCCTGATGCAGTAGAATCAGTAGAACTTATCATACCTTGGAGCAGATGGGAAGATTCATATGGAGCTAATCCTAGAAATGTAGTTGCTGGTTGGTTAGCGAGGACAGAACTTCCTCATAATATAGAAATGGTAGGGCATAATGAATCACCACTTTTAGAAGAATATAATTATGATGGTAATTTAGACCTCTTATCAGAGAAACTTTTAGAATTACATACAATTTGGAAAGCAATATACCCGATAGATGGAATAATGATTAAAGTAAAAGATCATAAACTCCGTTTAACATCCGATACACATGATGAAGTATATGCTTGGAGTATCGCATGGAAACCTCCTATTCAAACAGCAGATACAAGTGTGACGAATATCGAATGGAATGTATCACGAACAGGTAGAGTAATTCCAACAGTTGTTTATAAAGAAATTGAACTTTGTGGAACTAAAAATACTCGTGCTACAGGTAATAATGCTCAATGGATTAAAGATAAAAATATTAAACAAAAAGACATCATCACTATTGGTAAAGCTGGTGAAATTATTCCAAAGATAATCTGTATAAAAGAAAAAATAGATCAAAATAATACATGGTCTATTCTTCCAGTATATTGCCCAATGTGTAAAGAACGATTAAAATTTAAAGGAGTTCATCTTATCTGTGATAATGATAAATGTATAGCTTCACTTATAAAATCTATTTCATATTTCTATTCTGACAAAGGCATGGATTTAAAAAGCATCGGTGAAAATATGATTGCAGATCTTCTTGATAATCCTGACATTTATAACGTCCTCATTGATAATCCTTGGGCATTATTATCCCCTAAGGAATACAATATTTATGATCAGATTATTTCTATTTGGGGACAAGCTAAAACAAAGATATATATCTATAATCTTAATAAAATAAATAAGACAAAAAATGCATGTCATTTTATAGCAGCACTCGGTAAAAAAGGTTGTGCATATAAGACTGCATTAAAATGTTACCATAGTATGAAAGGATATGAAATTAAATCTCATATTCAAAAAGATGCGAGTATAAATTTCGCTTTCAGCATGATAGAATACTATAAAGCAAATAAGTTTATGCTATCTTTCAACTTCATTCCTATCCCTGAACCACCAAAAATTCTCTATTGTATAACAGGAGCTTTAAGTTCTTCTCGTAATGATATGATAGCATACCTTGAAAGTCAACAATGGCAATTTTCCAATCAGGTATCTAAATTTGTAAGTATACTAATTGTAGGGGACAAACCTGGGAAAACTAAAATAACTAAAGCAAAGGAACATAACATCCTTATGATAAAAGAAATTGATTTACCAAATTATATTAAAAAAGGAGATTAAAGTATGACTCAGCATCAAGATGAAAGAGAGACAAAAGCAACTTTTCGTATTAGTAATTCTTTATACCAAGATGTAATTACACAATTAGATCATGGACAACCATCATTATTATTTCGTAAACTTTTTCTCGGTGTGAAAAAAATATTAGATGAAGATCAGAAAGATGATCTTATGAAATTCTTATACAGTAACTATCCATTAGTTATTGAAAGTATAAAGGAGGAATAATTTTATGTCATTAATGGATAGAATAAAAGTAATCCCATTCTCTTCTTATTCTAATGAAAAGAAATTCTCTTTCATCGAAAAGCTTCAACGACTTCGAACAAATGATCAGATCGAAGCAAGATCTAAAGCATTAAAAGGGAACACGAAATCATCTAGGAAAAACAAAGCTAAGAAAGGTAAACGAATAATCGATCCAAAGAAAGCAGCAGCCTTAGCTTTATCTAAATTATCACCAGAAGCATTACAACAATTAATACGAAGGGTTACATAAAGAATGAAAAATAAAATATTTACACTAATCAGTATCAATCCAAATGATATTATAATAAAAGAAAGGGCAAGAAAAGACCTCGGAGATTTAACAGAACTAAAAGATTCAATAACAAAATCAGGTCTTTTAAATCCAATTCTTATAACACAAGATAATGTATTAATTGCAGGTGAAAGAAGACTAACAGCTATAAAAGAATTAGAACTCCCACTTATTGATGCCCGTATATCTCCATCAATTAATTCCGATGATGCTATGATAATGGAAATGATGGAGAATGTAGCTAGGAAAGATTTCACCTGGGCAGAAGAGATAACATTAAAACTTAACCTTCATAAGTACTGGGTAGCAGAGGCAACAAAAGAAAATAAAATTCATGGTTATCGTGCTACAGCTGAAAAACTTTCCTGCTCCATCGGAACATTATCTACTGATCTCGTTCTTGCTAAACATCTCCCAACATTTCCAGACCTCATTACTTGTGAAACTAAAATCAAAGCAAAGAATACACTCAAGAAAATGGGAGAACAAGCAGAGGCAATCAACTCCGCTAATGACTTATCCCCTGAAGAGAAAGCAAACTTAGCCTCTATGATGCAGGGGAATTTCAAAGCTACAAAAACATCCAAAGGAAAAGTAGAATTAAATATTCCTAAAGCACAGCATGAAGATACAATTCCAGATTGCTCAGCTTTAAATGACCGTTCAAAGATTGAACACCAAGAAAGTAATGAAAAAACTAAGCTGAAGAAAGAAGTAGCTTATAGTATAGAAACATATGATACATTCATAAACAAGATTCCAAACAATTCAGTTGGTCTCATTGAACTCGACCCTCCATATGCAATTGATTTCAATACAAACTATGGGCAAGTATCAAATATAAAAGCTAAGGCAAATGATTGGACAGTGGAACAATTATATTCCTTCTACAAAACTATGTTGCCAGTCCTATTTGATAAACTCCTTGATTCAAGTTGGATCATATGTTGGACAGGAAAAGAACATTGGTTAGAGACAAATAAAATTGCAGAAGAATCAGGATTTAAGATTCAACCTCCTGGAATATGGGCAAAGTCAGGAGGAAGTACTAACACTCCTAAAACAAATATGATATCAAACTATGAAATGTTTTTATTATTTCGAAAAGGAAAAGCGACATTCAATACCCCTTCTTTTCCAGCAGTAATAAATTTCAATCCTCCATCATCTTCTCAACGAATCCATCAATGGGAAAAACCACTTGATATGTATAAATATATAATCTCTGCCCTTGGTAGGCAAGGTTCATTATTCCTATCTCCTTTTGCAGGATCTGGTAATTCTCTCATAGCAGCTACGCATGAAAACATGATAGCTATGGGTTGTGATGAAAGTCAGAAATATATTTATGGTTTTATGGATAGATTTAATGGGATATTTAATTCATAGATTGGTATACTTGATAATTTAAAAGGCGAACAAAACGTACCGTTTAACGTCGTTTTAACTTTTTTTGGGATACTTAAAAGTAGTTGGGGTAAAAAACGTCACCACCACCCCAAAAAAGGGCGAGGATTGGAAATTATCCTACGTTTTATGGTGCAAAGGGATTTAGAAAGGCAACCACCACATTGTGGTACAACTAGAAAGGAGTTTTAAATGGCACAATTAACACCAGAGGAAATGAAAAAGCTCCTTGATAATGTTACTAAAGAAGATTTAAAACTTCTTAAATTTATTAAGGAGACTAAATATTATCTTAAAAGTAATTGATACTTATATACAAAAACAAATACTACGATATGAATAATTACTGGATGTTCAACAATCGAACACCAATTAAAGAAAGGAAATAATATGAATGATAAAAAAGAATTTAAATCTTACAAACCATTTAGTATGAAACCAAATATTCCACCTTGCAAACATCCAAATCTTCAACCATTAGAACTTATGTTCGGTCAGCATGTTGGACATCAGGCAGGTTTTGATAATGACATATGTAGTTGGGGATTAACTATTATGTCTTCCCATAGAGTCAGAGTTATACGTTACTGGTGTCCAACATGTAATGCTATTATTGAAGCCCCAAAAGCTAAAGTAGTACAGGAGGATTAATTATTAATGGCAATTCTAATTCCAAAAAACATTACTATAAAGAAAACATTTGATCCTTTGAAAACAGACTGTCCACCAACAACTAATATAGCTACAGCAAATTATATTATGGTAGGTAATTTTCCCAATACGATAGAAGTAATGGAGAAAGAACCATTCGTTGGTCCAGCAGGGAATCAATTGAAAAGAATATGTTCTGTTTGTCAACTTCCTATGTACCAGATTTACCTTACTCTCAGTTGTAAGTCATTATTACCAAGTAATAATAGAAATAAACTCTGGACAGAAAAAGGATTCCGACATCCTAGTTGGGGCTTATTACAGAAACAATTAATTGATGAACTATCAAATTGTAAAGCTAAGACAATCATCTTACTCGGTGATACTGTTATGCATTTACTTCTTGATGAACCTAAATTTAATTCAATAACAAAATATAGAGGAAGTATATATAAAGCTGAAGAATTTCCTCATCTTACTGACCCATTAGCAGGTAAGATAATCTGCTTATCATACCACCCAGCATTCACTCAAGCAATGAAAAGTCCTGTCTCATTCTATACAATGATTTTTGATATAAGTAAATTTATTAAAGTAAATAATTCTCCCGAGCTTCTTGATATCCAACCAGTTCTACATATTAAACCACTCTTTGATGAAGTTTTATCTTTCTTTAACAAATGTATGGATAAACCTTATGTAGGTTTTGATATTGAATGTACTCCAAAATACATCACATGCTTCTCTTTAGCATATAAAAATAAAGATGGAACTATCCATTCCATGTGTATTCCATTAATGGATAATTCAGGAAACTATTGGACAATAAACGAGGAGGTAACTATATGGACAGAATTATCAAAGCTTCTCATTTCTCCAGATGTAGGACTAATATGTCAGAACGGAATGTTCGATGTTATGTTTGTCTTACGCACCATGAACATAATTTCAGACAATTTCTTCTTCGATACCATGCTGGCACAGCATATAGTATACACAGACTTACCGAAAGGGTTAGACTTTCTTACTTCCGTATATACTTATTTCCCATATTATAAAGACGAAGGGAAACAAAGTCATCTTAGTGTTATTAAAGATTGGACTATGTATTGGAAATATAATGCAAAAGATTCTGCATATCTTATTCCAATAATGCTTAATCTTCAAGAAGAGTTACGAGACTTTGAAGCTGAAGATGCAATGCAATATACCATGGAACTTCACAAGCCTCTTATGGAAATGGAGTTTAATGGGTTATTAACTAACAGAGAAGGGATAGCAATTGCAAAGAAAAAGTTTGAAGAACAATTAGCCCAACTCACTATTGATCTTAAAAAACTTACAAACATAGAACTTAATACTAATTCACCTCCACAAATGGTAGCCTACTTCTACGGAACTTGTATGATCAAGCCATACATTAACCGTAAAACAAAACGTCCTACATGTGATAGTACAGCATTATCTCGTATAGCTAGAAAGAATGTAAAAGGATCTAAGGAAGCGAAAATTATTATTCAAATGCGTACGATAGGAAAATTAATAAGCACTTACTTCACCATTAATGTTGATTCAGATAATAAACTTAGATGTTCTCATAAGATTGCAGGGACAGTCTCTGGTCGTATTGCTACTGAAAAAACTTTTTTCGGAACTGGAGCAAATTTACAAAACCAACCTTATGAATACAAGAAATATCTTATCCCTGATCCTGAACATATCTTATGTGAAATTGATTTAGCTAAAGCTGAGGCTCATGTAGTAGCTTACCTCACCCAAGATGCTAATATGATTGAAGCCTTTACATCAGGTATAGATGTCCATGCGTTTAATGCGAGTAAAATATTCAGCAAAACTATTGAAGAAGTAATAGATGAACATCATGCTAATAAGGAAGATCAAAAAAGTACAATGCGTTATATGGGAAAGAAGGTTGTCCATGCAAGTAATTATAATATGGGACCACAGACTTTCTCTGACCAACTTGCTAAAGAAAACATATTCAAAGGACAAGCAGAATGTAAGAGGTTACTTCTTAATTACACTTCTCGCTTTCCTGGTTTACATCGTTGGCATAAATTAATAGAAGAAGAAGTTCAAAATTCCCGAGTACTTTATAATTTATACGGTAGACCTAAAAGATTTTTAGGTCTTATGAATGCTGCATTATATCGCAACGCATATAGTTTTAAGCCACAAAGTACAGTTGCTGAACTCTTAAATAAAGGGTCAATTAAAATATGTAATGACAAACGATTAGATCGACATCACCATGATATTGATTTAAATACAACTGTACATGATAGTGATGTGTTTCAATTTAAAATATCTAAATCTCCTGACCTTCTTGATATCTTACTAATCATGCAAGACCATATGAATCATACGTTCACTCATAAAGGAAAGAGTTTTAACATTGGGCTCGATGCAAAGATAGGATTACAATGGGCGGGAGTTAAGACAGCAGAGATTAGTACATTTGATAAACAAAGTGTTGAAGAAGCTTTACATAAAATAGGAGTGAAATAAATATGACCACCAGACATCTATCCGACTGGCTTGAGTACTATCTCCAGTTCACTCAAAAATCTGAACCTCCAACTCAATACCACGTATGGTCAGGTATTTCTGCCATCGCATCTTGTCTCCGAAGAAAGTGTTATTGCAATTGGGGATCACGTGGATATGTCTATCCTAACTTTTACCTCTGCCTTGTTGGTCCACCTGGAGGAAGGAAAGGTACGGCTATGAAAATAGCAAAAAAGATGCTACAACAATTAGAACTCCCTATGGGATCAGATGCATTAGGATCAGTACAAATGTTGTATAAAGAAATAAAAGAAGCTCAGGCAGAATACATAAGTGCAGGAAAAGTAGGTAAGACTTTCCAACATAAGAGTCTTAGCATATGGAGTGAAGAATTTCAAGTATTTCTTTCCGACAAAGATCAACGGCTAATCGGTAGTCTTACTGACCTTTTCGATTGCGCAGACAACTGGAAATATTCAACCTTATCTCGAGGACTTGATGACTTAAGTAACTGTTGGTTAAATATAATAGGAGCAATAACTCCAGCATTACTCCAGTCAAAACTATCAATGGATGCAGTTGGAGGAGGGTTAATATCTAGAATTATTTTCATCGTAGGGTATGGACCAATTAAAAAAGTAGCTCTACCTTTCTTTTCACCTGAAGAAGAAGAGTTACAAATAAAGTTACAACAGGATCTTGAACTTATCAAAGACATGGCAGGAGCATTCAAATTATCTAATGATTTCCTAGAAGCTTGGGTATCATGGTATGAGACAGTGAATCCAGTTAATTCTGTAAATAATGATAAATTCATGGGATATAATTCTAGGCGTGCATTACATCTTAATAAACTTTGTATGATATTCTCTGCATCAGAGCGACAAGATATGATAATTACAGAAGATCATTTTAATAAAGCTCTTGCAATATTAACTGAGGCAGAAGAAGAAATGCCTAATGCTTTTTATGGTCTTGGTCGTGGGGCGCATAGTGAAATCTTCACAAGCTTTCTACGCTACATAGAAGGGAGAGAACAATTCTCTTTTGCAGACCTTACTAAAGCTTTTCAATTAGATTCTAAACCAGTAGAAATGCAAGAGTTTATTCAGATGGCAGAGACAACAGGAAAAATAATAAAGAAAAAATCTATGGGAGGAGATTTATATTATGAAACAATACATGAGGATAAAGTAGAAATTGATAAGAGTCATTTAAAAAACACATTATATAAAAGGATGGGATAAGATGGAATTATTTTTTGATATAGAAACAAGCGGATTCATTAGCAAGAAAATTGACTTCGATCATAAAGATCAAGCATGGGCAATACAACTTGCAGCAATCCTCAGTACAAAGGATGAAATTATACAAGAATTAAACCTGCTTATTAAACCAGCAGGACGTGCTATGAACTACCATGCAGAGAAGATTCATGGAATTAGTTTAGATAAGGCAGAAGCAGAAGGAAGAGATGAGAAAGAAGTAATTGCTCGTTTTGCAGACCTCCAGTTACAACGACCAACAAGAATCTGTCACAACTATTCATTTGATTCAGAATTCATCTCCCAAATGTTTCAACGGAATATGGATACATTAACAGATCAACAACGTAGTATATTCTTTATTGACCTTCCTCATTTCTGTACTATGAAAGATGATAGTATAAAAAGATATGTTAATGCAAAAAATGTAAAGGGGAAATTAAAATGGGCAAAGTTATCAGAGATGTATGAAAAGTTATTTGCATATAATTTTCTAAATGCTCATGATGCCCTTGAAGATACTAGAGCTTTACGAGATTGTTATTATGAATTACAAAGGAAGGAGATTATATAATGGATAAAGAATATACAGACAGAGCACAAACACCAGAAGAAAAGCTTGCCTTTGAACATTGGAAATTTATAGAAGATACATTAAAAGCTTATGATATTAAGGCTGAACATGAATTAATTAAAGCAAAACATATGTATATATCAGCCTTCATTCATGGATATAAACATAGGAAGGAAGAGGATAATTTTAAAAGGTTAAAAATTGATAGAATGATAATACCAGGATTAAAAACCTAAACTCACCGTTCACTTATTGAACAAGCAGAAATAGGGAAGAAACGATATTATATTTTCTTCCCTATTTTTATTTCTACCTACTTAATGGGCGTCTTCTACTACTTTTTCTTTCTCTACGAGATCGACTCTCTCCTCTTCCAACGTTACTACTTCCTCCACTATTATTTTCTGGCAAATGTCCAATCAAAGCTCTTGGAGTACTCTCTCCTCTATGCCTAGTCCCTCTTACATATTTAGTTATTTGTGAAGTTCCTGTAATTCCAAGTCCTTTTCCTACTAAAGAAGCAATTGCAATGATAGCTTTCTCATCTCCTGCAAAAGCATCAGGAAGTAAATCTTGTTTAATATAATCATTTCCTGCAATAGCTTTTGCTATATCTCCATAGTACTGCATCAGTGGACCAAGTGGATGTGATCCAAATTTCAAGCTTCCAGTAAGTGGAACACCTTCACTAATTTCTAATAAGACATCTTTAAATAAAGCAATACTTGACTTATCTCCTTGATCTATTCCTCTAAACAAAGACTTAACTGGTGCAGGAAAAGGAGATTGAATTCCAATAATATCTTCCGCAAGAGTATTAACTGCTGCAACAGCAATTCCATATCTAAGTAGTTTTGCTTTATTATT
>Ga0208904_1000289_pt1 | contig 43730 bp, 56 predicted proteins | sample AntAceMetag02UKB_FD_184774 | JGI IMG/M metagenome (GOLD analysis project Ga0208904, IMG submission 184774) | Saline lake microbial communities from Ace Lake, Antarctica - Antarctic Ace Lake Metagenome 02UKB (SPAdes) (version 2) | ecosystem: Environmental > Aquatic > Non-marine Saline and...
ACAAGTACTTCGACTTCTACTACGACTACTAGCAGTTCTACTTCAACAAGTACCTCAACTAGTACAACTACAACCAGTAGTTCTACAAGTACAAGTACTTCAACTAGCACAACCACAACGTCTAGTAGTACGTCTACAACGACATCAACATCAACGAGCACAACTACGACAAGTAGTTCAACTAGTACAACAACATCAACTAGCACAACTACGACAAGTAGTTCAACTAGTACGACAACTAGTACGTCAACCAGCACCTCTACAACAACAACGTCTAGCAGTACTTCGACAAGTACCTCTACAAGTACAACTACTACATCAAGTTCTACCAGCACAACAACGTCAACTAGCACAACCACAACATCTAGTTCAACCACAACAAGCACTTCGACAAGTACAACTACAACCTCTAGTTCGACAAGCACTACAACTAGTACTTCAACTTCTACCAGTACGACTACTACATCAAGTTCTACTAGTACCTCAACATCTACTAGTACAACTACCACAAGTACAACTACAAGTACTTCAACAACAACAAGCACTTCGACAACTACATCAACTAGCACAACTACTTCCACGACCACAACCTTAATAATTATTTATGTCCCACATGTGGACGTATATACACAACAGGCCAACGTAGACACGGGGGATTATATATACTAGATTTTCAGAAACATACCCTATAATTTAAAGCACGATCATGATAGTAAAAATAGCATTACCACAAACAGAAGACTCCAATAAAACGAGGCTAACAGATAGAATTTCTGTTGGTGCAACATCGTTACCTGTTGAGAATGGGAACGGTTACGCAAGCGGACAGGGAGTTGTTATTGGAAATCCAGGGGACGAAAGAACCGAACTGGTCTTTGTTTCCTCTTCCACAGATACCACCATTACGGTGGGAGCAACAAAGTACGGACACTCACCTAGTGATAGAATCGCACATTCAACTTTTGATAAATATTCTATAGAGTATAGAACGGCTGCTGCTGGTGCATGGACTGTATTTGGTAGTATGCCATCGAGTTTAAGGTGGGATCAGCTAGAGAACCTCTATAGGCCATCTGCTGCCCTAACAATTTATAGTGTACGAATTAGATTATACTCAACGGAGTTAACGGCTTACACTAATTATTCAGACGAGATCCTAAGTACGGGTCTAGGAAGAACAACAGTCAAGAAAATGACAGACCAGATTCTGCGTAAGATGAAGGACGACACGATTGACCGTGATTATATTTTACAATTATTGAACGAGTCTCAGGACATAATCCTTGCCGAAAACAAGAAGTGGGAATTCCTTTTAGTAGAGGATAAAACGACAATCGATACCGTAGATGGAACCACAGATTATAGTCTACCAGATGATTACGATAGAATGGATAGTGTATATCTGAATTATGTGAATACAGATACAAGTACGGACATCGAATATGAATTAGAATATCTAACTTATAGGGAGTTTCAATTCCAAGAACAGGATAATAACGCAGCTGCAACAGACAGGATAACCTACTATACAATAACTCCAGACGAGAAGTTAAGAATCCACGAACCCGAAGACGGAGGCTTAGACATATACTTAATGTATTATAAGAAAGCTGCCGATTTAGATTCTGATGGTGATATAACAGACATTCCATTGCCTAGTGCATTGAAGTATTACGTACTAAGCATATTAGAAAATGATAGAGGAGATGAACAAAAGTCTCTAACATATTTCCGATTATATAAAAAGACGTTAGGAAATTTAACAACAAGAGAGAAGCCTCCCGTTAAACCTTCTAGGAGATTTAAGTATAATGAAAAAGATAGGTTTGGAACCGCCGGGAAAAGAATGGTGACAGCCGAAGATAGAGAGAATTATTGGTAACATGAACCAACCCGTATTTACAATAGAAGATCATTCGGGAGGGATTAATAGATTTGTTCAACCCTTTCTTTTAGCCCCAAACGAACAACTCGAAACCATTAATATGGTGGCGACAGAACTTGGGGGCTTAGCTTTACGTAAGGCAGTCAATCCATCTGTTTACCATAGGGCTTTTGATACAGAGATTGGGGCGGGAAGAACCATCCATAGCACTGAACTTTTAACAAAATATAGCGGAGAGCAATTCCTTGTATTTGTAGCGGATAATGGGGTTGTTAAATACGCAAAAGTTGGGGGGTCATTAACAGATCCTTCTTTGACATTGACAGGATCTTTCACAGATTCATGTATGTTTTTAGACACAATGTTTTTAGTTTCACTATACGATACCACAAGAAGCTTTAATGGCACAGCATTTTCAACAAGCACAAACGTTACAGATGCTCCGAAAGGAAAGTTTACCGAATTATATAAAGCAAGGGTTTATATAGGGAATTGTAATGTCAGTGATTCCCCTGTTCCTAATAGAATATTCTATAGTGACTATGCTGAATCAGGTACTATAGCATGGAACAATACAGTTAACAATATTGATGTCGAAAGGGACGACGGAGATAAAATAATGGGGTTGAAGAAGTTTGGAGAACGACTGGTGATTTTTAAGGAATACGCCATGTATAAATATGACGAGAGTTCTATTCTTAAAGTTGTTGGGGCTCCCGGAACAGTTTCCAATAGATCCATCCAATCAATCGACCAAGTATTAATCTATTTGGCACATGATGGGATTAGGATATATGATGGGGGAAAATCCTATCTAAAGTCCAGAGCAATCAAACCATATATAGATGCAATATCAGACCACGGAAAGTATTATTCATTTTCTTGGGTAAATGGAAGCGAGTATAATATATTCGTTGGGGATTTGACAAACGATGACTATGATATAGACATTAAGGATGCTGTTATAACATATGATATTTACACACACGAGTTAAGGGTACAAAGTTTTAGAAATGACGATACAACTTATCCTTTCTTTGATGCGGTTTCAGTTTCTAATGTAGAGGCTACGACAACATCAACTTCTTCAACAACATCCTCAACTACAACTCTTCCATACGTTACGTATGATTCTAAAAAACATTACATTGCAGGATACCTTGGACTATATAATCTTTATAATGGTTATGACGAGAAGGACAGTTCTAATGCAGAGTTAACCTACTCGGGAGAGATTTTATATCCACACATTTATCCTACAAACCCCGAAACAATTAACGAATTCGATAGGGCGAATATTTATCTGTCCAGGGCAGGCAACTTTAAAGCCAAATACAGAATAGATGAGGGTGAATGGCGTGACATAAACATGCAGCCAAGCGGGAAGGATAACGTAGTTTCTCTAAAGTTTAAGACAGAGAAGGGTAGGGGGTTACAATTCTGGTTACAAACAATATCGGGAGGAGAACCCTCAATAATTAGAAGGATTGCCATCTTTCTCAAACCAGAAGGGCAACAATGAACTACCTAGAATTAGGATTCAGTAGAGATATTACAAAACAGTTAACGCCCGACATTGGGAACTACATAAATCCAGAGACGGTAGGATCAATAGTAGGAGATGGTACTTTCGGGGGTTCGGTATTAGTAGATGGTGCAATAAGTGAAGATCAGTTGGGAGAGGATTCCGTTACTTCCAAGGCTTTGTCTGATGCAGCTGTTGTAACAGAGGCAATCGCAGACGGAGCAATTGATACAGATAAGCTTGCCAATTTAGCAGTAGAAGCAGCTAAGCTTGCCAATAGTGCAGTAGAGACAGCTAAGATAGCAAACGCCGCAGTAGGTAGTGCAGCTATAGCAGCTCTAGCAGTAGGAACAGCAGCAATTGCAAACGGTGCAATACTAGAAGCAAAGATAGGAAATCTTGCGGTAACAAATGCCAAGATCAATGATATCTCTTTTACAAAAGCTTCTGGTGGAACTTTAACACTGGGGGGATCGGCAAATGTTAATGGTGTCTTTTCTTTAAAAAATAGTAGTGATGCTGAGGTTATCGCAATGGACAATACTGGGATACGTGTGTATCTTGGGGGAGACATACGGTTAAGAGGGGCTTATGAGGGCCCAATCTATAACCCAGGAGAAATTGTATGGGAAGATGCGGTTGGTTCGCCAACCTATAGGGCCTTTGATACAGGGGGGGTCTTGTATATCGGGGGAATTGGGACGGCTTCAAGTAGAAGCATAGCAATTGGGGCAGAATACGAACATCCTGGATTCAAAAAGTCCACCGTAAGATCGTCATCTTTATCAGGTCTTGTGGGAACAGGTTTGTATGTTGGTCTAGATACGATAGTAAATCTAGACAATAAATTTACTCTTGAGAAAACATACTCGTATTCGCATAAACCTATTAAACTAAACTATCAAGGTTCATCCTTTATTGCTGTTGGGTCTGGAGGAACAGGATTTGTAACTGTTACACATAATCTTGGTTATGCGGAATATTATGTAATGTTGTCGTTAGATCAAACAGGGGGATCATATATGGATTATGTAACATATTCATGGGAGAGATTAAGCTCCACACAGATACGGATTTATTATAAAAATAATGCTCCTGGAACAGCAGTTGGTAGGATTTATTGGCAACTTTACAAGATATAAACATTTAGAATTATGGCAGAATATATAGTTAGACAGGGTGACACTCTTTGGGACATAGCTGCCCGTACTTTAGGTAGTGGTAGCCGATGGCGTGAATTGGGATATACAGGAAATCCAAGGACGTTACCGATTGGTACGCCTTTAACAGTCCCTGATACTGCTCAACAAGGGCAGGAACAGGAAGCTGTACAACAGGCTCCTACAGAAACGGTAGACGAATATCTTGCTTCTTCTGAGGAGATTTTAGAAAGCATTGTGCCTATTCCAGTTGCTCCAATTGACCCGTTTTCTTTTGATGAAGAGTTGGCAAGAGCTGCCGTTGAATCCGAAGTATCTCCATATTACGAAGAGCTTCTTGGTGATTATTTATCCAATGTGGAAACAAGAAAGACTAGGGCAGAAGAGGATGAGAGGTCACAACTAGGATTACTTGGCGAACAGGATCGATTATTTAGAGAAGATCTTGATCGAGATTATAATATTGCGATAGAGAAGACCAGACAGGGGTTTGCTGGGAGGAACTTATACTTCTCGGGTAAAGAGACCCAAGCAGAACAGAGGGTAGGAACAGAGAAAACTGCAAGAGAAGACAGACAACAAGTTTCGCAAGACTATAGGACAAACGAACTGCAAACAGGGGGAGAAAGGTTCAGAACGGATATTGCAACAGAGGAGTCGCAAAGAAGACGTGATATTGGAAGAGAACAAGACTTCCAAATTGAACGTGGTGTTTTAGGTAGACGAGGAGAGCAATTAGAAGAATATACAACCGGGGCAATACCTGCATATTATGGAGAGTCGGGCTTTGGATTTAACAATACTTTATAAATAATAGCATGGCTGCATTAGACGAATATAGGTCAGAGTCGGAAAGACTGGCAAAGGTTGCAACGGAGAAAACTTCGTCAGCCACAGTTCTTCCGGACAAGATAAAAAACATAATTAACACAAAGCTTGAGGGTAATAGGGATATTATTGAACAGCAACGAGCTGCACAGGGAAAATACTTTGGAGCAGGAGACGTTGCTAGGGAAAAGTTTGGTGGGACTTTTAATCCTTTAAAAAAGGAACAATTAGTAAACCAGTATAGGACGCAAGCGTTTGCCCCGTATGCTGCATTGTCGGATGTTAGAGCCAATCGAGAGGGTACGATTGGAGATATTGTTGGACAGGCAAGTAGAGCGGGTGTTGCAGAAGCACAGTCGGCATACGGGGCAGCGGGTATATCCAGACAAGCATATCAGGACTTGTTGGGCGAGTATCAATTTGGAGAACAGTTGAAGAGAGAAGATGCAAGGATTGCTCTTTCCAGAGCATCTGCTAACCGTGGCCCTGCACCAAGGCAGGTCTCATTATCAGAGATCATTGCAGGAAAACAACTTGGAATAGATTATGAAGGTGGGGAAAGTTACGAGGACTATATCGGTAGGGTTGGCTCCGAAGGAGTATTCCCGGAAGAAGCCCCTTATCAACCAGAGCCATATAGCGAAGAGGATTACCTACAAACAGAAGCAGGTTTGATTCAGGATATACAAAGTGGACAATTTTCAACTAGAGAGCAGGCAGAAGCTTATTTGGTTAGTCAACAGTATAATCCAGTGGACTTCAAAGATATATTAGACGATTATTCTCATGGATTTAAGGGTAGACAAGGTTTCTTTAAAGATTTATTTAGTGGTAGACTGTTTCAATAATGGCTTATAAACGCCTTAGTAATTCTCTTAAATTACGACCACCAAGAATCCCCGAATCAGGGGGCAGAATAACTCCGAACAGGAATTTGTTTGCTTATGGGCCTATTACACTTCCTAAATACGAAGCATCTAGGGCAGAGAAACCATTAAAGTTTCTACAACAAAAGGTTGGGGGGCCTGTATCCAAAGGTCTTAATGTTTTAAGTGCTGTTACTGCTGGCCCGATAAGGGCTGAAATGGAGGCTGTTACAAAGGCCCAACAAGAGCGTAAGGGTGTGGGAGGACAACTGCTTAGTGGAGCAGGGGGGTTCCTGTCCGGACCTTTAAAAGGTGTAAAGAGTGCTTTAAAAGGTGAAGATAAGTATTCCTTTTCTGGTATCACAAGAGACCTTCCCGAAATTATTGGGGGTAAGGGGACAGCGTTTGAGAAAGATTATAAATCCCCCGCAATACAAAAAGAATTGGGTTTATTATCCTTACCTTTAGAGGTGTTCTTGGATTTAGATATCCCGGCTGGAGAGATTGCAAAGGCTCCTAAGAAGCTAAGGAAATTTTTAAAGGGGATAAGTAAAATTGAGGATATTGAGGACGTTGCACGAACTGTTTCTAAGACCACGAAGCTTATTGATATTACTAAGGGGATAAGTAAAATTGAGGATATTGAGGACGTTGCACGAACTGTTTCTAAGACCACGAAGCTTGGTGATATTACTAAGGCGACTCAAAAGGCGGGGGACATTACATCTCTAGCAAGACGTGCAGAAAAGATACAAGACATTGTAAATATATCCAAAGGGAAAAATATAACACAAGATGCACTAACGGCTGCCGGACGGGAAAAACAGTCTTTAGTTAAAGTAATTGATGATCTAGCAGATACACCAGCAAAACCTGTTGCTAAAACTGCGGACTCTGTACAGACAGCAAAATCTAAATCATTAAAGACTCCAAAATTTCTAAAAAGATCTATTGATGATATCCCAGAAATGAATGTATCAAGTTGGAAGGACAAGATTTTTCAAGAGAGAGAAACACTGGAACGAAATATTGAGAGGGTTACGGGAGGAGACGCAGAGGGGTTAAAGGATTATGTCACTGAACCTCGGAAAGCCAATGAAGCAAACAAGCAAATCTGGATTGGTGAGATGAAAGATTATTTGGATGAGAAGAAGAAGATTATTAAACTTGACTCTAAAGATGATTTGCTTACAACAAGATTTGGTGAAGGAAAGATGACACTTGAGGAGTTAAAGGAGGCCTCGCCCAACAACTGGCAAAACATTCAAAAGACAGCTGGTGAAATCAGGGGGGTAATGGATGAAACCATTGATGCAATTAACAAAGAGCGGATAGCTTTGGGACTGCCATTGATACCAAAGAGAAAAAACTACATGCGAAACGCACGTTTACAAACCACCTTGTTTGAGAAGATGGGAATATTTTTAGAGAATGGAAAGGACGTTCCAACACATAAGCTGGATTTTACTGAATTGTTCGGAGCCAATAAACCATTTAGCACAACGGAATTTGCACGCCATGGCGATGACTTTGAGGGTTCTGCGATTCGTGTAACAGAGAACTATATTGATGCAGTAGCAGACACGCTCTTCCATACAGACACTGTACAAAGAGTACGTAATGTAGAAGAGCAAATGAGGAAGGCACAAAAGATTGCTCTTGAGTCCGGGAAGCCTCTTAACTTACCGAATTTTTATAAGAATCTCAGGAACTATGGAAATAATCTTGCAGGTAAAGCAACGAAGCTTGATGAAGGTATAGAGGAAATAATTACTCCTACAGGATTGAAGTTTATTGATTTTATTACAAAGAAGATAAGCGCAAATATGGTTGGGGGGAATTTCACTTCTGCAATTTCGAATTTTATTCCATTCCAAGACTTTATACCAACTACAAAAATTAGATATGTTCTTGAGGGTTTACAAGAGGGACTCCGTTTACCATTTACAAAAAACTTTACTGAAATTGGGAAAGAGACCTCAAGTTATTTAACAAGAATGTTTCCTCGGGGGAAGTTAGTTAAGACTATTGGGAATAATATTACCGATGCTTCAAAGTGGTTCTCTGATACAGTCAATAGGTTTACTGCAAGGTCAATTGTTTCGGGTAAATATTTTGAGGGTTTAAGTGAGGGGCTTGATTCAAAGGCAGCAATGAAAGCGGCAGATGATTATGCGGGGAGATTGATTACAGACAAGTCTAAAGGGGGGTTACCAAACATGTTCTCCAACAGGATATTAAGGCCTTTAATGCAGTTCCAGTCTGAGGTGAATAATAGTGCATCATTCCGTCTACATGATATCCCACGAAGTTCAAAGTCCGTTGGTGAAACAGCTTCGATATATGCACAAATTGCATTGTTGGGATTTGCCGGAAACGAGATTAGCGAAAAGGTAACAGGGCGTAGACCAATGGCAGATCCTATTGATTACTTTTTAACAGCCACAGGAATAAGGGATGGGGACATTAAAACAGGGGAGAGATTAAAGGGTGTCGGTAAAGATACATTGGGACAAGTCCCATTTACGGGAGGGCTGTTCGGAGGAAAGTATCCTGTTGAAACAGCATTTAGAAGTCCAATAGATTTTCTTTCTTATGTGATTCCGCCTACAGCTGGGGGACAAATAAGAAAAACTTCCACAGCAGCTGCCGTGGAAGACGGAGATGTCAAAGATTCTCTTGGAAGAACAAAGTTTACAATACCAGAAGACGAGAAATTAAAAACTCTCTTTTCGGGGATATGGTCTGCATCTACAGCACAGGACTATTTGAATAGGGGAAAGAAAAATGAAGAGGGAAGCTCAGGTAGACCATACCCAAGAAGTAGATCTTCAAGGAGTAGACCCTCGAAGAGAAGTAGACCTGCCCCAAGATAATTTGATTGACAAAGACAATGAAACATGATATTTTAGAGAAGCTAGGATTAAATATTGCTTCGGCACTTGCATATTTGATTGCTGGTATACTTGCTTTTTCAAGATTGGCTAATAGCCACGAAGCTTTAGCGACAGAGTTCCATGATTATAAAGAAACAACAGTTGTTAAAATAGAAGAAATGTTAGATGTTCTAACAGTAATACAAATAGAGCAAGGCAAACAGGGTACAAAGATAGAATATATCGAAGAAAACGTTGAATGAAACTACCAGTAGTTTATTCGCAACATGACATTAGATGGAACGACCTAAAACTAGGTGGTTCCAATTCGAGTATCGGGGGATATGGTTGTACCATTGCCGTTTACAGTATGCTGGCAGAATATTATGGACACCATATTAATCCAGCAGGTTTTAATAAGCTAATGATTGAGAAGGGTTTATATGTAGGAACGTACAAGAACCTGTATTCAATGAATGCTATTACAAAACTATTTCCAGATATTAAATACAGAGGATTCACAGACACTCCAAACGCAGTAACAGACGAACAGTTTGCACTGATTCATAGAGAGTTAGATAATAAAAGACCAGTTGTAATTAAGGTAAAGACATCCCGTAGTTATCATTATGTCCTTGCGACAGATTATACAGGACAGGGGTTAGAGATTGTAGATCCGATAGATGGAAGGATACGGACTCTAAGAAGTAGATATGGTACAGATAGATTCGCTATACACAGGTACGTTTTTCATACAGGTATTTTAGTAAACACAAGTATGCCGACATTAGATTTTTCACAGGGAAGTTTTCTTGCAGACACAAACGGGAAGTACAATGCTTCCGTAGGACTGGTAGAGATTATAGAACAAAGAGGGGGTAATGTAGTTATACAAGCTTTCTGGCCAGATGGGACAGAGTTTAAGAGGGAGGTTCCTTTCCATGAATTGACGCTGCTTAATAGGGATACCAAGACTTTGGAAGAAGAGATTGAGAGATTGATTCTTTCTAATAATAATTCGATGGCGCAATTGAAGACGGCCTTAGTTTCAGAAGGTGCGGCGAAAGCAAGAGCCACTAATCTAGATGAAATGCTAGCAAAAACAAAAACAGATATTAAAAGAGAAGTTGCAGCGAATAAAATTATTCGTGATAGTCTAATGGAAACATCAGATAAGTTGAAACAATTAGAAGGAGAGAATTATAAACTTGTTAAGCAAGTTATAGCCTATAGTAGTACTTTGAAAAGAGAGAGAAAAGAGTGGGAGAAAGAAGAGGTTATCTATAAAGAGAATATAAAAGAGTTGGAGAAGAAGTTATTAGAGAACCCCTTGTTCTTTAAACAAGTGGTAAACAAAATTACGGTATTTATTTTAAAAGTTATCAGTAGATGGAAAAGGTTAAAAGTTTAATTAATAAAATCCCAAAAGAAATTAAAGATGGATTTATTAAAGGAGTAAAGGTATCTGGTTACATTGGAGTTTCAGTTGGGCTAGGAGTTTTATTCAGTGAAGAGTTCAAAGGTGTGCTGTCAGAATATGGATGGTATGCAATGTATGGGGGCGTAATAAATGTCGCCTTGTCCGTATTAACGAAAATCTTAAAGGAGAAATATCCGGACTTGATTATATTCAGATTGGTCTAGTAGTACAAACAGAAAGACCCGCATAAAGCGGGTCTTTTTTTATGGTCAAGGTAGGAGTCGAACCTACGCACTGTGGGGGCTTTCCACTTATTTCGGTATTCCCTTATTCGTTGTTTTAACAACCCCCGACTGCTCTAACCACTGAGCTACTTGCCTTATTAAACTGGTTGGGAGACTAGGAGTCGAACCTAGATGACAAAGCCCAAAACTTTGCATCCTACCATTAGATGACCTCCCATGGCAAGAACCCTCGGAATCGAACCGAGCCAGTTTGGAGACCACCTCGCCAACCTTGGAACATTAGCCTTATTTATAAAACGCCCACATCTTTATTGTTTCGTAAACAATAATTGAAACAAGAATTCCCAATATTCCGACCATTCCCATAGAACATCCACAACCTATCTTCATGGCTATTTCTTTGTTTAAAACCTCGAGCCCTAAGGGGTCTCTATCCTGTTCTGAGTGTTCAAGTGGTATCATAGTGCCATTAGGATGCTAAACTCGTTAGAAGGGCATCAGAGCTCGTCTGCTGGTATTTGTCCATTTCAACCATCATTTTCTCTAATTCTTGTAGGTTTCTGTATTCTTCCCCTAAAAAATCAATCGTAGTCTTCTCGGTTTTGAACTTTCTTGCCTGTAAATAGTCGAGTCGTTTCTTTCCGATATGTTTTCCAAGCCAGTCATTGAAAGCGACTAATCCAAAATAGTCTTTTGAGTGAGCTGATATTTCTCCGAACGTGTGATGTGTCGGGCAAAGCACCATTGCGTTTGCTAAATCCCATCTTAAAATCCTACAGCGTCCCTTGCCTACTATGTGATGAACGTTTAGGGTTGGGTGTGGATTGTGACAAAACTCACAAACATCCATTGCCCGAATCTTTGCGAGTTTCTTCCATAGAGCTTCGCTCTTGCTATTTAATTGTTTTTTCTTTTTCTTTATTGTCATTTTAAAAATTGGGGCGAGAGTGAGACTCGAACTCACATAGATGGTATACCCATTGCTTTACCTCGTTAGTCTGCGTCGACACACCTAACATTAAGCTATCCGCCTTGACGAAAGTCGCTAATTTCTTAACGACTTCGCATCTCTTTCTACTATTGTAGATGAGTTGCGGCAGACACAACTTCAACAACATCGATTCATTCAGCTTACGCCTACTTATACCTACTCCATGTGTTGTACATAAAGGGCAGGACTTATTATAGTTATGTTCACCGTGAACCACCCGAAGGTGTGAGATCACTTACTGGAAGGGGGATTAAGATGTGTTTTCCAGGGATCTTGCGATCACCCTTATCCCACTTCGGGAAGCTAAGCCCGACCCCCAAGTTTGCAATTCACTATCTTGTTTTTAGCTTGTCCAACCGAAGATTACTAGGCCGACTGTCCCTTTCCTCTTCGTACATTAGGGGGTGAATACCCCTTATTCTGTCATTCCAGTAGAGACAACCCTTTGGTTATCCCTACTAATGATAAGGCAATGCCGAAACATTGTCTCTACTGGAGGGGAGGGCTCTAAAACCTTACCGGTCTACCTCCCCTAGTTGACTTTATCTTATCACGTATCATCTTCCTTGTCAAGCATTTTCCGGAAGATTGCTTTACAAGAGATTATTAACCCTACTAACAAAAACAGGAATGCTTCTATAACATCCCACAATCTTTTCTCCATTATCCTACGCTAAATATACTCTATATATTAGAGTATATTATTCACAAAGTCAACGTTTTAGATTGTTGATAAGCGTATTCTTTAATACACTAACACACCTTTTAGAAGTAAGTGATCGGAATCTTTTAAAGCTAATTACCCAATCTGACTTAAAGATTTCAAAACCACACTCGCCAACAATGTCATGGATAATTCTATAAGGAAGGAACTTCATCATTTCCATCTGCAACTTCTCTCCCTCGTCAATCATCTTAAAAATATGCTTTTCGATTCGAGCATTAGTTACATAGGTGGCACACATCTTCGCATCGTCCGTTAGAGCGTGTTTGGGAGAGCCTCCAAATGCCAACATATGCTTTTCTTTAAATTTCTTTGTAACAAGCTTTGCAAAAATTTCTCTTTTATAGTTTTTAAAAACAATCCCCTCTGATTGTCCATCATAATACTTTGAAGGCGGAATCATGCCCTCGTTTATCTCTTCAATGTCTTTAGCATTGCAAATTCTAACAAGAGGAACTAGAGGTAGGTCAAGTTTGTTGAATAGGCTTACTTTTTCATCGTAGTCTAAATACCCCCCGTTTTCTAGGTCTATTACATCAAACCCCAAATAAGGAGGTATCCTATCCCAATCATATTGCACACTATGGGCTACACAATTCTCTCCACAGAACATTAAACCTTCGGGCTTATATTTGTCTCTCACCTTGTCAAACTTCTCCCGAAGGTATTGTATTACTCTTTTAAAGTTACCTGAACCCTCTCCCTCAAGATCGCAATTCCTACTTCCGAAATATGCTTCTCCGTCTTTAAACATAAAGCGGAAGTTAGCACCGTCGATTTTCTCCTCAATGAAGATTGTATCATCGCCATCAAGGAATATCAATTCGTTCTCTTCGTTACCAATTGCGTATATTTTTGGATACTTGATTAGGTTCATTCAAATAGACTTGGTAGTATCTCTCTTATTTTTTGTCCTTTATACATATGTGGAGCATCCAATAGAATTTTCTTTTGTTCTTTTGTAAGTACTAGCTTTGATTCTTTTTCGTATTTAGCAAGGTCATCCTTTAATTCTTTCGTCCGAGTCTTTAAGTCCTCCATCTCATGAAGGTATCTTTTTACCCCAATTAAATATTCCACAAGCTGAAATTTCTCCGTTGCAACCTTTGATTCTTCTAGGGCCTTCATTGCTTTTGTTAAATATTTTTTCTCTACCTTGACTACTGTTCGTTCTTCTGTTCGTTCTTCTGTTCGTTCTTCTGTTCGTTCTTCTGTTCGTTCTACCTCGCACATTGTTTTTTCTTCCATGCCGGTTATCGTGACCGGATTATATGTTTCTTGTCTTATCATTAGTATGGAAGGTCTTCTGGATTAACAACATCCTTTTCTTCTTTTTCTGGTACTTTCATATCTTTTTCTGATGGAACGTAGTCTGTAATCTTACAGTATTGAACATCTTCTTGTGGTTTAATACTAAGGATTATCTGCTGTCCAATTAGTTCATTCACGTCTTCTTTACCATATAAGTCTAAGTCTCCTAATTCTGGATATACTGCTTTAACTATATTGTATAAATTAGAGCCGTCACGTCCTTTTCTAGGGGCGGAAATAAATGGTTTAACCCAATCCTTCCATACGAGTCTATCGTTCTGGTCTCCCTCTGTTAGAACACGGAAGACAAACGTATATAATTCATCTCCCACTTTGTTGTATTTGGAATCTTCCTCAATAAACTTGTCTTTTACATCATCTATTACTACTTGATATAGACCTGCTTTCCAAGGCTTGTATTCTTTTGCTTCTTGTTTCTGCATCTTTATTGTTGCTGGCATTTTAAATATTTCTTAAATAATAACACAACAGAACCCTCTTGTCAAGCCCCTATGAACCTTGCCTTTAAATCCCATAGAATGTCGTCCAAAACGTGAGCGAATTGCCATAATTTAAACCAGTTGTTTCCGTTAAAACAGTCGTACGAATTATGAATGTTGCAATACTCACCCTTGCAACATTCATACATACAAGGCTCGTGTGGACTTAACTTATCAAACAAGAACTGTATTAATCTCTTCAAGTAACAATCTTTCTACATTCGTTACAAATATAAAACATTCCCCTTTTGTAAACATCTCTACCACAAGAACACTTCTTTGACTCCTCAATATCAAGTACCTCTTCTGCATTTTTAACATTGACCTCCCCTTTGAGACTGTCAAGGATCTTTGCAGCATGTTTATCTGGTATATCCTTTACCTTATCTACTTTAAAATTCGTTTTTAATTTCTTACAAGCCTCCTCACAACCCTCTTCACCACGGCTGTCAACTAAACAAGCTATTATTTTGTCGTAATTGTCTGTTAGCATATAATTACTCTTTTCTTTAAATCTTACACCACTGTTAGTAGGTTATTGGTGGGACAACAGAGGTTGGTTTGGTGGACTCTTTTCTAATTCCACCCCTTTAATCAGATACCTGTTGTCGCCCCCAATAACCTACTAACTATTTTTAATAATCGAATTATACTCAATATACTCATTATACTCAATAACTACTTATCATCTTCTCTCAAGATTGACCAATCACCTGTTTTAATTTTCTCTATCTTCTGTAATGCTCCTTCTAGTTTCTTTTCTTTTAAATCTTTCTGTATCGATATATCATTGATATCCTTCTGAAGTTGTTCAACCCTATAAAATAGTTTCTTGATTAAACCAGCCGCTGTTTTTCTTTTGTCTTCTATTATCTGTTTCACCGTCTCCTCTACAAGAGTTTTCGGGTTTACATCTTTAATAGGAATCATATTTTTCTTACTAAAATAAAAAAGGTTGTGGGTAGGTATCTACCGTTTATCCATTGTCCCGTATGCTTGAATAGATAATAGCAGAAAGATTCGACCTTGTCAAGCATATTATAAAGAAAAGACCCCAAATTAATGAAGTCTTTAGGACTATTTAATAAAATTTCGTTATTTACAGGAACAATACTCTATGTCCTCTCTTTCTAAGGGCTTGAAACACGTCTCACAAAGGGAAAACTTAATCTTTTTCGTTATTTCTTGTCCTTTTTCCTTACTTATCTCTACTGCTAGCTTCTCACTACTCCAATTATTAGCGTCTGCCATCTCTAACCACTCTACTGGTCTCTCTGTATATGCGGCTTTGGCGTGATGTCTATGACTTAGTCTAGGAATTCTATTATCCATGCCAAATGTCTCTGCAACCCTTCGATATTGATACATTGTACTCCTTGCAAGTCCTACCTCTATACTAAACTTACCCAAACAATCCTTACCATATGCGGCCGTTACCAAAAGTGCCAAATCCCCCAACTTCCATTGTGTATTATCCTTTTTCTCCCTTATCACAATTGCCGTAGACAACAATTCTTCCCACGTTGGCTTATTTTCCATATTTCTTATCAAAATTCCTATATGTTGTATTAAAAGTCTTTCCCGAAAAGATCATTCTGTTAAACCTAGTCTCTAAAATCGCACACTCTTTCTTTGAAATCACACTCTTTAAGTTACCCTGTTTATCAAATACTCTGCAAACTCCGTTTCTATTCTCTTCATAAGGAACTTCATATGCTAACCTGTTCCTCATTTTATACCTAATCGGTAGGTATACCGTTGTTACTTCCATTACTATCCTCTTTACTTAACCCAATCTTTTTTATGATACTTCTGTTTCCATTGAGACCTTGCTTCTATCCTTCTTTGTTTATGAGATTTAACAACCGTTATCCTTTTACCCTGTACATCCTGTAAACATTTATTGTTATTTAAACGTATAACCATTTTCTATCGTTCGGTTTGATTTCTTTAAGGACGCACCCCCCTTACCCCCCTCGAGAGATAAGAGCTAAGCACTGTGCTCTAACCCATTTATGAAGCCTTCAAACGTTGACCAAACCTTTTACAATCCCTCTTCGGGACTCAGGAGACACGTTTGGGCTATTTAAAGCGAACCGTTTCTCTCCATCTTCTTATCTGCTCTATCGTTTCGGAATCATTCCTGTCGTTACGCTGTTGTTCCTTCTTTATACTAGCGAACAACTTATTATCGTTCTCTTCAGAACTTCCACCCCCTTATTGCAGGTGTGGAATCCCCACTAGTGTATTTGCAAAAGACCAGACATAATATGTGTTAATCAATCCTAGTGGGGTATTATGTTAGGTCTTTTATCAATACAGATATACATTAGCATACATCTTCTCAAATGTCAAGGATATTAGCCCGCATTTTATAGCGGGCCGTAATATTGGCTATTTTAACAACCCCTCTGTTTCGATACTATCTAAATCAACTAAATCTATAACTGGCATACCGATTTTTTCATTCGTAAGGCGGTAGTTTTTATTTGCCCATTCTTTCAGCTCCTCTACCACCGCCTTTCGCTCGGATTGAATGAAGGCTAACAAATTATCCCAATTTTTTACAACCAGAACAGGCTTTTCATCCCCATTCTCTATCTCATCAAAATATTCTAACAATCTCTCCTCGAATGTACTCATTTCATTTCTTCCATTTTAATTAAACGCTCTCTAAACGATTCTAAGGCCTCCCTTTCTGTATCTATAGCAATCACCCTACCTAGTCTCACTTTACCCTTCTTAGTGTACTCTACGTCCACTAGAACATAACCCTCTATAGAGTCTAGGTACAAGATTCTGTCTTTTTTAACGAATTTTCTAAAACCCTTGTGTTTCTCAACAGCAAGATTTGCCTTTAGTATCCTAATCACAATACAGAACTTTCATTAGATTTAAAGCCTGCATCATAAGCATCGTACACGTGAGCTTGTAATATCTCGTACAAATCGTTAGGGACATACGTTAATGAGTATGTCTCCGTTATCTCTTTTGTCATTGACATAACAATTGTCTCTAACTTTCGACTGGTTTTTTCCCCTGTTAATCTCTCTGTTACACAATCCAAACATTTACGTGCTTCTCTTATATCTTTTATTCCTTTCTCAACCTTTTCTGCTACTTTTTTTACGTCCATTTTTCTTTTTACTAAATTAGTTGTTTCTTTAGCGCTTCAAGCGACTCTTCAGATAATTCAATCTCTTTGCCGTCTATTGTGATTGTGTGTTTCTTGTCATGTAGTCCTGTAATTCTCTTGAATATTTCGGCATCAAACTCAGGTAACGACTTAACATAATCTATTGCTTCTTGTGGCATATCTTTCCATGCTTCGTATGGCTTTTCCCAGTCATCCAGAGTCGACTCCATTTCGGAAGCATCGACCTTCTCCCAATCACTACCGTTTTTGAGATATAACTCATACCCATTATTGAATTTAGGAAACCAACCGTCTAGTTTTTCATGTAGGTCGGACCAAACTTCATCGAAGCGTTCTTTGCTCACTTCAATTCCAAAAATCCTTTGAGTTATCGGTCTATCAACCTCGAATATACTCCTGTTCACACCATAACAATTGAGAATACCATAGCTCCAATTGACCGCATCGCTCATATTGACCCCCCTGCTCCAATTGACCCCCCTGCTCCAATTGACCCCCTTGCTCCAATTGACCCCCCTGCTCCAATTGACCGCATTGCTCCAATTGACCCCCTTGCTCATATTGACCCCCTTGCTCCAATTGACCGCTTCGCTCCCATTGACCGCTTCGCTCCCATTGACCGCATTGCTGTTCGTTATATTTTTCATCTTTCTTTTTACTAAATTAATATCTACGTTCTGCCTCCCATTTATCATCCATCCACCCTTCTGTAGCTTGGACAAACCTTTCTGCCTCTAGTCTATCTTCTAATTCTTGCATATTGCCCCCTTTTAATTAATTCGTTTTTTTTAATTCTCTTTCTAATAATAATATAACATATGAACATTAACTCAGTCTAAAGTAACTCTGGATTCTCGTAAATGTTACCGATTATTTCAAACCCGTGAAGGTTGAGATTATAGTTTTTTAATCTTATTCTCTGTTATAATCCTCCTCTATAAGAAATAATAACTCATCTTCGTCAAATAATAACGCCCTATCTTCTATAATTCCATTGTTCATAACAAGAAAGCCAAAACTAAAACTAAAATAAACACTAATGTAACAACACGCATAACCTGTTCTTTTGGATCTACTCTCATTGTTCTAATTCGACTAATTTATTATAAAATTGTCCACATGTATTCTTCCAGTGTTGAGATGGATTATAGCCAGCGTTTGACATCTCGATAATTGTCATGTTCTTATATTTCGATTCGCTAATCTCTCGTGTAAAGGACTCTACACCCTTCTCGTACGTTGACCAGTCCCAATCCCCATGTTGTAGACCTCCCCAAACACCATAACCCCAAGCGTTCCATTTATAGTTCAAGTTCTTCCAGAATGAAGTTTCACAACCTGCTATTGCAACGACCTTCTTATAGTCTACACTATATCTATCCGCCGTGTCAATGATATAATCAGAATCCACATAAGAACCGTAACTCTCAAGAAACCCCTTCACAACAACCTTTCTATTATCCACAATCTCCACCTTGTGTTCAACCTGTTCAACAAATATACCAGACTCAACCTTCTGCTCTTGTCGTACGGCTTCCATAACTTTGTAATCTATTTCTGGACGAAAGTTATAGCGTGCTGTAATTTCTGAATCTTTCTTAACAGCATAGAAGCAAGTAGAACCCCCAATCAGCACCAACATCATAAGCGACTGTAAATAATCTTTCTTCATTTTATTTCTTCTAAAGTTAAGCCCTCCATGTAATCATAGATTGAACCTGTGACAACATCCTCATCCCAAGAAGCCCCAGCAGCAGCAGACCCAGCACACCTAACAGCCCCAGCAGCCCAAGCAGCCCAAGCATACCCAGCACACCTAGCAGCCCAAGAAGCAACCCTAGCAGCATACCTAGCAGCCCTAGCATACCCAGCATACCTAGAAGCAACCCTAGCAGCCCAAGAAGCAGCCCTAGCAACATCCCCGTTCTCTTCTGTTGGGTTATCCAACCAGTTCTTCGCTGCTTCTATAGCTTTACGTGGTCTGTCGTCCTTAGGCTGTTCCATTTCATAAATGTCTATAACCTGTTCCGCTGCGAAGATTGTCAACTTAACGGAATCTGTTTTTGTCCACTTCCAACATTTAACGATCCGCATTTCTTCCCAAACCTCTTTGTCATCTCCAATTATACTTTCTCCCCTACATTCTACCTCTGCTACAATTTCCCCTTGCACATATAAAAAAGCTTCTCCCATTCTCTTGGAACAATGAAAGCCTGCGTTACACATATCTAACTTTCCTATGTGCTTATACCACTTCCCAATCTCCCACGTGTGAGCACCGTATTCCGATTTAAAGCCCTCTCTAAAAAACTTATATCTTTTGTTCTTCATCTTACTTATTAATTAAATAATGTGTTCTATAACTTTCTCCATACGCAATGAAGCAAAGGGTTGTTAGATAGTCAAAATTCCAATCTTTACCCTTATAGTTCATTTCTACAATGTCAAACCTTTCATCTTTTTCCAATTCTTTACAAACACCTATAGAAGAGATTGTTTTAATCTTCCTTCTCATTTGCCAAGCTCTATGAGCTTCTAATGCAGTTGGTTTGACTAGTTTCTGTTTCAACAACCACCCTTTTAATCTATTATTATAAATCATATAGACATTTGTTCAATCTTAAAATTAAACGAGCCAATAACTCCCTGTTTGTCTCTCCCCATTTAAATTCGTACCAGTGGAAAGTAAGCAACTCCCTGATTAGATCTTACATTCTTTCTCCTAAAATAAAATCGATAAAGCTTAGAACCGCATTTAGTACCAGAATAATAACGAAATAAGTAAACAATCCAACCCCTAGCATTTCCAGTATTGTCATTAGTTTAAATCAGTTAAAATATAGGTACCATCATCAATCTTCTTTTGTGTCTCCTTTGTCGTCTCACCTAGAAAGATGTTTCGATATTTACCCGTTGTTCTTGAGTAGTTCCAGTAATTTTCATCAAGAAAGGTCTTCCTTGACGAAATCTGTACAATAATAGAATTATAAGACTGAAAATATGTACAGCCTTTTGTTTCTACGACAAATTGATTACCAACTGGATTACCACTTGGACTCAACATGTTTTTTACCTTGACCATGATATTTCAACTAAACTAATAAACAAATTATAGCACGCCATCATTAACAGATCTTAAAGAACAGAAACAAAACACCCAACAGCAACCAACACAACCAAACACTTATAAGCAAACAAACCATTCTCAGACTCTACCTTCTTAGCTTTCAACTCATTAACTACCCTAGATCTCATCTCACTATAAGTACAGTACTGACCTTTTAAATTCCTCATGATAATACTCCTTAATTAATTATTTACATTCTACCATAACAAATACAATTATACAACACTATTATTATAATAAAGTCCTTGACAAGCTACTATATATATGTTACTATAAGATAACAATTACAAAACAAGCTAAACAAGCCCCCTAATGAACTCAAACCACCCAGTAAAAAGATCAAACAGACCCCCAACAACCAAACAAGCCAAACTAGCCGAACTATACAACACTAACCAACAACTCCCAAAGATCAAACAAAAGAACAATAGCCAACTAACTAAGGAAGCAGGATATAACGGAGAAGGACAATCATTAGCAGCAACAGCATGTTCCACAATCAGAACACTCAAAAAGAAAGGACTAATACAGTCTTTTGAGAATATAGAACTAAATGAAGACTATATAGCAAATACTTTAAAATACCTAATTGATAACGGTAAATCAGTCAATGTTAAAGCCTCAGACGCCATTAATGCACTCAAATTAGCAATGAAAGCACGCGGAGATTTAAAAGAAGTATCGGAGACATACGAACAGACGATTAAGAAGGAGTTAAAGGGCTTAACAGAGACACAGTTATTAAACAGACTACAGGTACTTAGAGAGGCATCTACTATCCAAGAAGGGGAAATAATCGCTTAGAATGACACAGGGAGAGCCATTATTACAGCCTATAGTATAACAAAGGGAATAAAAGTATCCCACCTGTGACAGGATAGCATATAAGATTGATACAGCAACGTTCTTGTTTTCGGTAAAAAGGGGTAAAATGAATAGAGGGGGTAGGTGTTTTATATCCTATAGTGTATAAAGACGACAAAAAAGGTAGAGTTGTTAGTTCTACCACGAATAATTTTATTCGCTCTTTGGACTTTATCTTTCAAAAACCTGCTTAAAAGAGCAACCCAGAAGTTGAAGGTTTTTTATGTCAGACTCATCAATTGTTTTCTTTCCAGTCAATCTCGAGATGACTTCTGCCTTTTCGCTATTCTTGATATACATTAGGATTCTACCGTAGTTTGATTTGGTGTAGTACTCGATTTGCTTGTTCATTTGTTTTCTTTTTCTTAATTAGATAAAAACATTATAGCATTGTTACATTAACAAAACATAAAGTCTGCTTGTTACAAGGGTAAATGTACTATAAATGATGATAGTCTTCTACTATGGGGAGGGGATGATAGTCTCCTACTATGGGGAGGGCTGTTAGTCTCCTACTGGAGGGGGCATACACCCCCCCCACCTGATTCGGTTTCTAATGATGTCTCACACCAGGTGCGTAATATATTTTTTCATAGAGTGAGTAAATAACTTGAACAAGTATAGATTTAGGGACAATGTATTTAGGGCTGATGTATTATTAGAGATAGTAGATACGGAGAGTTATTTAGACATGGATGTGAGTGATTTAGACGGTGCGCATTTTAAGTTAGTAAACGGGGATCATGTAATTTGGTTACGTAGATTTGATTGGGGGATACGTAGGTGGAGTTCGTTAGTACACGAGATAGTTCATTTGGCAGATGGTATAATGAGGAGTCGGGGTATAGGGAATGATACAGAGGTGAGGGCATATTACGTAGAGTATTGGACGGAGAGGATGTTTAAGAGATTACAGAAGGATTACGGTTGACAAGAGGGATAGGATATGTTAGGATTGGTTATATTTAAGAAGAAATTGTTATGTTGAATTACAGTAATGTAGAGGAGGGGGATATAATAGTATCAGATGGATATTACAGAAAGGTAGTACAAGAACACAGGGGATATGTTGTAGTAAGTGAGGGTGTGTCTATGGGGGAATTAGACGCGAATTTAAAAGGTCATTATTTACATATTGTGACTTGGGATTATTTAAACAATTATGGTTACAAGATATTAGAGAAAATTAAAGTCGAGGAAGTTAAGGAGTACAGCATGGATGAGATAGCAGAGGCATTAGAGATAGAGGTAGGGGATTTAAAGATAAAGAAAGATTAATATGTTCAAACTAAAGAAGGATCTAAAAGCAGGAGAGTTGATGGAGGTAGACTTGGGTAACGATCTGTGTGAAGAGGTAAAGGGGAGGAATTCTGGGAGGAGAGGAAATACAAAGAGGGTTATGCGCCTAAGTACTATATTGCTACGAGACTTTCGGGATTTAGTACTGTTGAAACAATTGGTTCGCCACAAATAAATTGTTATTATTTCGGTTCAAGAGACACCGCCCAAGAAGCGATAGACAAATTCGGAGATAAGTTGAAGATGTTGATAAGATGACACTAAGTATTGTATTGAAGTTGCCAAATGTTAATTTATATAATGAGATGTATCAATTGACTAGTTTCATTGAGGCTTTGGCGATTAAGTACGACGGATATTTTAAGATAAATCTAAACGATGATTAAGGTATTAGGAGGGGGAGAGGTAGGTAGTAGTATTTACGATCTTATACTAGAGGCCGGGAAAGATGTATTCCTAGAGGACTTGGAGTACGTGATGTACAAGGGCAAGAAGTACGGGGAACATAGTGTAATGACGGGGGATATTACAGGATTTGGACGCACAGACATCCTGCATGTTTGTATACCTTATAGTGATAAGTTTGTAGAGATCGTTCTTGACAGTATAAAAGAAGAAACGGAATTAGTAATAATTCATAGTACAGTTAAGTCTGGAACTACAGAGGAGATAAACAGGAGAAAGTGTAGAAGCGTTTGTGTACACAGTCCTGTAAGAGGAATACATCCTAATTTGGTAGAGAGTTTAAAGACTTTTGATAAGTTTGTTGGGACAGATGACGTGGAGTTATTTGTAAAGGCAAAGAAACACTTAAACGAAATCGGTATTCCTGTTGCAAACGGGGGGGGAAGTAGAAATACAGAATTAGCAAAGATAATGAGTACGACCTATTATGGTTGGAATATTATTTTTGAGAAAGAGATGAAGAAGTTGTGTGATAAAGAGGGGGTAGATTTTGATATGGCTTATACAGACTGGAATAACTCTTACAATAGTGGCTACATAAGACTAGGGGGAATGGATCACGTAGTTAGACCTGTGTTAAGGGACACGGAGGGTAAAATAGGCGGCCATTGCATAACGCCAAATTGTAAATTAATAGATACGTTTCTAACAAGAACTATATTAGCGAGAGATGAAACATTTTAATGGCTGGAATATTTGGACGGCAAGCCTTATGGAACCGTTTATGTAGGAGAAAGAATATGAGAACAGTAGCAGCATTACAAGCATGGAACAATTTCAGTGCATATTATGCAGAACAACTAGGGAACTATTTAGAAGATTATGATTTTACAATCACATATAATCAAAAGAGAGACTATTTAGATCAGTTTGATATCATCTGGTCATTCTTTCCTACTCGACATCCTAATGGTCTGGAACATAAACTAGTAAAGACTTTCTGGGAACCCCATGAGATGGGGTATAAACTAGGTAAGGTCAACGTTGCATGTTCTAAGTATTCGCATAACATGTTAATAAATAAGGATGAGAATGCAATTCTAGCTCCCCTAGGTTTTAATCCCGAACACTTTTACCCGTCCCGTATTACGGAAGGGAAACTAAAGGTTGGATGGTGTGGTTCTTACAAGAATCCTAGGAAGCAATTTGAAAAATTGAAGGAAGTGGTAGATGACATAGAGGGAGTGGAATTTGTCCCTAACTGTGTAACCATGGACAAAGGCACAATACAGGGCAACTTCGAAATGAATGAGATGGTGGATTACTATAAGACTATAGAAGTTTATGTGTGTGCGTCAGCCTCTGAGGGATTTGGACTTCCTATTATGGAATCGATGGCTTGTGGTAAGCCCGTAGTATCATTTCCTGTAGGCATAGTACCAGATATACATGAGAGAAATCCAAAGGCTATCAGGATGGTAAGTATGAATGATTGGGATGGACTAGTAAAACAGATAGAACTTATCAGAGACGCAGATGTAGACTATGAAGAAACCTGTAAAATTGCCGAGGCTTCGGATTATTATAACCTTAAAAATATCGCCCCAATATGGAAGAAAGTATTTGACAGAATATGAGACTATTTGAAGAGAGAAAAGGAAGTGCACCAATAGTAGGAGAGGTTTTTTGTGAGTCTCATGTAGACCCCACATTCGCAGATTGTCAAGGACAAATAACCATAGGTGACTATGTATTCTGTGGACACGGAGTAAAGATTCTTACAGGTTATCACGATTACACGGAGACAGGATACCTTAGACAAAGGACTGTACGTAGCAAGCCAGTTACGCTAGAAGACGGTGTATGGGTAGCCAGTTACGCCATTATCCTTCCCGGAGTTACAATTGGGAAGAATGCAGTGATTGGAGCAGGAAGTGTAGTAACGAAGAATGTACCGGCAGGAGAGTTGTGGGCAGGCAACCCCGCAAAGTTTATTAAAAAGATAGAAAATGAAGAACTATAGAACAATAGATATTGATAAATGGCAGTTTGAGACCACAGGGGTTCATACAGGCATAATGAGGATCGATCTCTCTAAATGGGGATATGAGCCTAGGGGAGACTACGAACTATGCTTAAAGGTCTTTAGAGACGATTACAAGCCCTTAGAAGAGTTTATGTGGAAGCACACGAACCTAATGGATGCAACCATAATCCAGAACATCCTTCACGAAGAGGGATTTGCCCCTAGGGTTTATGACCTAGTAAAGGTGATGACACCTGTTGGGATTCATTGGGGACAGATAGTAGAGTATCTACCAGATTCCGAGAGAGGAGCCTTCTCGTCCAAGGAAAAGGGGGAAGAGATTAAAAGGGTAATGAAGAAGAATGGGATAGGAATTGTTTCCATAGACCCTAATCCGAAACACAAGTACGTAGATAAAATGGTGGATATGTCTCAACTTTATTTGGTTGACGACATTTATAAGAACGATTTGATAGAACGTTTTACAAAAGATGCTATTTGGGGTTCTAACCCAAAGCCCTATCAGGGGATTAAAGAGTTGGGTATCGAGGGGCAAAGGACTCTAGGACAGAGACTAATTGCTTACGATTTTGATTCGGTAGACTTTAGGGGTAAAACCGTAATAGACTTTGGTTGTTCAGGGGGGGAGTTAAGCAGAGAGGCTGTGGACAGGGGAGCCAAATATTGCGTTGGGATAGATCTTCCAAGGGTGGCTAATGTAACAAGAGAGATGAACAGACTCTTGGGTTATTTTAACATAGACGTAATAGGGGGAGACTTTAGTTGTAAGAAAGAAATTCCGGACGTAGGTCACTACGACATAGCGTTTTACATGAGTACTCAACAGTTAGGTTTTCCAGAGTACTTAAAGGATAGGGTAGACATATTATATTTAGAAGGACATAGCGGAGACCACAGAGAGACCTATGAAGACAGACTTAAAAAGATGTTTAATAAAGTCGAGTTTCTAGGAGGGTCGAATGACCACTCGGTACGTCCAGTTTTTAGGGCAAGCAATGGGACGTAGAATAGCGGCATATTATTTAGCAAGGGGTTTTATTGACGCTGGGGACAGGGTACTAGACATAGATTGTGGTTCCGGAGAAGGAGCGGTTATTATTGCCGACAGGGCTTTTCAGGTTCTAGGGGTTAGTAAAGACATAACGGATGCCATCAGATTTGAGATTAAGGGTTTTATAGAATTTGTAATGTCCGTCCCTAAAAAACAGATGGATGTTGCCATTGCCTTTGGTGAATGGGAACCCGAAGACATTTTAAATATAACTAAACGTTTGATTACAAACAGAGAAATTAATTTTGATGGATGGGTAGAAGTCTGTAGATTTAATCAAGAGACACCCATAATAATTTACGATAAAGAACAATGAAAACAATTACTTCCTCTCAGATACAGAGGAAATTCTCTCAACTCTTCCCAATTCCAAACGAAGGTTACAAGATTACAAGAGATCATATTGTCGTGGCATATCTATTCCCGGCAGACCTTGCAATTAACGTATCTAGGGGCATTGAGATAGATGTAGACACAACGGAACGTGCTAGGGGACGATGTCAAGAATGTGGTGTCCAGAATGTACTGTTTCAAATAAGTAAAACAGATACTCCAAAATATTTATGTGAACGATGTATTGATGCTAGAGAAACTTAAAAAGAACCTTGAACAGATTGACACTAAAGACCTAAAGGAGTCTGAGGAGGCAATGTATGCAGAGGATGAGAAAGAAGGGATACGTGCTACCAAAGAACATCATGAGGAGAAGGAACGTGTTGATGGTATAGGAAAGAACATGATAGAAGAGTCCCTTGGAAAGAAACGGAAATATACAAAATTAGAATACAAGAAGTACTTAGCACAGATTTTTATGTGCTGCTTACGAGATCTTGAATGGCCGTTGGGTTATCAGTGGAGGGTTCTGGTTACACGAAAAGGGATAGCAGTGGCCTTTACGGATAACCACAAACTACTGTATTCCAAGGGTATAGCCGAAACAGGAGAGATAAAGATGGATGTAAATGCAATTAATATGCTTGTTATGAAGACAGAGAATACAATAGAAAGAATAATCAAGGATGAACAGAGAACAACTAGAGGAAGCAATAATTCAGGAGGAGCTAACTTCAAAGGAGTTGGAGGCCAAGAAATACCTCAAAAGCCTATATGATTTTAACTTTGAAGTTCTTGGATTAGAACCTGTTGGAAATTATAGTAAGACACTTAAAGAATTAGCGAATTTTATAGAAAGAAGGAAGAATAAGTTTAAGCTTATCTTATTACCCCGTGGACACCTAAAGAGTACAATCGTAACTGTTGGGAGTACGGTACAGGCTATTGCGGAAGACAAGAGTAGTCGAACCCTAATCTGTTCCGCCACCTATTCAATGGCCGTTTCATTTCTCAACCAGATCAAGAAGACCCTAGCCTATAACGAAGATTTCAAGAAGTATTATGGGCATCTGTCAAGAGACGCTTCTAGGTGGAGCGAGAATCAGATTGATGTAAAAGATCCAGAGGATTCTTATACCACCAAAGAACCAACAGTGACAGTTATGGGTATTGATGGCAACCTTGTTTCTCAGCATTATGATAGAATAATACTGGACGATGTTGTCAGTCGCTCGAATACAGGGACAAAGGATCAGATTGATAAGGTAAAACTAGCATACAAGGATATGCTTGATCTTTTAGAGCCAGGAGGAGAGCTTATAGTAATTGGGACAAGATGGCATTATGATGATTTGTATGGTGCGATCCTTGGAGACAATGATAATCCAGATGAACATTTGGGGAACAATTTCTTAACCTTTACAAGACAGGCCGTAACGAACGGTGACTTAGAGAAGGGTAAGATTTTATGGCCGGCAAAGTTTACGAGAGAGAAGTTGAACGATCTCTATATTGCAAAAGGCCCATATGAATTTTCTTGTCAATACCAGAATGAGCCGGTGGATGATGAGAACGCAACTTTCAAAAAGAGCTGGTTCAAATACTATGATACCGACATGCTTCGGGGCAGAAACCTAAGAACAGTTCTAGCAGTTGACCCCGCCATTTCACTAAAGAAAGAAGCCGACTATACAGCAATGGTGGTTCTTTCAAAGGACCAATTTGGATATGAATATATAAGAGATATTGTGAGGGCAAAGTTCACACCAAAACAAATGATTGACAATATTTTTAAGCTCTATGAGAAGTGGCATCCCACTTCTATAGGGATTGAGATGGTTGCATTTCAGAAAGCTCTGCAATACTTTATACATGATGAGATGCAGAAAAGGCGGCTTAGGCTACCAATAGAAGAACTGCGTCCAGACAGGGGAGATTCAAAGGAAATAAGGATTAGAAGGCTACAACCAAAGTATGCTTCTGGTTCAATTTGGCATGATAGACTATTGCCGCACACGGCTCATTTAGAGGACGAGTTGGTAAGGTTTCCAAAGGCCCCACATGATGACATCATTGATGCTCTTGCATATGCAGACGGAATGTCCATAAGACCTTCTAAGAGAAAAAAAGACGAAGATAATAAAAAATCCACATACCTATACTAATGGCACTTACGAAACAGACGATTAAGGAAATAGCAAGTAGCTCTGGTTATACACCAAGTGATGCTCAAATGGAAAAGATACTTTGGGTTTCCCAGAGACTCGACCAGATGGACGGGGATTACCGTCAAGCCAAAGAAAAAGAGTGGAGAAGCGCAGATGACGCATACAAACCTCCTAGAAGTGAAAATACGGGATGGGAATCCAAGATTGTTCCTCCTCTAACAACTTCAATTATTGAGGCAGAAATATCACATATTATTGAGTACGACACCACTCCGCTATTAGTTGGGAGAACACCAGGAGACGATAAATTCGCTGCTATAAAGCAGAAGATTTTAGAGTATACAAAGGATAAAGGCAAGTTTAAATATCAGCTTTTCCTAATTTTAAAAAGTATGCTTATCAGGGGAGATGGTATTGGATACGAGTTTGTATATAGAGATGCTAGGAAAGTTCAGGTTCCTAAGGGTCTTGATAAAAAGGGAAACATTGAATACGAGGAGGTAGATAAGGTTTTCTTTGAACTTCCTTATTTAAAATATGTTCCACTAGAGGATGTATACTTTGACGAAACAGCACTGGCTTTACGAGGGCCTGATGGATGTAAGGACGCTATTTATGTAAAGTATTATCAACTAGAGGACTTTAAAAACACATTTAGGGGCAGCAAAGATCCACTCGGAAACGCAAAGTTTGTTCGGGGTGGGGGAGAGATTGTAAAGAACTATACCTTTAAAAGGGGCGAGGAACAAGGGGAGTTAGTTGAGGTATTAGAATATTGGAATAGGGGAATTCCCTATGATGCAAAATGGGTTGTTGCAAATGGAGTCTTACTTGAGAATGGGCCTAATCCATACGACCATAAAGAACTGCCATTTATTAAAGTATGCGATGTTCCGGAATTAAACTCTTTCTACTCTACAGGAGAAGCAGAGCTTTTAAGAGATATTCAAAAAGAGATAACTACAATCCGTCGAATGAGACTTGATCGTCAACATTTGCAGATTGATAAAATGTTCCTGGTTGGCGATAGCGAGACAAGCATTGATGACGATGAGTTGACAGTAAGGCCACATGGAATCTTCCATGTAGCAGATGTGAATAATGTTAAAGCCCTTGAATATTCGGACATTAAACCTTCCGCTTATCAAGAAGAAGATCGGTTAAAAGAAGACGCCACCAAGGTTACAGGAATGGACGATAGGATGCAGTCCTCGTCATCTTCTTCTGCAAGAACCGCTACAGAGGCTGCAATTTTAAAGGAAGCAACCTTACAAAGATTGCGCACAAAGTTATTCTTACTAGAAATCGACACTCTTGTGGATTTTACAAGACTAAGGGAATCCAATATGCGACAGTATATGAGGGAACCCAAACTAGTTAGAATCCTTGGGGAGAAAGGATCTCAGGTTTACAAGGACGCTGTTAATACAGCAAAGAAAGAAAGTCTTTTGGCAATGCAAGGGGAAGAGGCTTATAGAAAAGAATATAATACCATTCCAATTGAGGGAGAAAGATTCTATAAAGACAAAGAATCCGGGGATATACAATCAGAAAAGATTGAAGGAAGATCGTTCTTACAAATTCTTCCCGAATACTTAGATCCAGAAATGGATGTAAGATACCAGGCTGCACCAGATTTACCAGTTTCTAAGGCACTGGATGCACAGAGGTTTTCAGAAGTGTATCAAAGCCTTGTCAAGAATCAATCATATGATCCTGCAAAGTTAGGAGCAGAACTATTGAGGGTCAATGGTAAAGATGCAGACGAGTTCAAGGCACAGGGACAAGGAGAGAGTGTACCGTCAGAAGATGTTGCAGACATACAGAAACTTGTTGATCTTGCTTCTCAAGAGAATGAGGATATGATGAACGGTACAGACGTACTCTCAACACCATATGCTACAAGTAAACACACAGAGATACATTACGCATTTATGGAAAGTCCTGATTTTGTAAACGAAAAGGATCTTACAATAATGAGTATATTCACACAACATGTTCTGGGTGAAGCCAAGGCACAAAAACAAAGAGGTGAGGCAAGTATTGCAAACGCTCCTGTTGGAGCCGATGGGGGAGTAGCTCCACAAGGAGTAGACCCAACATTGAAGTCTCTACTTCCAGACCAAATTCAAGGCGGGGGAGAAGTTGAATCACTAGAACCACCAAGAAGAAATAGATGAAGGATATAAAAAAGGACTTAACAAAATACGACAAAAAGGCTTTACAGCAATTTGTACGGCTTGCAGAAAGCCCTTTATGGGATCCTGTACTAGAATGGATTGATGAATACATGAAGCATCAAGCCACAAACTCATTGAAGTTAGATAGTACAAGTCCAGACCTCTCGCCACTACACGCCCAATATAAGGGAAGGGTGCTTAGTGTTAAAAGATTGAGAGATCTTGTCCAGAACTCAGCAGACATAATAGACCAGTCTTCCAAGAAGGCTAAAGGCCAAGTAAAGGAGAAAAATCTTTACTAGTTGCATTTCAGAAAACAAACCCCTATTTTTAAAAACGATAATATATTAGATCGGGATAACCAACAGGCCCCTAGGTAATATGATACAGGGATAATCTTATGACCCCGAAGAAGGTAACAGAAATGTTAAACAAAGACGAACAGGAACAGAACGAACAGAACGAAGAAGAAGGTTCCAAAAGCACCCCCGATAATACTCAGAACGGACAAGGTGAAGAACAAGAGTTGATACTCGGCAAATTTAAAACTCAGGCAGACTTGGAGAAATCCTATACAGAGCTTGAAAAGAAACAGGGTGGATTTGCAGACGTAGAGAGAGAGCGAGACGAATATCGCAAATATGCCACCCAAGTCCAACCAGTAATCAACCAGATTGAAAACGACGAAGACCTTGCAAATATTATAAGGGAGAAGATGGGACTAAAAGTTGAGAAAACTGAACTAAAAGAACAGCCTCAAGTAGAAGTTCAAGAAATCAAACAGAGATTGGATAGGGTTGAATCGAGAGATCGAGTGAACGTTGTACAAGACTTTGAAAAGAAATATGGAATTGACTCACTCGAAGAGGGTGCACGAAAGGAAATAAGAAGTAAGATCGAAGGAAGATTAAATAGATGGGGTAAATCCGCAAGAAGCGGAAACTCTAATGGATTGGCAGGACATCTAGAAGATGCATATGCTCTGGAAAATAATAGTAAACAGATTGAACAGGCCCGAAATGAGGCTATTATTAAAACAAAGCAGAACGAATTAGGTATCTCAGCAGATGGGAACTCAGTAAAAATGGGTTCAACGACAGAGGTAACATTATCACCAGAAGAGCGAGAGACAGCCAGAAAGCAAGGAATTGCTGACAAAGACTATCTTGCAGCAAAAACAGAGATAATGAAAGAAAAGGGCTTGATAAAATAGATTAGAAATATAAAGCTATGGCAAGGTTTGAATTTAGAAAACATTTGCTCGGAGCAATAAACACAGTCACATTACCATTTACAATCGCAAATTCAGTTACGGTTACTAAAGGTGGAGCAGTTTACATCGATGGCGATGGATATGCAATCCCTTGTACAGCAGGTTCGCTTGTTGCAGGTATCGTAATGGCAATTACAGATAAAAATGGTATTGACTTAGGAAACACAAGTGAGACATTGGACGGTACATATACCGCACAATCTGGCTCAACCAATGGAAGCTACTTATCAGCAGATGATAACGAAACTGTCCTAAAAATTACAGTTCACGTAGCATTAGACCCTTATGCAATGTATAAAAACGATGCAGATGGAAGTCTATCGCAAGGAGATGTATTGCAATTTGGTAACTTGATTAGTGCTTATCAGTTAGATGCCACGGATTTTGATTCCCCAACGGGTGGTCAATTTCAATGTATGGCACTTGACCCTGATTCCGAGAGTGATGATTCAATGGGACTATTCCGCATTGCGGAGTCACAATTGTTCCCTTACGCACAACGATAAATTAGTAGAAAAGATTAATGGCAAGGAGAAATGATTTTGGAGATTTATTAGAACCAGGATTTAGAAAGATTTTCGATGATAAATTCAGCGAAATTCCTTTACAATTCCCAAGTGTGTTCACAATAAATTCTTCAAGCAAGCAGGATGAGAAAGATTCTGCCGTATCTGGATTTGGATTGTTAACGGAAACTGCTGAGCAGGATCCAATAACGTACGAAGATCCATTACAAATGTTCAATGTTTCTTATGTTCATAAGAAATATACGAAGGGCTTCAAGGTCTCGAGAGAGATGCAAGAAGATGACCAATATATGGTTATGAACAAGAAACCTGCAGCTCTTGGTAGAGCTTCAAGGAGAACTGCCGAATATTATGCGGCACAAAACTTCAATAATGCGTTCAATACCGACTATACAGGCGGAGACTCGAAGCCTTTGGCTTCAACATCTCATCCACGTGCAGACGGGGGTACAGCTCAAAGTAATGCTAATGCATCAGGAATTGTTCTCAATGAGACCAACCTAGAGACAGCGGCACTTGCAATGAGGGGACAAAAAGATGATAAAGGAATGAAGATTATGGCAAAAGCCAAAACAATCGTTGTTCCACCTGCTCTTGAAAAAGAAGCAAAAATTATTGTCGGATCAAACCTAAGATCGGGACAAACGTCAACAGGAAACGTTAATGATCTAAATGTCTATAAAGGACAATACGAGATCAAAGTTCTTGACTATTTATCAAGTGAAACCGCATGGTTCTTGATGGATGGGGCTCTTGATGAGTTGAATTGGTTCTGGAGAATAAAACCGGAATTTAAGCAAGGTAATGCATTCGATAATGACGAAGCATTGTATAAGGTTCGAGAAAGATTTTCAAGCGGCTGGTCCGATTGGAGAGGTTTCTGGGGATCGAAAGGTGACGCTGGTTCTTATACCGACTAAACCTACAGTTTGGGCCGGGGCAACCCGGCTCTTAGCTTATTTTAACTAGAGGATTATGGCAAAGAAAGAAGTAAAGAAAAAAGAAGCGGTGGTAGAAGAGGAAAAGATTCCTGGTACTACTTCAACAAGTACACCAACAACAACTAGTACTTTAACGAGCAAAACTACATTACCAAATAAAACAGAAGAGATAATTTCGGTAAACGTTACAACTAATGAGGAAGAGGTTGTAGAACATAAGATTCCAAAGGGGGTCTTTATTTTAAAAAATCCCGCAAAAGGTAATATTGATATTGCTTACGAGGGGAAAATCTATAAACTAGGCTCAGGAGAAGAGAGACTGTTTAATGAAGAGGTTGGATCTTTCTTGAAGGAAAGATACCCATTCTTGAAAAGATCTGAATTAACAGCAAAGAATATGGATATAATTGCGGAGGCAGAATCCCAAGTATCTCCATTGACATTTAAGAAACAAAAGAAAAGGGGAACATTTGATCCCAACATATACGACAAGAAGCTAGGGCTTACGGGTAAAGGTGTTGAGGACGATAACTTAAAAGGATAAGAGAAATCCTCTAAACTCTAAAGCGATATTATGATTCAACACATAGAAGACCAAAACGGACATGTTATGCCAGTTGATGGTTACACGGATCCAACAACAGGCAAGACTTATGCCTATGCTCATCACATGACAACGACGAGTACAAGCACAAGTACAAGTACATCAACAAGTACATCAACAAGTACAACTACAACGTCCAGCAGTACGACAACAAGTACAAGTACTTCAACAAGTACAACTACAAGTACGACAACTACATCGAGTAGTACAAGTACTTCAACAAGTACAAGTACTTCAACAAGTACAACTACAAGTACGACAACTACATCGAGTAGTACAAGTACTTCAACAAGTACAACTACAAGTACTACTACAAGTACGTCAACAAGTACAAGTACATCAACAACTACAACGAGTTCTAGCACCACAACTACACTTCTTTAGTCAATCCTCTTGACATTAGTTTCGATGTGTGTTAGTATAAAACAACTCTAATAGTAAATAAACCTTACCTTCGGGTAGGGTTTTTATTTTTAATAAGTATCATGAAAAAAGTTGCAATTTTAACCTCCTTTACATCAGCGGATTGTGCTTACAGTCTTAACAATGTAGTGCAGGATCAGATAAAGATGTTGGTAGATAATGGTTATAAGCCCATAGTAATTGCTAGTGAGGGGTTTAAACCCATTGAGAACTATGCATTACCAGAAGTCGAGATGAGGTTCGTCCCCTCGATTACAAGATCTAATAACGTAAGTGTGGATGAGAAGTTTGATGAGGACGTAAAGAAAACATACGAAGCTCTAAAAGAAGCCTTGAAGGGTATTGATGTTATATTCACACACGATTTAATTTACCAACCTGCGGAATTAAAAACCCATGTAGCGTGTAGAAGGATTGCTGCTGAATCACATCACCGATGGTTACACTGGATACATTCAGCAACCACTCCACATATCTTATTAGATAAATTAAATCTTTCCGGGGAGACAAAAGAGATCTATACTCCATTCTTAAAGAATAAGTTCCCGAATAGTTTTCTTGTTTTTCCAAACGCATATTCAAGAAGAAGGATTGCGACCAATTTCGGATACGAACAAGACGAGGTGAAGACCGTTAACCACCCAACAGACATCTTCACATATATGGACATGCACCCAATGACACAGAAGTTAGCAGAGGGTAAAGATCTTTTATCTGCTGATATGATTTGTGTATATCCAATCAGACTTGATCGGGGAAAGAACGTAGAGGTTCCGATTGAAATATTAGCACAAGCCAAGAAAAAGGGGATGTCTGTTCGCATGATTGTTGTGGACTTTCATTCAACAGGAGGAGATAAAATAACCTATAGGGAATCTTTGAAAAGATTAGGAGCCGATAAAGGCTTAAATGATAACGAATTGACATTTACAAGTGAGTTTGATGAATCGCTGAAAACACGATGTCCCCGAAAGATGGTTAGAGACCTTTTCCTTCTTTCTAACGTATTTATAATGTCTTCTAAAAGCGAATCATATTCATTAATTACGCAAGAGGCTGCAATGTGTGGGAACATCATTCTTATCAACAGAGACTTTCCCCCATTCATTGATGTGTTTGGGGATGCGCCTTATCAGGGACAATTCTCCTCTAACATGGATGCTTTAACAGGGATGGATGGAGAGACGACAACAGAGTTTAATGACAAAGATGCTTACATGTCGGATATGGCAGGGAGGCTAATCTATGAAATCAAGAACAATCGAGTATTACGAATGAAGGATAGGACAAGAAAGTTTAGGTCTTTAGATTATATCTTCAAACACCAATTACAGCCTTTGATAGACTTTCAACCAAGGGGAATTGCAAAAGAAGCAGAGGAAGTAAAAGAAAATATATATCAAGAAGCGGAATTACTATGAGGAATCGATCAACTACGTTCTCGATAATTACACCAGTACGTAATAGACAAGATACCATCAGGAGATGTATGGAGTCGGTCTTTGTACAAACGTATGCTAAGAAGAACTACGAACATATCATTGTGGACGATGCATCGAAGGACGACACCATAGAGCTCGTTAAAAGCGTAAGTTCTATGCAGTCATGTAGGGAACCTATTAAACTAATCGAACAACCAGAACACTTAGAGAGAGCCATTTGTCGAAATAACGGAATGTTGGAAGCAAAACATGATTGGATTTGTTGGCTAGATTCAGACGATGCTTATACGCAAAGATATTTAGAAACGGTAGCACGAGCAATCAAAGAGAATCCAGAAATACTATGCTTTAACTTTGGGTCGATTGTTCACCACAATGACAATCACCATAGTACACGACCCACGTTTTGCCCAAAGATTATAAAGGACGAGGGGAATGGGTTGGGTTGTCACGAGGAGTTTAAGAGCGGTAAGATTGGAACTGGATCCTTTGTCTTTCACAAGTCTGTGTTAGATACTATAGGAATGCTTCCTGAGGTAAGTAGCCCATACGCATTGAAAGACGAAGCCATAAAGGAATTTGGGAAGAACTGGAATGAGAGTAAAGATATATTTGATTTGTATTTAGAGAAAGGTGTAACACTGGGTAATCCTTGGGGAGATGATTATTACATGTTTTACAAGATTACAAGAAAGTTTATAAGTAAACCGTTGGGTATTAATTTGTATTACCATAATGTAAGATAGAACATTTAAAGTTAATTTAAAATTAAAAAGATGGAAGACAAAAAAGAACAAACTTGGCAAGAAAAAGAAAAAGAAGCTAGAGAAAAGATAGAGGCGGATCGAAAAATAGATATTGTCATTACGTCATACAATCGTAGACAGTTTACAGAGACATGTATACGAGAGATTTATAATAGAACAACAACACCACATAGGGTTATTGTTGTGGACAATGGTTCAACAGACGACAGTGTATCATACCTACAGGCTTTAAAACACACAGGACACATAGACGTTCTAATCCTTCTGGATAGAAACCTAGGATTAGAAAGGGCAAAGAACATTGGGCTGTCAGTTGTGAATTCAACATGGTATGTAGATACAGATAACGATATTATTGTTGAGAGCCCTAGAGATGGTACAGATTGGTTAGCAAAGCTAGTGGACTTGATTGCAAGGAATACAGAGTTTGGGGGGATTGCATGTAGACCACAGGTAATGGTGGGAGAACCAGGTAATGCTTTTGATAAAGTTGATGAGGTAAGAGAAGGTAACGCAGGAGCACACGCCCGTATAATGCACACAGACACGATAAGAGATGTTGGGGGATGGAATAACCACTTTACAAACAGAAGCGAGGAGAAGGAGATCAGGGGCCGTCTAGGCAAGGTTCAGTTGAAGACAGGATATGCAAAGAATATAAGATGCATTCATTTGTTTGGAGAGAACTGGGGATATAAAGGAGTGGAACATTTCCATAGAGATATATGGCCACCAGTACAAAGTTACGAATGGAACAATGTTAAAATTAATTGGGAGACCTGTAGAAAAGAAGATGAATGAAATAGTAGAAAAGGTTAAGCTGTTTATTGTATAGCTGCTTATTGGGCCGGGTTATGTATTATTTAAGTTATCAAAACTATTGTTCCCCTTGGAAACGGAAGAATGTTTAGAAATCTTTTACGATCAATGAAGATATATATTGTAGACAGTAATGGTTTCAAGTTCTCGAATATTCTCGCTAGAGGATGGACAAAGATGGGACATGAAGTTAGAAGCTTTCACTGTCTTCATATGCCATTATACGATTGGGCAGACATTGTCTACTTTGACTTTGCAGACAACAATGTAAAATGGTTATCGAAATATGCTAACGGGACTCAGTTGAAAGACAACATTCCATACGACCCAAAGAAAACACATGTGGTAAGATGTGTAGACATAGAGGCTTATGCAGGACATCCGGGGCCAGTAGATTGGACTAAGTTTGATGCTTGTATTTTTATATCCGAACACATACAGAAGTATTGTCAAGATAAATTCCCTAGCTTAAAGGGTGTTAAACAACATCTAGTAAGGTGTGGAGTTGAGACAGACAAGTTTCATATTATAGATCGAGAACCAACTGATACTTTTGATATAGGATTTCTTGGAAGGCTATGGATAGGAAAGAACTTTCCGGGAGTATTGGATGTTTTATATGAATGCAAGAAGCGTTGCGATAAGGTTAAGTTACATGTAAGAGCCGATGGTTATGACCCTGCATGGTGGGAAGCTTTCTGTAAGCACAGGATAAAAGCACTTGGATTAGAGGACAATATAGTTTATTATGATTATATAGAGGATCTCACAGATTGGTATAATAAACTAGACTACGTTATAGTACCTTCTTTTAAGGAAGCCTTCTCTTATGCAGCAGGTGAAGCAGCCGCATGTGGAGTACAACCTTTGATATTAAATTCACCAGAGATGGATAAGACATGGCCAGAGAGTTGGAGATATAACACACCCTCAGAAGCCGCAGCAATAATTATGGGAACAGACTATGATAGGAAAAGGGTTCGCCAGTTCATCTTGGACAATTACAGTGCAGAGAAACATATATTAGAAACAAGTAAAATATGCAAGATACCAACGAAAGATTTAAAAGAAAAACAATAAACACCTTTGTCATTCCCGTCATTCGAGATATATTCATTGAGGACTGTCTGGAATCTTTATGGTCACATTGTGATATGGAGCAGCATAGAGTCATTCTAATTGACCAAACAAAGGATGGAATATACGATAGAATCAGGGATAAAGTACATGCATATGTAAGACCACATAGAAACCTAGGATTTGCCGCCGCAATGAATATGGGTATTAGAATGGCAACAACCAAGTATGTGACGTGTGCAAATGACGATATAGTCTTTATTGACGAAAGATGGTGGGATGGTATCCTTGAAACCTTTGATAGACATCCAGACATGGGAGGAGTTAACCCATTTTCCATATGGGAGACTGGATGGGGTTATGGTGCAAAGCCAGATAATCCAGAACGCATAGCAGAGGTTCTAAAGATATTTGGAAAGCGGGGAAGAACCTTTCAAAGAGGGGGACAGGTATTCTTTTCTTATTTAGAAGATGAAAAGAATATTACTAAAGAGGATATTGACTTTATCAAAACCGTAAGACCTGGTATGATAGACGGAATTGCCACATGGTGTACGACATTTAAAAGAGAGTCGTTGGCACTGAAAGGGTTATTCGACGAACGATTTTATCCGGGTGGGGGAGAGGACTATGACATAGGGGGAAGGTTTTATGATAAAGACTATCCGTATGTAGACGCAGGAAGACTTAGGGTTTGTGCAACGTCTAATAGTTGGGTACACCATTTGTGGTCACAATCAAGATACATGGAAAAGAAGGACGCAATGGAGGGTTATCCAATTGAAGCGGAGCGAAGATGGAATAAGCTTGGGGACTGTTGGCCAGAAAAAGAAGACAAAGAAGATAGACACAAAAACCATTGTTTTAATGGTCATCCAACTCTTTCAAGAGGTAGGGTGGGTAATATTTATACAGTAGACTTATGAAAAAACAAATAGAGAATGCGATCGAGAATATTAATATCTTAAACAAGGCTTTAGGCGATATGGTTGCAACGAGAAAAAATCATGAAATAGTAACGATTGCAGTTATTCAAATCTTAAATACACTTAACGACTGTAAGGGAGAGTTCGATACGCATACTGCCCCAGAGACTGGCGTGGAGAAGTAACTGGAATTTCAGAACATAAACAGATAATTTATCCCTATATATAAACGTATAGGGATTTTTATTGACGACAACAAGTACCACAACAACGTCGACAACTACGACCAGTTCAAGCACAACTACTACAAGTACTTCGACAACCACAACTAGTACGTCAACCACGACCACGTTACCATTACACTTTAATGAACGGGATGGGCAGTTCTATTCTTCTGGAATACTTTTGAGAGATTCGGACGATAAGATTGCATTTAGATTTACCCCTTGGCAAACAACACGGATAAGTGAGTTATATCTTTATTTGTCAAAAAGTGGAACTTCACCAACATTTAGGTTTGGGATACAATCCGATAATGCAGGAGAACCATCGGGATCTTTTCTAGCTAGTGCAACCGGTACAATCAGCTCTTCGGTGGGGGGTTGGAAGAAACTTGTCCTTAGCGAATATGCAGCATTAACAGCCGGCGCAACATACTGGATTGTAATGGAACATTCTAGTGGAACTATAGACGGTTCAAACTATGGTGTTATGGGGATGGCTAATAGTAGCGACTCCACATGGGTTTTTAACGATATAGAGGGAGACCTTGCAGTATTTAGTTATAACGGCTCTACTTGGTCAGAAGAAAGCTCTCATACCCCCCTCTTCGGGACGGAAACATTGATTGGGCAACCCATAATTAGATTCGACCTCTATCCAACATACAGCATAAATGACTCGCAGTATGTTAAGTATGCAGAGAAGGTTAAATTTGCAGAAAACAAAACAGTTGCAAGCATCAGGTTTAGCATACGAAAAGAAACGGAGGGTGTTGACGATGATCTATACTATGAGATAAGAGAAGAGGACGACACGCTTTTAAGAAGCGGAATTGTCGTAAAACACACAATGGCCATTTGGGGCAACAATATGTGGGCAGAGGCTAACCTCAGCAGCCCGTTAACCCTGATAGCAGACACCTACTATAGGCTGATATTGTATTCTGAATCCTCGATTGGGAATGAATGGTATATCAATTATGCAGAGGTTTCAATAAGTGGGGAAGAGTCTCCACAACAGGAGAATGCGGGATATGGGGGACAGCATTGTTTTTTAGATAAATATGTGGATAGCGCATGGGGAGGATTAGGGGGAGATGCCGTTGAGAAAGATTTATTGTTCGGTATTGAGGCAACGAGCACGAGCACAAGCACTTCAACAAGTACGAGTAGCTCAACAAGTACGACTACTTCGACAAGTACAAGCACCTCTACTTCAACTAGTACTTCTACCACAACTACTAGTAGTTCAACAAGTACTTCTACTTCGACCACAACAACAAGTAGCTCTACCTCAACATCAACTAGTACGTCAACCAGTACGACCACTACATCGAGTAGTACCAGTACGACCACGAGTACTTCAACGAGTACAACAACAAGTACGTCAACAAGTACTTCTACCACAACAACACTTGCGTTTATATTACAGGAAACGGGAGATGTTATTTTACAAGAAACAGGAGATAAGTTGGCACTTGAACAATTGGGCACAACTACCTCGACAAGTACAACAACAACCAGTACAACCACTACAAGTAGTAGCACTAGTACAACTACAACAACCAGTTCTAGTACGACTACGACTAGTTCGAGTACATCAACAAGTACAAGTACATCAACAAGTACATCAACAAGTACCTCTACTACCACACTCTCAATTGAGTTTGGTAGTTTAGGGATAGATATTATACAGGACAAATTTACATATAACTTAGACACAAAAAACTAATGGCAGATTTAAAAATTACAGAACTTACGGAATTAGAAGCACCGACAACAGACGATTTGGTTGCAATAGTAGATAGTCCCGCCAGTTCACCAATAACGAAAAAGGTAACGGTGGCTAATCTACTTGCCACATCGGTAGACGGTTGGATGGTTGCTGGTGAAAGTTGGACTTCTCCATCCTTTGCAGATACAAATGGAGAATCAACATTAACAGTGACTGTACCAACGGATGCGACTACAAAATATCAAGCAGGTATGAGGGTCAAATTCACACAGGATGCTACTGAAAGATTTGGAATTATAACAAAAGTTGCAGCGACAGAACTAACAATATTTATAGACACGGATTACACGCCAACGGGGAATGCAATAACTCTTCCTTTCTTTTCTATGATGAAAACTCCGTTTGGTTTTGATGGAAACCCTATAAAGTGGAGAGTTATAACAACAAGTACTGCTCTAAGTCAACAAGTTAATCCAACAGCTAATGTTTGGTATAATGTGGGCTCTCTTAGTATTACAGTTCCAATAGGTGCGTGGGAAGTCTATTATAAAGCGAATATGCTTGCAGATAGTGATTCGGACGAGGTTGCGACTAAAGTAACATTGTCAACAGCTTCTAATAGTGAAAGTGATAAGGCTTGGACAACTCAATTTTATGGAAAATCATTAGATACTACTGCTGTTTGGTCTTCTACAAGAAAAGGGAGAGTTGCATTAACGACTGCTGATGTTTTCTATTTGAATATATCAACAGATAAAACAATAGGAGCGGGTAAGATTATCGCTTTTTATGGAACGGAATCTACGATAGTAATTGAAGCTACTTGTGCTTATTTATAATGCCATACTCACTATTTGGGACACTCTGGAAGAATAAATAAGAAATAACTTATGAGTTATTATATATTACAGGAAACAGGTGATGCTATCCTCCGAGAGCAAGGAGACCATATACTCCTGGAGCAAACGACTACGTCTACTAGTACTTCAACGTCTACTACGACTACTTCAAGTTCTACGTCTACAAGTACTTCAACCAGTACAACTACTACATCTACTTCAACAAGTACATCAACTAGTACAACTACAACACTTCCGTTCTTCTCAACACTAACAGAAGATTTTAATGATAACAGTTTAGATTTTGACAAGTGGGGCTATTGGGGTTCTTATGATGCAGGTGTTGCAGAAACTAGTCAACAATTAGAGCTTACCACAAAAGCTGTTAATGGAGCTTATCTTGGTTTAATCACAGACCTGATTTATAATTTGACAGGAAGTTCCGTTTTCGTTGAGGTTGTTAATCAAGGCAATCAAACTCTGGAATCTTTTGAGGGATACCCTTTAACCTTAACAGACGCAGCAGAATCAAATTATATCGAGTTTAATATAATTGGCGGTGTTTTAAACGTATATAAAAGAGTTTCTGACGTTTCAACAAAACTAGCTTTTGACACATTCGACTCTGTAAACCATAGGTTTTTACGAATCCGAGAAGATAGTGGAACTACCTATTGGGATACTTCTGCAGATTGTTCTTCTTGGACAAACTTTCATTCGGTAGCTAATCCTATTACAGTTACAGCACTTTATGCAAAATTAGCAGTTGGAACATGGCAAACAGAAGTTTCTACAACCGACTTTATTCTTGATAATATAAATGTGGTAACTACAACCAGTAGTTCTACATCAACGAGTACTTCTACCAGTACAAGTACTTCGACTTCTACTACGACTACTAGTAGTTCTACCAGTACAAGTACTTCGACTTCTACTACGACTACTAGTAGTTCTACCAGTACAAGTACTTCGACTTCTACTACGACTACTAGCAGTTCTACTTCAACAAGTACCTCAACTAGTACAACTACAACCAGTAGTTCTACAAGTACAAGTACTTCGACTTCTACTACGACTACTAGTAGTTCTACCAGTACAAGTACTTCGACTTCTACTACGACTACTAGCAGTTCTACTTCAACAAGTACCTCAACTAGTACAACTACAACCAGTA